>Ga0265798_10001750_pt1 | contig 33025 bp, 35 predicted proteins | sample P3T30metagenome_FD_192430 | JGI IMG/M metagenome (GOLD analysis project Ga0265798, IMG submission 192430) | Plant litter microbial communities from East Loma Ridge, Irvine, California - P3 T30 | ecosystem: Environmental > Terrestrial > Plant litter > Unclassified | place: USA: California... | reverse complement strand
GCGGGCCCCACTAGCGTCAGCTTGCTGGTGGCCGGGTTGGGGTACACCTCCAGCGTTGAGGGGGCCGCCGGGGTAGCAAGGGTATTCGCAGGGGTGGGCGCGGCCATTCTATTAACGGCGCTAAACTGCATGTGCCACTGCTGCCAAGGGTGGCTAAAGTCGTTCCACATGTTGGCCCGCGCGCCGTTGTCGAAGTTGCCGCCACCTATTTCGAGCACCTTGCCCGCGTGCCGGCTATAGATTTTGAACGTTCGGCCATCCGTAAACTCGCTGGGTTGCAAGATGTGCGAGTCGTTGATATCCAGAAAAGCCCATTCCTGCCAGGGCTGCTGGTTGCTTTCCCAGATGTTGATACCCGCCCCGTTGTCGGTGCTGCCGTCGTTGATATCGAGCACAAGGCGCTGGGTCCGGTTATAAATGGTGTAGTAGCCTGCCGTGCGGGCGGGGCTAAACGTCCATTCCTCACACGCCAGCCCTTGGGCCGTCAGCTGGTCCACGTTGCGATTATTGCGGTCGCCGGGGTTTACCGAGAGCGCCTTGCCGCTGTTGTTGTTAATGATTTGGAAGACGCTGGACGTGAACGCGCCCGAGGGGTTTTGGGTATCCGTAATATCCTGGATGTTCCACCGCTGTACTTCCGTGCCCTTCTTCTGGTCGAGATACACGCTGTTGTCCGAGCCCTTAGTCAAGAACTGCCCATTGCTCCGGAGCCGCACTTCCAGGCTAGCCACCACGATGGGGTATAGCCCATTGGTAGAGCCACTGGTGTAGATTGCCCACACCTCCGCGTTGTTAATGTTTTTGGGGCCCCAGCAGCCAACGCCCGTGGTGGGGTTGAAGGTGCACGTCGTGGAGGTGCTCTGCCCTACCCGGGCGCCGTTGTTGTCGGTATAGGTTGCCCCGGCGTTGGCCACCGACAAGGACTGCCCGCTGTTGCGGTTGATGATGAGGTAGCCCGTGGTATTGCCAAAATCATCGAATACCGGCCGAAACTTCCATTGCTGGTTGGCCCCGCCCCAGTAGCCGTACATATACGCCGGCACATTCTGGTTGTAGAGGCTGCCGTTGCCACCTATCTCCAGCACATCGCCCGACAGCGAATTGCCAACCGTGATGCGGTAGATGTGGTCTGGGTGAAACTGAATCAGTGTGTTACGAGTCTGGGCACTGGCTGGCGCACTGCCTAGCAGCAAGGCCATCAGACTACCAAGGATACTGAGGAGAGGTTTTTTCATAAAAAGGGGAAAAGGAAAAGAAAGGCAAGCAAACCCTCAGCTACTAAAGCTCAGCTATGGGCTAAATAATTAACTGAATACTTCAGTAAGCTTCTAACAAAGGTTAGCAAACTCTTAGAAGACTTGCAACTCTGAACTACTATTTTTACCTATCCCAGTAGCTAACTGCCTCAGGGCTAGCCACAACTTATCGGCAAGCACTAGTGGCCCAGGTATACCGACCTCACACTGCCCCTTGCAACCAGGTGAATAGGTGCTGAGGGGCCGTGCTGCTACTACCGAGCCTGTGGCAATAGTGGTTAGCCAGCAGGGCGCCGGTGGCTGGGCAGCCTCAGCGGCAAGGCGCTAGGCGGCCAAGCAGGTGGTGGGCTGTAGCCCAGGCAGCCGCCAGGGCAGCGGCGGCTATTTCTCCACCCTGAAAAACCGGGGGGCTTAAACCAAAAAATGCCCACTAGGCTGTTGCTAGTGGGCATTATGTGGGCAGTATCGTGCTCAATGGTTTGCCGGACGGTGCTGAAGCCTGCCAGTAAAAGTGCCGTTCTGCGCTGCTGGGCGGGTTCTGCTAGCGAACTAGCCGCAGCGTTCGGCACCGTTCTACTCAGAAACCGGGGGCAATTTTGGTTTTTGTCCCCGGTCATGCAGCAAGGCTTTTTCGTGTACAAAACAAGAGTTCACAAAATGGACGCGCACGCACGTACCTTATTAATAAGTTTCGCTGTCGCATATACAAAAAATAACGGTCAAAACAAGGAAAAAAGTTAACAACTTGTCCGCATGCCGCGTTTTTAGATAATAAATACCGTTATTTTTGCTCAAGCTTTTACCTTTTCCCTCCCACTAAAATGGCTGTTCCCACGCTTTTCCTCACTTGCTCAATAAAAGAGAGTGAGAAAGCCGGTGTATTCATCGGCCGCATAAACGAAATTCCTGGCATTTTTGCGCAGGCCAACTCACCGTCTGCCGTGCACGATGACTTAGTGCGCAATACGCACATCATGCAACGGTACAAGCAAGCTGATTTTTTAGCGTTGCTTCGTACGCAGTTGGCAGAGCGTTTTTCACAGCTGGCAGAAGATAATCCTGCGCCTAAGTTTGTTCTTGAAATTCGTAATGATATCCGTGAGCTTGAAGCAGCCTAATGGAGCAGAACAGGGAAGAATACAAGTTCGTTTATACTGTTCCAGGGTCAGGAAACTTTCCGCTTCTAGAACTGGCAGCGATGCCAGTTAAGCAGTTTCTGAGTTATTTGGATTATCGTGAGTGTGAGCGTGAGGCGAACTTCCCAAGTGAAGCGGCTTTTGTAAGAAATCCGCGCAATGGCGCAGTGGTCAACGTCCCAATCGGGCACCACATGATACAACGCGAGCTTATATATCACATCTGCTTAGACTTAGGCATAAACATGCCAGATGAATTTCAGCAATATCAAAGGATGATGAGCAACCCTCCATCCAATCAGACATTTTAAATAAAAAGGAGCCCCGCGCCTATTGGCCGGGGCTCCTTTTTGTTAAAGGCTACCCAGCGCCACCTGCCAAGCCTCGAGCAGCCGGGGCCCGTAGCGCTCCAGTGTGTCGTAACCGTAGGCGCTGGCCGAGACGTGGCCCAGGGCAATCTCTTTAAGCGTTTGGTCGCCCTCGCTGCCCAGCACCAACAGCCCGGCGCCGGTGTGGCGGGCCGCGTGCGTAGAGAGCACCTGCCACATCGGGCGCACCTGCTCGCTGCGGTTCTTGCCGGCGAAAATCACTTCTACATATTCGCGCTCCAGCCCCACGGCCTGGCCCAGCACCTTGAGCCGGCGGTTGCGCTCCTGCTGGCTGGGTAGGTTGAGCTGGCCCCCGCAGCGCTGCCAGATAGCGGCGGCCGCGGGCGGCAACGGTATCAGCACCGGCTCACTCGTTTTCTGTTGGTAGAGCTCGACGCACAAGGTAGGGCCGTGACCGGGCAACTCGTGGGCGCTGACGTGGTGCGACTTGAGGGCGCGCAGGTCGGTATCGCGCAGCAGCAGCAGCGCCTGAAGCAGGAAGGCGTCACGCTCGGCCAGCAGGTCGGGCGCCAGGTCGGTGGCGGCGGCCAGGGCCAGCACCTCGGCTCGCCGTAGTGTGGGGCGGCGCCCCTGGCGCACGGTGAACTTGCCCAGCCACTTGGGCACTACCCGCCCCACCATGCGGTGGCACTCCCGCAAAAAGATGTAGTGGCGCTGCACCGTCGATTCGCGTTTGCCGTCGGCAAACAACCAGGCCACGTACTGCGCCAGGCGCTCGCGCGTAAGCGTGGCCAGCCGCAGCTTGGGGTCGAACTCGGTGAGGCTGCTCACCACCTGCCGGTACATACGCAGGTAGCTGTCGGCCAGCAGGTGCTCATTCTCGGCCCGCCAGCGCGCCTCAAATTCGGCCCAGGTGGCTGTGTCGGTAAGCGGCGCATCGGCGGCCGCAGTCGCCTCGGCGGCGGGCGTGGGCCGGGCCCGCCGCTGGCTGCCGGCGCCCACGGCCTGCACGGCAGCTTCGAGCTCGGCCTGGGTAACGGTGGCTTCTGGCCGGCCCGCGCCCTCGGCGGCGGTGAAGACGGACTGCACGGCCGTGAGCAGGCGGGTGAGGCGTAGGTTGAGCTGGCTGCTGTTCTCGGCGCTCGTGTGGATTTTCTTCGCCTTGGTGGGCTGCCAGTGGGCGGGCAGCACCTTCACGCCGGTCGGCATCTTCCACCTGTGCCCACCGGCCCAGTGCAGGTCCGCGAAGATGCCCGCCCGGCCTTGCTTATCGGGACGGTCTAGGCGCTGGCGGAATTGGAGTTCCATCCTTTACTACTGACCCTCTTGGTTTTTGCGCTCCTGAATTTGCCTATTCCACTCGGCAGCTTCTTCAACACGCGCGTCGGCTTCCCATTCATCATGCTGGGCATCTATCAGATTATCCATTTCGTCAGGGTCAATGTCACGCTTCAAAGCGGAAGGAAGCAGTTGTTGAATTTTAGCAAGCTCACCAGATGAGTCGTTTTTGGCCAAATGCTCGACTAATGCCCGCAACGCAGCCCTATCCTTCTCGCGCTGCTCAACCTCTCTGTGGTATTCTGCCCACTCTTCTTCACGACGCTTATTAAACTCGTCCATAGGTGGCAGAAACTGGCGTTTTGGTTCCTCATCACCGCCCTTGGATGTACTAGCAAAGGGGTCTACCCATACTTCTGGACGCAACATGTCTCCGCGCCCGAACAGTAGCCAGTCAGGGCTCACATCAGAATAGCCGGTGAGAATCTTTTGCAATACCTCAAAACTGGGCTTGTTTTTTCTACCGCCAATTATCCCTGCAAGAACGCCTGATTGAATGTCAGCCCCACGACCAAATGCGGTTTTATTGCCTTTGCAAAAATGGTCTACCATCTGAGCAATACGGTCATGCACGTTGCCGACCTCCTTTATCTCTTGCATTTACGTAAATTTTTAGCGTATGCTTGTGTTGTGAGTATTTGCAATTATATTTGCAATACCTAAAGCAAACATAAGCAAACGCAAGGAAACTTCGCATGAATCCCACCAATCTAAAAGGCCTACTCCCCCACGGTGCCTTAGGGGAAATTGCCAAAAAGCTAGGTATATCAGGCTCCGCAGTAAGTCAAGCCTTGAAGGATGGGCGGCCGGGCTCCCGCGTGGTCCAAGAGGCTCTGCGCATGGCCAGAGAATCGGGAGCGCTTGAAGCACAGCAGACTCTTAACAGCCTCAAAGCCGCCTAAGCTGATGCCAGCCACTACCACCCACCGCCTCGCTACTGCCGTGTCAGCAGCCCCCACGGCTACCCCGCGCCAAGGTGACCTGCTGGCCGCCCTCAACAGCACCGACACCGCCCCCGCCGCCCGCCGCGAAGCTAAGCGGCTGCTGAAGCTGTGGTATCCCATGAGCTACAATCTGTGGCTGGAGCACAACAGCTAGCCCAACCATGCAGCCCACGCCCAACGCCCGCCGCCGAGCCGCCGCTGCTGTACCCGCTGCCCCTGTGGCGGCGGGGGCGGGCGGGCCTACCCTACCGGTGCTGCGGTTTGTGATGGCCAACGGCCTGCTCGAAATCGCTGACGCGCCGCTGGTGCAGCAGCTGCTACAGAATGAGCAACGCCAGCGCCTGGCCGCCGAGGCCGAGCAGGCCGCCCTCTCGGTGGTGTACCGTCTGAGTGGCGAGCCTGACGCCAGCCGCCCCTACGGTGGGCTGCTCACCCAGCGCCTCGACATCAGCGAGCGCACGGCTTACTCGCTCATCAACGATGGCCGCCTCAAATACACCTGCCTCGGCCGCAAGGCCTACCGCGTGAGCGAAGCCGCTGTGCGCGAGCTGCTGGGCGATAAGCCACCCAGCTGATACCGCCTGATTTTCTGGATTTTATACCTGGTTGCGCTAGGCAGCCCGGCCACGCCTTTGCCTACCTCTCATCTCATTTCTCCCCACCATGAACACAACTAAAATCGCGGCTCTCGGGCCGTTCTACCTCAACATGCTGCGAACCAAAGCTGCCCAGCCTCACCGCAGCCTGCTCGACATGCTGGAAATTCGGTTGCGCGCCGACCTGGTTCTGGCCAGCGGTGCCCGCCGTCACTCGGTAGCGGTACGCGACCAAGACAACCCGGTGCAGCGCTTCGACCAACTGGGCCTGCCTACCGATGAGCTCCTTTTTGAATTGGTACCGGCCCGCGTGTGGGCGTGGGCCGAGCAGCAGCTGCCGGCTGGCTCCAACGAGGCGCACCTGCTGGCACCCGCCGCAGGGCTAGTCGTGCGCCTCTCGTCCTCGACCAAGGTGGAAGGGCTACCCGGCCAGCTCGTGCCTCAGGACGCCTCTGCGGCGTGGCTGGTGCGCCAGGGCCAGCCCGAAGAGTTTGCCGTGCTCCTGCGCGGCCTGCGTGTCTGGCAGACAAAGCGCCGTAAGCGCGCCCGCCGGCTGCTGGCCCAGCTGCATGCCTATCATGGCCAAGCCCAGCTAGCACCCCTCGGCCTGAGCGAGCCGGTGGTGAGTGGGGAAGGCATCAGCCGCCAGACGGGCGGGGAAGGGAGAATGGCCGTATGAAAACGCGCGTCAATATCACGTTCTGGGCAAATAACCGGGCCAAAGGCAGTGAGCTTTGCGCCACTAGCTCCGTCACTATTTACTGCCGCATCAACGTTCGGGGCAAGAGGGTAGAGCACTCAACTAGCCTTACCACTACCTACGGCAACTGGGTTGCGGCAGGTGGTATGAGCCACGTAAAGGGCCGCACCCCGGCCGATAAGCACATCAATACGCAACTGACCAAGCTGCGCGACGAGCTAACCGATATATGGGCCGACCTTGAGCGCCAGGGCAAGCCCGTAACGGCCAGGGCCATTCTCCAGCTCTACCGAAACGGCGGGGCCGTGCTTGACATGCAGGCGCTGTACGCCGGATTTCTAGCCGAGCGTCAGCAGTTGGTGGGCATCGAGATAAGCCAAGCCACTTACGAGGTTGCCAAGACGCGCCGACTTATTCTAACGGAGTTTCTGGCCGCTCACGGCCTAGCCGACCTGCGGCCCGAAGAGTTCAACCGGAATATGGCCGATAAAATGCTCTATTGGATGCTGAAAGTAAAGCAGTACGGGCGCAGCTATGCCAATAAGGTACTGCAAAGCATGAGCCAGTGCCTGCGGTGGGGTGTGCGGCGGGAGCATCTGGGTAAAAATCCGATGGAACTATATCAATTCAAAGCGGCGGCCGCGACCGAAATAAAGTACCTGAACGTAGGCGAGTTGCAGGCGCTTACGGCCGTAGCCGTGCCGTCCGCCTGCCTTGACCGCGTGCGGGATTGCTTCGTTTTTCAGTGTTGGACGGGACTGGCCTACGCCGATTTAGCGGCCCTTGACGTGGCGCGGGATGCCGAGTATCACAGTGACGGGCGCGGCAACCTGCGGCGGGTGCTGCGGGTGCAGCGAGCCAAAAGCACTATGCAGAAGGGCTACGAGTGCGTAATTCCCTTGCTGCCGCAAGCTGAGCTAATCCTGGCTAAATACGAAGATGAATTGCCCGTAATCAGCAACGTAGCTTATAACCGCTACCTCAAGGAACTAGGGCAACTGTGCGGCTTTCCCGCCGACAAGATGACTACCCACGTCGGCCGCAAAACGGCGGGCGTCATGATGCTCAATCTTGGTATTCGGATGGAAACCGTTAGCAAGTTTCTGGGCCACAGTTCGGTTAAAATGACCGAAAGACTGTACGCGAAAATTCTCGACACCACGGTAGTAGATGAATTTGGTAGGCTGTTCGGCGCGCAAGCCAGCCTACCCAGCTTTGCCCCACCTGCGCCGGTTATTTATGAGCTGTCCGCGCCTCGGCAACCCGCCGCGCTCACGCGCCCGGCGCGGCGGGTTAATGCGCCCAGCGAAGCAGCGCCCGAGCCGGAAGCCTCGCGATGGCGCCGGCCAGCACCGGTTACGAGTCACGACGGGCCCAAGCCCAGCCTGGGCGGGCGCGTGGCTCCGATATGGGGCACCCCCAGCTGGAGAGAGGAGGTAGCGGCCTGTGGGTAATTTCTCAAAAACGCTAGTGCGCCGCCTAAGCGGCCACCCGCCCCGCCCCGCCCACGCCACGGGCCTGCCTGACAACGAGGGCCAGCTGGCCTTGCCCGACGGGCGCAAGCTGTGGGTGCAGCGCGTGCACCGGGCGGACTGGGCTATCCTGCCCGCCGGCACCAACCTGCTGCTCATCCGCGCTAGCCGGCGGGCCGAACCCTGGCAGGTGGCCGTCGAGCTAGCCACGGTGCTCGACAACAAGTTCAGCCACCGGGCCGCGCCCTGCCTGGCCCTGGCATGGGGCTGGCTGGCCAAGGGCGAGCCCGACGCCCGCCCAGCCACCATCCTGCGGCTGCCTGAGCTGCACATGCTGCTGCGCTACGAGCTGCGCGCCAGCCACTGCCCGGAGGTGGTGGCCGGCATCATTCCTAGTCTGAATTAACAATGCTAGTTTCCTTTTATCCTGATTCCGTGACCACGGCTGGCCAGCAGCTCGCGCTGCCCGAGGTGCTGGCTGGCATCCGTGATGGGCGCTGGGCCGCCGAGGTGCTGGCCGTGCGGGCGCTGGCCGCCGATACCAAGGCTTACGCCAAGGCCAAGCGGGCGCTGCCGGGCTTCACCACGTCGGGCACGTTCAGCGCTCGCGCCGACGGGAAGCTGCTCACGCATTCAGGCCTGCTGTGCCTCGACATTGATAACAAGGAAGCCAACGTGGGCATCGACCTGGCAGCCGTGCGCCAGGCCGTCGAGGCCGACAGTTACACCTACGCCGTGGCGGCCAGCACCGGGGGCGTGGGCTTCTTCGTGCTGGTGCCGATTCCACCCGATGACCACAAAGGCAGCTTCCGGGCCCTGGCCGCCTATTATCTGAGCGCCTACGGCCTGACGGTGGACAGCAGTTGCTCCAACGTGAGTCGCCTGCGCTTCGTCAGCTACGACCCGGCCCTGTACCTGAACGAGGGCGCCGTCACGTTCGAGGAGACGCTGGCCGAGCCCCGGCCAGCGGCCCAGCCAGCACGCACGGCCCACGCGCCGCGCCTGGCGGCCGGGCTGCGCTCCGCCGATACGGAGGCGGCTCTGATTGCCGTGGGCGTCAAAATGATTCAGCAGGCCACCGATGGGGGCAAGCACTACGCCGTGCGCAATGCCGGCCACACGGTCGGTGGCTATGTCGGCTCGGGCTTCGTGGATGCTGCCCGCGCCTACGAGGTTCTACTGGCCGAGGTGGCCGCCCGCGAAAATGTGGCTGACATTAAAACGGCAGAAAAAGCCCTGCATTCTGGCCTGTACGTGACAGGCCCCGCCCGGCCGCTGCTACCCGACTGGCTTCAGCTTAAGGTGCGCAAAGAGTTGCGCGAGGCCCAAGGCAATCCCGGGGTGACCGTGACTATCGCCCACCGGGAGGCGGCCGCCGCCCACGTGGCGCCGTCGGGCGTGCTGGCCGCCGTGGAGGCCATCGCCGCCGAGCAATCCCAGTCGCCGGACCTGCTCACTTTTTGGAATCTGCTGCCCAGCGCCAGCAGCAAGCGCGATGCCCCGCTGAAGCTGGTACTCAGCGACAACAAGTTTCTGAGCTGGCTGGCCGCCGAGGGCTTCCGCAAGTACCGCACGGGCGAAGCCAGCTATCTGACCGTGCGGGTACGGGCCAACATCGTGCATCGGCAGGACAGCGGGCAGCTACGGGACTTCGTGAATGCCTACCTCGAGAGCTTGCCCTTCGAGTTTGACGGTGGGGTATACCGATTCCAGGTGCAGGACCTTGTGCACGGCAAGGACAGCAAGTATTTCGACCCCAAGTTTCTGCAGAACCTGCTGAGCCTCGAGCAGCCCTTCCTGCGCGACACCCGGGAGCTGGCTTACTTCTTCTTCGCCAACTGCTGGGTGCGCGTCGGGGCCGCCGAGCGCCAGGCCTACCCCTACGCTGAGCTACCCGGCCTCATCTGGGCCGAGCAGGTGCGGCCCCACCATGTGGTGCTACTCAGCCGGGATGCCGCTGAGCAGTGCGACTTTCATCAGTTCACGGCCAACGTCAGCGCCCAGGATGCCACCCGCCTGACGGTACTACAGAATGCGCTGGGCTACCTACTGCACGGCTACAAGGAAGAACTCAATGCCCGCTGCGTCATCTTCCTAGACGAGGTGGCTACTACCGGCAAGCCGGACGGCCGCACTGGTAAGAGCCTGCTGATTCGCGCCGTGGGTGAGCTCATCAAAGTGACGCTGATACCCGGCGCTACGTTTCGCTTCGAAGACAGCTTTCGGTTTTCGCGGGTGGACCTCGATACCCGCATTCTCTACTTCGATGAGTGGGACGGCCGCCGCCTGCCGTTTAAAAAGCTCTTCACCGAGATTGTATCCGAGATAGCCGTCAACAAGAAGAATCAGCCTGAATTCGTCATTCCCTTCGCTGACGGGCCCAAGTTCGCGATGACCACCAACGATGTGCTGCTGGGCGACGGCAGCAGCCACGAAGGCCGTAAGCTGGAGATTCCGCTGGCCCCGCACTACTCGACCACGCACACGCCAAAGGATGAGTTTGGCCGCGGCTTCTTTCGGGAAGGCTGGGAAACGGATGTGGCCGAGTACAACCGGTTTTTCAACCTCGCCCTGTTCTGGGTGCAGGGCTTCCTGGCCAGCGGCCGCCAGCTTCAGCAGCTGCCCTCAGCCACGCTGGCCGCCCGCAAGCTGGAGCAGGAGACCGGTACCGAGTTCATGGAGTTTGCGGCGGAGCTGATAGCGACGGGTGTGCCGACCAACGAGCCAGGTATTTGGGCGGCCGACGCCTTTGCCCGCTACCAAACGGAGGCAGGTGACAGGCGAACAACCTTCCAAAAGTTTAATAGCTGGCTAGTAAAGATGGGTTTTGAAAAGAAGAAGTTCTGGGAACGTGGCGCTCGCGAAAAGCAACTCTACTTCCTGCCGCCACCAATAGCTGCCCCCAACTTTTAAAAAAGCAAGTTGGGGGCAGCATTAACCCCTACTAATCAATACGATATACAGCGTTTTGCCAGCCCAAAAAGCCCTTTCAAACTTCAGCCTATGCATTTTCTATTTTTTGTATTTTTCTTATTTATATAAAATACGCGTAATGAGAAAAATACAAATCATTCAAAGCAAGTGTAGCACACTGTTATCCACCCTGAAAAATCTACTAAAAACCGCCTTGTTACTATCATAATCACTGTTTTTTCTGCCCCCAAGTTTAAAATCAAAAAGTTGGGGGCAGCCACTTTTCACCCCTCAACCCCCACCCCCATGCTCTCTGCAAAAGACCTCCTGACCTCCCATCAGCAAGCCGAAGACCAACAGCGTGCCCATCAACAGTACATCGCCCTGGAAAAGCGGCGCGATAAGCGCAAGCAAGCCGACCTCGACGCCGGCCGCCTGGTACGCATCCGCATCGAGCATCCCGGCGAGGAGCCCATTGTAGCGCTCTACCCGGCCCGCGTAGCGGCCTATGTCTGCCGCCTGCTGGGCACGGCACTACCCTCGGCCCGTGGCGGCGCCAGGGTAGTGCTCACTACGCAGGGCCGCATGAACGCGGCGTACTACCCGCAGTACCAGGTTGACCTGACGGTGCTGGCCCTGCGCGCCCACGCCCGCGCCGTTGTGCGCCAGCAGCTACGGCGCTACCGGGCCTGCCCCGCCACTAGGCCGCCCGTTTTCTAGTGCCGCCACAGCTCAACAACTCACCCGCTCCCTTTTCTGCTCATGTACCCCGCCTACAATCCCGCCGAAAACATTCCGGTCCCCAACAACCTGCTACCTGAACTGACGCTTACGGCTAAGGGCAAGGTCTACCTCAGCCAGCCGCTGCTGGCCCGCCTCGAGCTGCGAGCCGGCCAGCCCATCAACCTGCTGCCGCCCAGCACGCCGGCCAGCCCCTACTGGCACCTAGACCTACGGCCCGATGCGCTGCGCAACATTGACTGGTACCCGGGCAAGCGCCCGCGCATCAAAGGCGTCAGCCTGCCCGACGGCCTGCTGCTGCCCGGCCAGGAACTCACGTTCCTGCTGCTGCCCGGCGAGCCTGAGTTTGCTCACTACTACCTGCTGCTGCCCGCAGGCCCGCCCACGCTGGCTGACCCCAGAGGGGGTAGGGGGTCAAAATCCTTAGGCATCATCACTCCTACACCGTAGTGCTCCGTCAATTTCTCGTGCTGTCAGATTAGACCTTTTTTTCCTTAATTGTATTTTATCAGGTTAAAGCCCATTTTTCAATCCTATGCTTGTACCCTCCCCAGATAAGGTATGCATAAAGTGCGGCACTGAGCAGCCGCTGGAGCGCTTCCCGTTCCGCCAGGACCAGCATACTTACCGCAATACCTGCAAAGCCTGCCGGGCCGCCGAGAGCCATGCCCTGCGCCACCACCCAGACCACGCGGCCATTATCCGCGAGCGAGAGCGCGTGCGCTCGCTCAAGCGCCGGCCAGCTATTCTGAAATGGCAGCGCGAGCACCCTGAGAACATGCGCCCCGGCCAGCAGCGGCGCGCCGCTCGACGAGTTGCAAAGCTGGCGGCGGCGCGGGCCGCCAACGGCCAGTAGTAATCCCTCCTCACCACGTCCCCTACCTACCCATGCTACCGGACTACAACCCCGCCCAGCACCTGCCCCCACCGGTGCCCCTATCCACCCTCACGGTGAACGCCAAGGGCCGCGCCTACCTCAGCCGGGCCCTGGCTGCCAAGCTGAACCTGGCCGCCGGCCAGCCCATCGACTTACTACCGCCCGGCACCGGTAGTCCCTACTGGCACCTCGATATCCGCCCCACCGCCCAGCGCCGCCTGTATTGGTACGTCGACACCCGTCCCCGCATCAACAGCATTCAGGTGCCCGACGGCCTGCTGGCAGCTGGCCAGCTCCTCACGCTTCAGCTATTGCCCGGGGAGCCCGCTTATCCGGGCTTCTACCCCTTGCTTCCCGCTAGTGCCTTCACTACCTGAGTCCGCTAGGTACCCCCAACAGACTGGCCCGGTAAGCGGAAATATATCCAGCATGCCGCCCCCAGCGCAAAGCCACGGCCAGATGGTAGGCCGCGCACGCTACCCAACTGGCACCAGTAGCCCCAGCCGGCCCCAGAGGGGGTAGGGGGTCAAAATCCTTAGGCATCATCACTCCTACACCGTAGTGCTCCCTCGCAAACACGCGCGTGCATAATTCAGCCCAAAAAGTTTCGCCGGTTATACATAGTGGAATTCTTCAAAAAACACCCTCCAGACATTATGAAGGGCTTTTTGCAAGCTGTCAGATGGGCTGAATGAGTGGGGTAGCGTAGGGGTCATAATTCGAAGAAACTCCATTTTACAGGCTGAGCCGGACTGCTGGCCCAGCACCAGTGCTATCCCCCCCTTGTGAATTATGCACGCACGAAAAAATCACTAGGAGCTACGGTGTGGGCTGGGCCGCCTCGAAGGATTTTGACCCCCTACCCCTCTCCCACCCTGCCGCTCACTTGTCCCCGCTTGTCCCCGCTCCGTCTTGCCGGCCAGCACCCCCCAATCGGAGATTGGGGCACTTATGGCTGACATTTTAGCAAGCGTTTCCGTAGTCTTAGGGGCTGAGATTAGTGGCTTTCGCGCCGCGATGGCCCAGGCCAACCGCGACCTCAAGGGCCTTCGGCAGGCTGGGGAAGCCATGAAAAACGTGGGCAGCAGCCTCACGCAGTACGTGAGTGCCCCCCTGGCCGCTTTCGGGGTGCTGGCCGTAGCCGCCAGCGCCAAGCTGGACGGGCTCCAGCGCGGGCTCAACGCTATCACGACGGCTGAGCTGGCTAAGAATGGTGCTGCGGGCCTCAACTCAATACAGGCCGCGGCCGCCGCCACGGGCGAGCGCCTGAAGGAGTTGGAGGGCATTGCCAAAGCGCCCGGCATCGGCTTCGAGCAGGCAGTGCAGGGCGATATCCGCCTGCGGGCCGTGGGCATCAGCGCGGGCCAATCGGCGAAGGCGCTGAAAGAATTTGCTAACGCCATTGCTACCACCGGCGGCGGGGCCAGCGAGTTTGACCGGGTAACTACCCAGCTATCCCAGCTCAGCGCCAAGGGCAAAGTGCTCAGCCAGGACCTGCGCCCCATCATCGAGGCTGCTCCAGCTGTCAGCCAGGCATTGCTCCAGCTCTACGGCACGATTGACAGCGAGACTATCTCGGCCAGCTTGGCCAAGCAGGGCAAGAGCAGTCAGGATTTCATTGCCGTGCTCACCGACGAGCTGGCCAAGCTGCCCCGTGTGACGGGGGGGCTAGCCAACTCGTTTGAGAACCTGGCCCAGACCACTACCCAGAGCCTGGCCAAGTTCGGTGACGGCATCAGCAAGGCACTCAACCTGCCGGCTGTGACGGAGCGGCTGAGCAACGGTATCGAGGCGCTGGGCAATTCGTTCGCGGGTCTCTCACCTGGCACCCAGGGGCTCATCGTCGGGCTGGCCGGCATCGCGGCCGCCGTGGGGCCGGTGCTTGTGGCGGTAGGCACGCTGGGCGCGGCCCTGCCCGCCATCACGGCCGGCTTTAGCGTGCTCGGAATAAGCTCACTGGCGGCGCTGGGGCCCATTCTACCGGTGGCGGCGGGCGTAGCCGCGGCGGCCTACCTGATTTACGAGAACTGGAGCGACCTAACGGCTTATTTCACATCTGGCGAGGGCGCCACGCTCTTCAGCGACCTGGCTGCCTCGGCTAGCTCAGCGGCTAGCGCCATTGGCGAGGCCTTCCGCACGATGCGAGCCAGTGCCGGCAGCAACCTGGGGGACATGGTGTCGGCCGCCACCATCTTCCGCACAACGTTCCGGGAGGTGGCGGTGGGCGTCACGTCGGTGCTGAACGTGTTCAGCGGCACCATAAGCGGCCTCACCAGCTTGCTGACGGGCGACTTCAGCCAGGCCGCCGCCGGGGCCCGGCAGGCGTTTTTCGGCCTCATCGACCCCATTGCCAACCTGCTGGGCTTCACGGTGCGGGCGCAGGAAGCCAACCCCATTCTAGCCCTCAGCAAGTCAGCCACGGAGTTCAACGCCGTGTTCCCGCAGCTGCGCGCCAACCTGGCCTTGCTCAACAGTGCGGCGGCCGATGCCTTCGGTGGTACGGCCGATGGCGTTGATTTCTTTGGGGCCGGTATTAATACGGTGACCGGTAAGATTGCCAAGCTGGAAGAGCGCATCAAGACGCTCAAGGAAGCTAAGCCAACGCTCCAATTCGACCAGGATATTGCGGCGGCTAATCTGCTGATTGCCTCGCTCGAAGAGCAGCTTAAAAAGCTCAATGCGCTAGGCGTGGGCAGCGACGCGGCGCAAAAAGCCTTAGCCAAACTTCGCGAAGACCTAAGCCTGAACGTAAAGTTCAGCCTAGCCCTCGGCGAGAGCTACGATTATATCAAGGAGCGCGCCGCAACCCTGACCCAGGGCATCAAATCGCTTACTGAAGTGGGCTTTTCTCCGCTGGGCAAAACAGTGCAGGGGCTCGTCAGCGACCTTTCTAAGTTGTACCCGCAGCTAGAATTAAAGAAAGTCAAGGTAGCCCCGCTCAAAATAGAGGCGCCCAAGTTGTTGTCGTTAGATTTTAGCAATACGCCCGTAGATGCTGAGGGCATAGGGGCGGCGTACGATACAATGACCGCGAAGCTAAATGAGAAGCGAGAGCCATTTCGGGCAGGCTTATTAGCTTTTAATACAGATAGCGAAGAGGCGCTGAACCAACTAAAAGATGGCCTAATCAACAGTATATCAGGCATTGGTCAAGCTATCGGCGGGGCTCTTTTTGATGGGACCAGTATTGGGCAAGCGCTCACCGCCTCCTTCGCTCCCATTATTGAGGCCCTGGCCATTTTCGCCGAAAAGAAAGGCAAGCTCTACATCGGGCTGGGCATCGCCGACTTGGCAATACCTGGCCTGCAAGCTCAGGGCCTGGCCGAGATAGCGGGGGGCACGGCCCTCTTACTGGCGGCCGGCGTGGCCCGCGCCGGGGCCAGTTCGCTTAGCACCGGCTCCCGGGCGGGTGGGGGCGGTAGCGGTCGCATAAGCACTAGCCCAGCCAGCACTACCCGTACCTTCAACCCCACCGTCGCGCCGGCCGCCGCCAGCGCCCCGGCCACCTACAAGCACACGGTAGTCATCACGGCCGACGGCCGGGCGCTCAGCGGGGTGCTGCAACTGGAGCTAGACCGCAACGGCCGTGTGCTGGGTAGTCGGTAGCCTGGCTCTGCTCTCCACTAGCCTCAAAGTGGACCGCTGACCATCGCGGCCGACGCGGTCTTACTCACAACTTGTAACTTATAGTTCATAAGCAAAAGAGCTACGGCCAACAGGCGCGGGGCTCTTTACTTATGAGGTTGATTCTACGGTCTAAGATTCCTGAAACTACTTCGCAAAATCCGCCTCGCTCACCTGCAACACCTTACCTGGCGCCGACCTACGGTAAATAGGGTGTAACATAGCTTCGGTGGTCGCCAGCGCTCTGCAAGCCGACTTAACGCCCCACTGCCTTAGTAGAATAGCATTAAGCAGGTATTGGCTAGAAGGGTGCCGCTGGCTGAACTGCTTCGGCGGTGGGGCGCTGGGCAGATGCTGGGCCAGTGAGGAGCAGGAGAATGGGTAGCCAAGCTTTCACTGCGGCCGCACGGCCGGCTGTGAGCTCGGGCAGGCAAAGGGAGTAATTCCCACTTTGGTCGAAACCTGCCGGGAGATAGAATAGGTATCTGCGGACCGGCCGGGCAGAGTTGCTGACGCCTGTCTCCGGTTTACCTTTTGCCAAATTGAGGGTTACATGCAACTCACTCACAGGGGCCTACAAGGCACTTTTTTGAGCTTACCGATTTACTTTAGTTTACCTTTTGAAGTGAATTCGGCGCTGATTAGCATTTCTGGGCATTTTTCGCCCTAAAAAAGCGGCTCTACCAGCGTAGAGCGATAATGAGTATGCATGAGGAAAGCAGCAGAAATCTGCCTTTTCCTCTTTCCCATGCCCAACAGACAACCCCTAGTGCCGAAGATACCGGCATCTCCCGCACCTGCTAACCAACTCACGGCAGCACCAAACCTTACCTTAACTTTGGCCTTGGCAGGAAGTCAAGCACTGCACGTGCATCTAAGCGAGCCAGCGGACCGCCTAACTATTGAAAACCTAGCTAAGCATCAAGCGCTGCTAGAATTTGAGAAATACAAATACCAACAATACTTGGTGTTTGAAGCAGGTGAACTATCCAAAACCTATCATCTGGGTAGCAAGCCCACCCGTAATCGCGGCTATGATGACCGCATTACCGTGCGGTTGGGGCTAAGCCGTACGACCATCTTCAAGCTGTTAATAATATGGCAGGAGCACGCCGGTCGTCGAGGTGGACTACGGCACAAATGCGCAGGCAAAAAGTATATCATTACCGAGTCGGCCTGCCGTGAATGGCTAGGTGATGTCAAGGCACCCGGCAGGTAGTAGAGCTTACCAGGCCCTACTTCTGGAAGTTGAGGACGGCCTATGCCTATCTTGTTGCTGGATGCCGCGCAGCTGGCCTTGGTAGAGTTGCGTCGAGTCGGCTTGGGCTTGCTGCTCGCCCCACGTTGAGCAGGTGGTGGTGAGCCACGCCCGCAGGTGCTCGGCCTAGGCGAGGGCCGGCGCCAGCGGGTGCGCGGTGGGGCTGCGGAATACGACCGTGCCCGTGGTGGGGTCGATTGGCCAGAAGGGAGTTGATGGCTGGGCTGCCTCGGCCGTGGGGCGCTGGGCGGCGGCTGGGCCAGCGAGGAGTAGGAAAAGGGATAGCCAGGTTTTCACTGCGGCAAGCTACACTGCCAGCCCGCGCTACCTCGACCAATCCAAGCGGGCGGTGGAGGCCACAGCGTTAGCCTTGCGGATGGGAAAGCGCACCGTGTACTGCGCCTTGGACAGCATGCAACAGCCAGTTAGACCGTAGGTGCAACGGAATAGAAAAGCCCCGCTGGCGTGTGCTGGCGGGGCTTTTATTTCAATACCTAAGCAAAAGCCATATCGCTTTTGTATGTATGCAAGTGGCTATAAGCAATATCGATGTACTTTTTGGGCATGATTGCTTTTTTGCGCTCAGACCACTTGCCCACCGCCTCGAGAACTTGCTCCTGATTGTATGCAGGCTGCTTTTCTAGGATAAAGGCAACGGTGCCAAGCACCTCAAGAGATAAAGCAGACTCAAAGCCAGTAATTAGCTTTAGCATGTCCCTTAGTCTCTGCTGCTGCTCAAAGCTTAGCTCTTTAGAGATGAAGCTTACTACTTCCTCTAACCTGTCATAATTAAGCTTTACAGGTTCAAAAGGCTTAATACTTTGCTGCTCCAGTCCCATCAGGTAAGTTCCATTGAGCCGGTATAGTACATGGCGTACTCCGTCAGCATATGGCCCATACCTAGCAGCTGTAAACTTGAGGCGCATGTCTTCTCCCATGCGTTGGAGGAAATAAGCTAATTTATTCGCTACAAACAAGCTGGCTGGCTCCCCTAGTGCTTCGTAGGCGAACATACTGTAGAGAAATATGGCCCTCGCAGGGGTCAAAGACACCGCCTTGCTTGTACTCTGTTGCTGTAAAACAGACTTTACAGCGTCATTAGGCTCGAAAATCTGAACATCTACATCAGTCAGACCACCTAAATACTCCTCCATCATAGGTTTAACTACATCCCATTCTAGGCCGCCATTACCACAGCCCAGAGGTGGGATAGCTATGCTTGCAATCCCGTACTCAGGAATAATTCGAGCCAACTCGCGCAGGCCGTCTTCTATGTACGAGTACTTAGACTTCTGCTTCCAGTTAGTCTTCGTAGGAAAATTAACGATAACCTTTTCCCCGCCCTCAAGTGTATGGTCGCGTACAATTAGCAGCTTACCAGGCTCAAGCGTACCCTCCTTGCAGGCTTTCAAGTACGCACGTAGGTTCTCTTTAAATTGCTCCTTAAACTGCAAAGCAATTCCCTTCCCCATCACGCCAACAGTATTGACAGTGTTAACGAGCGCTTGGGCAGGAGCTTGCAGCAAATCGCCGGTGTGGTAGGTTATCATGGGTAATAAAACGGGCAGTTATTGTAGTTCAGAGTTGGTGAGTGTACTCGAATTGCAGCAGGGTGGTTGAGCCGGTCAATTTCAGCTTGGGCGAAAGTACGCACTTCATCGTTATAGACGACAACGGCCTCTATCCATTCAGGAGGAACGTGTGAGTGTACTAACATCTCAGCCTGTTTCCGTCGTGCTCGGTCAAACTCTGCTTCTGTATTAAACCAAAATCTAGAGTAGATAGTGTCCCAATGCAGGTTAGCTAGGTGGGCAGGACTGGAATAAAATTCAGTGAGCGCCATCTTGGCGTGGCCATCAGTAAAGGCATAACGCTTACCTGAATTAACCACAGAACTGAAGCGACAACAGAGGTAGACAATATCATGTTGGGGACGTGGCATTACCCCCTCGCTGCCCTTCTTGATAGCAAATAACATTGGTGAACAGGGCCCAAAGTAGAAGGGCACATAGTCGCCGAGGTCGTCATATTGCTGAGCCAAGGTAGCAGTGACATCACTAGGACGAACCGGAATGGTGTGCCTAACAGCTGTCAGTTGTGCGTTCCCAATGAAGACATGGTTTGGATTTATCGCAGCATGTCCACGGATATGCATTCCATGCTCTAGAATGTAGGACAGGTTAGCTTTGTGCTCAATGCGAAAGATGAATAGCTGATTAATCGGTGGCACCTGCATAAGGGACTCCGTAATTGATATACAAACCGGTGAAACCGGGGGCAAAACCGGGGGTAATCTATTTAAAAACCCTCCCAGCGAAACGCCAGAAGGGTTTATGTGGGCAGTATCGGAATCGAACCGATGACCTCTACCATGTCAAGGTAGCGCTCTAACCAGCTGAGCTAACTCCCCTAGCTACGGGCGGACCGACGGGCGGACCGGGCGCAAAAGTACACCGGCCGGCCGATTGCCGGGCGCTTTTCTGATAACTTTCGGCCAGGCCGGGCGTTGGGAGAGGTATGAAACACGCGCTTCTTCTTCTTGCTTCGCTCGCGGCCACCGGGGCCGCTCACGCCCAGGTGCGGGGCACGCCCGCCGCCAGCGACTATTCGGAAGGCCAAAGCACCACCTCGCGCAATACTGGCTTTGGCATTAAGGGTGGCCTGAGCTACAGCGACTTGCAGGGTAGCGGCCTTAATATATTTACTAACCGCGACCAGCTCAAGACCTTCCACGCCGGCGTGTACGGCCAGCACGGCTTCACGCATTTTGCCTCCTTGCAGGTCGAGGTGCTGTACTCGCGCAAGGGCTTCGAAAGCACCAACGCGGCTACCAACACCAGCCAGCACAATCGCCTCGATTACCTGGCGCTGCCCGTGCTATTCGTGGGCAACATCACCGAAACGCTGAGCTTTCACCTCGGCCCGCAGGTGGCAGTGCTGACGGGCGCCCGCAGCGGCGACGCCGACCTCGATGTGGGCCAGAGCGGCTACCACCGCTTCGACTTTGGCGGCGTGGCCGGGGCCGAGGCGCGGCTAGGCCCCGCCCGCCTGGGCGTGCGCTACGACCTCAGCTTTGCTAATCTTTACAAGGATGGCGCGGCGCTTACCTACAACGGCCAGCCGCTGAGCGCACTCGTCACGGATAGCAATATCCGCAACTCGGTGCTGCAAGTGTACCTGGGCCTCGGCATCGCGCACTAGCCACTTACTTTGTGGCTATGCTGCTTTCCGTTCTTCCGGCCGGGCCAGCCTGGCTGGCTGCCTACCAGCACCACGAGCTGCTGCTGGGGCGCGGCCTGAGCCTGCTGGGCTGCTGGGCGCTGCTCAACCTCTGCGTGAGCGGCTACAGCCTGCCCCGCACCGACCGCCGCACCTGGGAGTTCCACTTTCACCTCATGAACTGCGCCTGGGGCTTCATCAACGCTATTTTGGCGGCGGTGGGCATCCTGCGCACGCACCCTGGGCACCCGCCGGCGGGCTTCACGGCTGTGGCCGCCGGGGCCGATGAGCACTTCACCGGCCAGGTTTTTCTCTTCAACGCCATCCTCGACGTTGGCTACCTGCTGGTGGCGCTGTGGCTGCTCAACCGGGCCAGCGCCCCCACCGCCCAGCGCCCCGAGCGCCTAGCCGGCTACGGCCGCTCGGTGCAGCTGCAAGGCGCCTTTCTCCTGCTGTTTGATGTGGCCATGTGGTGGATTTTAGGTCGCTAAGCGCTTTCTAGCAGGCCAAAAAAAGGGGGCACCGCTGGTTAGCGGTGCCCCCTTTTTTTGGTAGTTGGGCCGGGCTAGGCAGCGGGGCCGGCTAGTAGCTGCTCCTCAATCTTTTTGTTGAAGGCATCCAGGTCTTCGGGCTTGCGGCTGGTGATGAAGTTGCCATCCACCACCACTTCCGCATCCTGCCATTCGGCGCCGGCGTTGCGCAAGTCGGTTTTTACGCTGGGCCAGCTGGTCATGCGCTTGCCGCGCACCACGTCGGCCTCAATGAGCGTCCAGGAGCCGTGGCAGATAGCGGCCACCAGCTTGCCCGACTGCGCAAACTCGCGCACGAAGCTCACGGCCGCCGGCTCCACGCGCAGCTTGTCGGGGTTAATCTGGCCGCCGGGCAGCACCAGGGCATCGTAGTCGGCCACGCTGGCGTTGTCCAGGGTTTTGTCCACGTCTACTTTGTCGCCCCAGTCCGTCATGTCCCAGCCTTTGATAGAGCCTGATTTAAGGGAAATCACGTCGACCGTGGCGCCTTCGTTTTTAAGAAATTTCTGGGGTTCGGTGAGCTCTACTTGCTCAAAACCATCGGTGGCCAGAATGGCAATGCGCTTGCCTTTAAGCTTATCGCTGCTGAAAAGAGACATGATGCGTGTGGAAAAGGAAAAGTCGGCGGGCAGTTGCCGCCGGGGGTTCCTTTTCTACGCCCGCCGGGGGGCGCAGGTTGCTGCGGCCGAGCTACGTAGGCGCGGCGTTTAATCGGGCTGGCCGGCGGCGCGGCGCACCTTTTTGAGCTCCTGGCGCACGTCTTTCACGCGGTGGTCGAAGCCATCGGGGTCGTAGTCGATGTTGGGCACGTCGAGCTCATCGAGCAGGTCCATGAGGGCGTCGGCGTGGTCGGTGCGGGTGCCGGCGGGCAGCTTCACGAAGGCCATTTCCGACCACAGCAGGGCTAGCAGGCGCTGGCCGTCGGCGGCGCGCATCTGCATCTCCACCACCAGGCTGGAGTTATCGAAGTGAATAAGCTGGGTGCTGATGCGCACCGTTTCGCCCTGGCGGGCGGGCTTGAGGTAGCTGATGTGGTGCTTGGTGACCACCCAGGCGGCGTGCTGCTCGCGGGCCAGCTCGCCCATGTTGAGGGCGTAGTGCGCGGCCACCTGGTCCTCGCGGGCGTTGAGAAAGTAGTCGAGGTAGCGGGCGTTGTTGAGGTGGCCCAGCATATCACAGTCTTGAAAATGAACGCGGTGCTGGGTTTCGGGGGTGCGCAAAAGGGTAGCCATGCCGCAAAGGTAGAGCCCGCCGGGTGCGGTGGGCTAGCCGCCGATACTCGGCATGCCGACTACTTCACCAAAAAGCTGGTATCTTTTCCGTCGTATTCGCCGCCCAGCTTTCCCGCCCATGTTTGTGCTCACGCCCGCCCGCGCCGTCACCCTGCGCGCCGTTGCCGATACCTTCATCCCGGCCGGGCCGGGGCCGGCCAGCACCCCGCCCGGCTCGGCCGTGGTAGACCTGGCCCAGCTGGTGGCCGCCGTGCAGGTGCAGCCGCTGAGCGCCCAGGCCGAGTTTGGGCAACTACTTGACTTATTGAACAAACCGCTGGCGGGCCTCACCTGGGCGGGGCCGCTGCGGCCGTTTCACAAGCTGCTGCCCACGCAGCGCGAGCGCCTGCTGCAAAGCTGGGCCGGCTCGTGGCTGCCGCTGCTGCGGCAAGGCTTTCAGGCGCTACGCAAGCTGTGCCTTTTTCTGTACTACGGCGGCGGCCCGGCCAGTGGCGCGCCCAACCCGGCCTGGGCGGCGCTGGGCTACCCCGGCCCCGCGCTGCCGCTGGCTGAGGGCCTGCCGGGCACTACCGGGCGGCCCTTGCAGCCGCTGGCGCCGCTCACCGACACGGTCTATACCTGCCAGGTACTGGTTATCGGCTCGGGGGCGGGGGGCGGCGTGGTGGCGGGCGAGCTGGCCCAGGCCGGCCACGATGTGCTGGTGCTGGAAGCTGGCCCCTACTGCCACGGCGCCGACTTCACGCAGCGCGAAGTGGATATGATGGCCCGCCTCTACGATGCCAAGGGCGCGCTGAGCACCCGCGACGGCGGCATCAGCCTGCTGGCCGGGGCTTGCCTGGGCGGCGGCACCACCGTCAACTGGGCCGGGGCCTTTCGCACGCCCGAGTATATTTTGGCGGAATGGGCCAGCGAGCACGACGCGCCGCACTTCGCTAGCCCCGACTTTCAGCGCAGCCTCGACGCCGTGAGCCAAGCGCTGAGCGTGAACACCAACTACGCCCGCCACAACGGCCAAAACCAGGCCCTGCGCGATGGCTCGGCCCGGCTGGGGCAGGCTACCCGCCTCATTCCGCGTAATGAGAAGGGACTGACGGACTCTGACCTGCACTTTCAGGGCCTGGGATTCTCTACCCTTGGCGACGCCCACGGCCTCAAGCAGGGCACGCTCAATACCTACCTGCGCACCGCCGCCGCCCACGGCGCCCGCCTGCTGCCCGACACCCGCGCCGAGCGCGTGACCACGACCGCCGGCCGGGCCACCGGGGCCGAGGCCCTGCACCGCACCGCCGACGGCCGCCAGGTGCGCATCACCGTGCGGGCCGAGCGGGTGGTGGTGGCGGGCGGGGCCATCCAGACACCAGCGCTGCTACTGCGCTCGGGGCTGCGGCACCCGCACCTGGGCCGGCACCTGCACTTGCACCCCACCGTGGTGGTGGGGGCGCACTACCCGCACCCCATGCACTCGTGGCATGGCCCCAGCATGAGCGTGGTCAATGACACGTTTGCCCGGCTGCGCGGCACCAACTTTGGCGTGAAGCTGGAGACGCCGCCTACCCACCCCGGCCTGCTGGCGATGGTGCTGCCCTGGCTGGGCGCGGCGCAGCACCGCGCGCTACTGCAAGCCGCCGACCACCTGGGCTCGTTCATCGTGCTCACCCGCGACCGCGACAGTGGCCGGGTGCGCACCGACCGCCAGGGCGCCCCGCTGGTTGACTACCGCCTCTCGGCCTTCGACCGCCAGCACATGCTCACCGGCGTGCGCGCCGCCGCCGAAATCCACGTAGCGGCCGGCGCTCACACCGTGTACCTACCCCACGGCACGCTGCCCGTGCTGCGCGCCCGGCAGGGCACTGCCCAAAACCCCGAGGTGCTCGCGCAGCTCACGCGCCTACGCTGGCAGCCCAACCGCTTTGGCCTCTTCAGCGCCCACCAGATGAGCACCTGCCGGCTGGGTGGCCAGGCTCGCACGCACCCCGTGCAGCCCAGCGGCGAAACGGTGGAAGTGCGCGGCTTGTACGTGGCCGATGGCGCGGCCTTTCCGGCATGCAGCGGCGTCAATCCCATGCTCACCATTATGGCGCTGGCCCACTACACGGCGCAGGGATTGAAGTAGGCTAGCGGGGCGTAACTTACCGGCGATGAAACCACTAGCTAACCCCGGCCGCGCGCGCGTACTCCTGCTGGCGCTGGTGGCACGCCTGATTTTTGGGAGTTGCGGCGGGGGAATAAGTGGGTTTTTAAAGAGCCAGGGCGAACGCCGCCGCACCCGGCTGCGCGCCATTTTGGTGCAGGAGCGGGTGGCCGTTGCCACGGCGCGCCAACAGCTGCACGGCCGGGCACGCCGCGAGGCCGTGCGCCGCGGCAAGGCGCTGAGTGCCGCCCGCCTCGACAGCCTGCTCCCTGGCAGCTACGAGCAGCGGCGGCGGCACCGCTACAGCAAGCTAAAGCGGCAGGTGCTGCGCGACCCCGCCGCCCGTACCACGGGCAGCGCCCGCGCTTCGGCCGTGAGGGTGCCCTTGCGGGAGTAGGCCTTCCTTTTGCAGCCAGCCTTCGCCTCAGTGGCCTTGCTGGCAGGCAGCGGTACCACGCCCCTATTTTTTTGCGAAGAGCCTGACCCACTGCCCGGCGCGGGGCGCGGCAGACTTAGTATAAATTGCTACTTATGAATTTATTACCTAAACCCTCCCCAGCACGACTCCTGCTGCTGGGCCTGGTAGCCCTGCTGCTATTCGGCAACTGCTCGCAGAACGTGTACCGGGTGCTGGGGCCGGGCACCACCGCCCAGCAGGTGCGCCGCCTGAAGCAGCTAAACGACAGCCTAGCTGTTGCCTACCAAGCCGCCTACCGGCGCCCGGCCAAGGCACCGGGCCCCACATTTGAGGAGCTTGCGGACAGCGCCAGGGCGGCTCGGCGGCGGCTGCTTAGTCCGGCGCAGTACCAGCGCTATTCGGCTAAGCGGACGGTATTGCCCTTTCGATACCCGCACCGGCCGCCCCGCGTGATGCGCTAGGTGGGCGGTTTTTCGCGGTTGACTCTTACCTGGCGGCCGGTTTCTGCGTACCGTAGCGAATAGCCCTTTTTCCTTGCTCTTGCTACCCTTTATGACGCCTGCCCGACTACTTACCGCTGCCCTCACCCTGAGCTTGGCCGCTTCCGGCTGCTCCGTGTTTCATCGCAAGCACGCGGAGGCCACCCCGCCCGTAGTAGTCGAAACTGTGCGTACGCCCGACTCGCCCACGCCGCCCACTGCCGCCCGCGACCTCGCCGATGCCATGACCACCGTGCTGCGCCTGCGCCCCGACCAGACGACCAAAGTGCGCCAAGTGCTCAGCACCACCGTGGAGCAGGTCAACGCCGCCCGCCAGCAGCACCCCGCTCAGTCGCCGCAGCTTAGCGCCGCCCTAGCCCGCATCAACGCCGCTTCCGACAGGCAGATGCGCACCATCCTCGGCCCTACTTCCTACCGCGAGATGCAGGTGAAGCGCGCCCAGATTCAGGCCGAAATGCAGAAGCGCTAAGCTAGCTTAGCGGCTACTAATCTACGGGCTAGCCTTACCCGAACAGCCACAAGAAAGGGTCGCCGATGCTGGCGACCCTTCTTGGTAAGAATGGTGGGGGCCGGGGCTAGCCGTTGCCGTACTCGGGATTTTGGGCGGCGTGGGGCGTGGCGCCTGGGCCAGTAGTGGTGCCGGTGCTAGCCGTGTTGCTGCTCGTGGTGGTCGAACCCGGAATTTGCTCTACGTCTACCTCCGTTTTGCGCACGGTGTCGTGAACGGTTTGCTCCCGCTCAGTCACTTCCTTGCCCAGCGAGACTTCTTCCACTACGTGGGCCTCTTTGCCGACTACGGCGCGCTCGGCGCTCTCCGTTATCTCAATCTGGCCTTCTTTGAAGGCCTGGAAATCGGCCTCCGTGGCGGGGCGGTTCACGGGCGTGCGCTGCACGGTTACGTGCTCTTCGCGCAAGCGCACACTGGCTTCTACGGGGCGCTCTACGATGCGCGAGCGCAGGCGCACGCCGCCGGTTTGCTCCACGCGCTTGCCCACTTGCAGGCTTTCTTCGATAACCTCGGCGCGCTGCTGGTTAGCCGCCGGCTGGTCGGTTTGGGCGTAGCTGTTAGCCTGGGGAGTGGCGGTAGCGGTGGCGTTGGTGTGGTCTTCGGTGCCGCCATCCACGTCTACCGCGCCGGCCTCGTCGAGGATGTGGGCCGCCCGCTGGCTTAGGTCGCTCGATGTCACGTGCACCGTCACCACCGACGAGCCGCGCTGGGCGGCGGCGGTGTGGCTGCGGGCATCGTCGTTATCGTGGCCGCCAAACAGCGAACTAAAAAAGCCGCCGATGCTGTCGTCGCTCGTGCTCCCGACGCCCTCGTTCACCGCCGCGCGGTGGGCCACGTCTACGTATTCAAGCTCGAAGCCTGCTTGCTCAAGCTGCTGCACAGCGTGCTGCGCCTCGGCAGCCGTGTTAAAAATTCCAACTACGGTTTGTGCACTCATCGGAAAAGGAAGGGGGAAAGAGGGGTGAAAAGGAACTGGTGAAATGGCTGGCTCAGGCCGGCGCGTCGGCGCTGGGGGCCGCCGGCGGCAGGTGTTCGACGTTGATTTCCTCCCGGCGCAGGGCCAGCGGCTCGGTGTGCTGGGTCGTGACCTGGCGCTTGGTCACGCGCAGCTCCTCCACGAGCAGCAGGCGGGTTTCGACCACCGCTACCTCGCGCAGCACCGGAATAATGAGCGTATCGCCCTCGTAGCGCGTGCTGGGCGCGGTGGCCCCGGCCGGCAGCGTCTGGTTGAGCAGCACCCGCTCCACCTGCACTTCATCGTGCTGCACCGGCACACTTACCTGCTCCTCAGTTTCGTGCACGAGGCGCGTGAGGCGCACGCGGCCGGTTTCGACTACCTCACGCCGGATGGTGGCCCGCTCTTCCACAACAGGCAGCACACGCGAGCCCTCGGCAGCTTTGGCCGCGAGGCGCTCGGAGGGCACCGCTGGCGCAGGCGGGCCGGGCTCCAGGCTCTCAGGAGGAAAGGGAGAGGCTTCGTTCATGATGCCTCACTTACGCCCTGCTTATCAGGGTGTTGCAAAATAATTTACTTACCCAGACAGCAGTATTTTCTACCCTCTTTTTTGTAAGGCAGTTATGCCGCTAAAAAAATTAACCCGCCTTTTCACCACCGCTTGAGCTTACCCAAGCAAAGCACAATACCTTACTGATGAGCTAGTTGCCAAGAACAAGCATTGGCCATTACAGGTACCGCAGCAGCAGGCCCAGCAAGCGGCGCACCCGGCCGGTGTAGGGCGGGTAAAACTGCTTGATACCCGTGCGCCCCACGCGCTGCTGCAACACGCCCTTCTCATTGCTGAAAGCCAGGAAACCCGCTTGGCCGTGGGCCTTGCCCAGGCCGCTGTTGCCGACGCCGCCAAACGGCAAATCGGGGTGCGCCAGCTGGATGATGGCCTCGTTTACGGCCGCGCCACCGGCCGCAATGCTAGCCAGCAGGTAGCGGCGGTTGGCGGCGCTGGTCGTTAACACGTACTGGGCCAGCGGTGGCAGCCGGGCATTGACGTAAGCTACCGTTTCGGGCAGCTTTTGGAAGGTGAGGACGGGCAGCAGCGGGCCAAATATTTCCTCTTCCAGCACGGCCGCACCGGCGGGCACGTCGGTGAGGATGGTGGGCTCGATGTAGCACTGGTGCTCGTCGAGGGCGCCGCCCTGGGCCACGGTAGCGCCGCGCGTTTCGGCGTCTTCGAGCAGCGCGGCTAGCCGGGCGTAGTGGTGGGCATTCACGATGCGGGCGAAGGATTGGGAAGCCTTAATCGCCTCATTATCGGCCCCGTAGTAGCGCTTGATGGCCTGCCGCATTTCACTCAGCAGCGGGGCCAGCACGCGCTCGTGCACCAGGAGGTAGTCGGGGGCCACGCAGGTTTGGCCGGCGTTGAGAAACTTGCCCCACACGATTTTCTCGGCCGCGTCGCGCAGGTTGGCAGTGTCGTCCACGATGGCCGGGCTCTTGCCGCCCAGCTCCAGCGTCACGCCGCTGAGGTGCTCGGCGGCGGCCCGCATCACGATTTTGCCAATCTGCGGCGAGCCGGTGAAGAAAATATGGTTCCAGGGCAGGCGCAGCAGCTCGCTGGCCACCTCCCTGCCGCCCTCCAGCACCAGCACTTCCTCGGGCCGAAACAGCGCTTCGGCCAGCCGCCGCAGCAGCGCCGAGGTGGCGGGCGTTTGCTCGGCGGGCTTTATCACCACCGCGTTGCCGGCCGCGATGGCCGAGGCCAGCGGGCTGATGGCCAAGTAGAAAGGGTAGTTCCAAGGCGCGATGATGAGTACCACGCCCTTGGGCTCCACCTGCACCCAGCTCTTGGTGCCCAGCAGGGCCAGCGGCGTGCCCACGGGGCGCGGGGCCGCCCACTTTTTGAGGTGCCGAGCGGTATGCTTGATTTCGGTGAGCGCGGGCCACAGCTCGGTAAGGTCGGTTTCTTCGGGCGGCTTTTTAAAATCCTGGTAGAGCGCCTGCTGAATGGCTACCCGATTGGCTGTGAGCCAGGTGGCTAGCCGGGCCAGCCGGCGGCGGCGGGCCGCTACGTCCTCGGCGCGCAGGGCGGCGGTAGTGGCCCGCAGGGCCGCAAACTGGGCGGAAAAACGGTTGGCGGGGGCAACGAAGCCAGGAGGAAGAGGCATAGCGAGCATAAAAAACGAGGGATGATGAGCCGTCAGCCAACGGCTCACGAAACCCATAATTCTTAACTATTTGATAAAGAGTAAACTAAAAGCCCCCTCTGCAAGGTGCGCCGCCCAGTGGCAGACTTTTTTATTCTTCCTTAAGGTACAGGAGGGCGCGGCGCGTTTATGCGCAGCTAATGTAAAAGAATCACCAAACTATCGCCTCTCAGCAGGGGCCGGCTAGCTCCTCCGTGCAAGTAGTAGTGGAGCGCGAGCGTACCGACCTAGCGTAACATTCGCGTAATTTTGTCAATTCTAAAACCGCCTCACCATATCAGTTAGCTCAACTTTACATTCTGTATTTTCCGTGAAATTCTTTACCTCTAGCTGGCGGGGTGGGCTAGCAATGCTTGTTTTACGCGCCCTGACTAGTTCGGCCGAAGCGGCCCCCATAGCTACCCCTACCCTAGGCGCCGACACTCTGGCGCAGCAGCCCGCCGACAGCAGCGTGCACGCCCCGCGCAAGCCCCGCCGCACCGACTACACCGTGGCCCCTGGCGTGACGTGGCACTACGAAAAGCCCGGCCAGCTGCGCTGGCTCACGCACATCCCGCGCGATTTGGGGCAGTTCCCCGGCTATTTCAAGCGCGAAAACGTGCCGGCCTTCGTGGGCATTGCGGCGAGCTCGGTGGCGCTGTGGCTGGCCGATGAGCCCATTTTGCGCGGTGCCCAAGACCTGGGCCGCGCTATCCACCTCGATGCCGAAGACCGGCACCGGTCGCTCTTTTACATTCCGGTGCGCCTGGGCAGCACCAAGATACCGCTGGAATTCAACGTGCCGGATAACCTCAACAGCACGTTTTACTTTATCGGCGATGGCTGGACGCACCTCACCATCGCCTCGTCGTTTATGGCCTACGGCCTGCTAAAGCACGACAACCGCGCCGCCCAAACCGCCACGCAGCTCGGCGAGGCCATCCTGAGTACCGGCCTGCTAGTGCAGGCGCTCAAGCGCACCACGGGCCGCCAAAGCCCGTTTCAGTCCACTAATACCCGGGGCAAGTGGGATTTTCTGCCCTCTTATAGCACCTATCAAGGCAACGTATCCAATTACGATGCTTTCCCCACCGGTCACCTGGCCACAGCTATGGCTACGGTCACGGTCATCGCCGAAAACTACCCCGAGTACCGCTTCATTCGCCCGGTGGGCTACTCGCTGATGGGCTTGCTGGGCTACTCTATGCTCAACAACGGCGTGCACTGGGCCAGCGACTACCCGCTGGGCATTGCCCTGGGCTACGGCTTTGCCAAAATAGCGGTGCGCAACGGCCGCACCCGCGTGGTGGAAAAGCCCGCCGAGGGCACCGGCTGGCACGCGCCCGTGCACCCGCGCCCCTGGTACAAGCGCGGCGAACTGTCGCCGTTCAGCTACGGGCCATTCACGGGCGGCAGCCTCACCTGGCAGTTGTAGCCGGGGCGTTGCGAGTCCGCGCGTGGTATCGTTGTCCAGCGCACGCCACGCACGGGCGCGCAGAGCCCAGGCTACACGCGCGCTTACCATCATCAAAAAGCCCCGCTTCTAACGTAGAGGCGGGGCTTTTTGATGGCGCATTAGGAAGGCCTAGAACAGGCCTTTTTTCACGGTGCGGTTGCCGTCTTCGTCGATTTTAATCTTGGTGCCATCGGCACGCTTGATTTTTACCGAGCCATCGTCGCTACGCTTGATTTTGGCGCCGTTCTCGTACTTCACCTTGCGGTCGTCGCCGTCGTTTTCATACTTCTTCACCCCCGAGCCCTGGCCCACGCGGGCACCCAGGCTGGGGCGGGCGGCGGGCTTGGCGGTAGTCGTCGTGACTACCGTAGTAGTGTAGGGGCCAGCGTAGTAGTTGCCTTGGTTGTCGGTGTAGGTGCGGTAGGCGGTGGGGTCGGTCACCACCGTTTTCACCTCGCGGGTGGTCATGTCGTTGAGGTCACGCACGGCGGTATAGCGACCGGCCGTATCGGCGCGGGCCTCGATATCGCGCAGGGCGCGGCCCCGGTTGTAGTAAATCTGCTGGAGGCGGGCTTTGGTTGCCTCGTCGGTAGCGCGCAGGTCGGCGGCTACCTGGTTGGCTAGCTGGTCGGCGCTGGTGCGGTAGCTCGTGCTATCGATGGTCGTAGTCGTGGTCGTCGTTTCGGTGGTGCCGGCGGGCACCGTCGTCGTTTCGGTTACTTCCGTTGTCTTTTCCTGCGAGCAGGAAGCAAACGCAACCGTAGCGGCCGTAGCCAACAAGAGGAGTTTGGATTTCATGGATTTAGAGCAAGTATGGTGCGGCTTAGCCACAATTGCAACGTAATACGCACCACCCTAAAATGATGTTGCCAGCCCTTTAGTAAAAGGCTGGCAATCATCGTTTTATTCAACTTTGAAACACTTACGCGTTCACTACCGAGCCGCCGTTGGGGTGCAGCGTCTGGCCCGAGAAGTACGAGGCGTCTTCCGAGGCCAGGAATACGTAGGCCGGGGCTACCTCAGAAGGCTGGCCGGCGCGGCCCATTGGCACATCGTGGCCGAAAAGCGGCAGCTTGAGCAAGCCGATACCCGTGATAAAGGGCGTCCAGATGGGGCCCGGCGCTACCGAGTTTACCCGAATGCCCTTCTTGATGAGTTGCAGCGACAAAGCCCGCGTAAAGGCCTCAATGGCGCCCTTAGTAGAGGTGTAGTCGAGCAGCGCCTCGTTGCCTTTGTAGGCGTTCACCGAGGTGGTGTTGATAATGGACGCGCCTTCTTTGAGGTGCTTGAGCGCGGCCCGCGTAATGCGGAACTGCGAGATGATGTTGAGGTTGAAGATACTATCCAACTCCTCGTTGGTAATTTCCTCCAGTGAGTCGTGCCAGTTTTGCTCGGCCGCGTTGTTCACCAGCACGTCGAGCTGGCCGTATTCGGCCACGGTGCGGGCCACTATTTCGTCGCAGAAAGCCGGGATTTTCAGGTCGCCGGGCAGCAGCAGGCAGCGGCGGCCTTCGGCCTGCACCAGCTGCTGTACTTTCTCGGCGTCTTCCTGCTCGGTGGGGAAGTAGCAGATGGCCACATCGGCCCCTTCGCGGGCGAAGTGCACGGCTACGGCCCGGCCAATGCCCGAGTCGCCGCCCGTGATGAGGGCAATCTTATGGAGGAGCTTATCGGCCCCCTTGTACCCCTTGCGGATATACTCGGGCTCGGGGGTCATCTTGTGTTCGAGGCCGGGGTGGCCAGCGCCCGCATCCTGGTGCTGGGGCGGAAAAATCGTGGGCTTGTCAGACATGGAAAAGGAGGAGGGGCGAAAGGAGAATCGCTTTCTCCCTAACGTACAGTTTATACCCGAGGTTAACTCATTTAGTAAGCTACGCTCTATTTCACGGCCAATACCCTGACAACCAATTAACTTTAATTTATTATTACCTAAATTAAAATTTATCTTTACTTCATGCGTTTATATAATAACTGAAAATCAACCATTTAACAGAACAAATGCTTGGCTTTCCATCTCATTTTCAGCATGAAGCATCCGGAAATTGTTTTATTGGGTGGTTGTCACGTCGCCGGGTACCTAGTGGGACAGGAAAATGCTTTTTCCAGCAAGCTCAGTGAATTATTGAACGGCAAAATAGTGGGCCAGGTGGCCCGTGTGCGGGTTATCGACCTGCCCGAGCACCTAGCCCTTGTAGACGAGAAACGGCCCACGCACGTGGTGTTGCAGCTGGGCAACCATGAGTTTTCGGCTAGCCTGCACCTGATGCTGCGCCAGCTCACTCGCGCCCTGGGCCGGGTGCCCGCCGCCCGCAGGCCCGGGGCTACCTCCAGCGGGCCGGCCAGCTCAGCCGCTAGCTCGTCGGTGGGGCAAACAGGGCCGCTGCTGGCACCCAGCCGGTTTTTTCGGCTGCGGGTGCTGGGGCTGAGCATACTTACTACCCTGCTGTGGCTCTTCGCCAAGCAATACCGCCGCAGCATTAAGGCGCTGAATACGTGCATGAAGCAGCACCCAGACACCACCTTTATTTTCTTGTCGCCCTTTCCGTGCCGGCCAGTGGCCGATAATGCAGTGCGCGACTTTGGGGGCTGGCTGCTGCGCCACCGCGTGGCAGCGCTGCCCAATCGCTACTGGCTGGACTCGCACCAGGTGCTGCACCCCGACCGCGAGCTGTTTACCGACCCGTGGCACCTCAATGAGCAGGCGCACAC
>Ga0265798_10001748_pt1 | contig 33043 bp, 29 predicted proteins | sample P3T30metagenome_FD_192430 | JGI IMG/M metagenome (GOLD analysis project Ga0265798, IMG submission 192430) | Plant litter microbial communities from East Loma Ridge, Irvine, California - P3 T30 | ecosystem: Environmental > Terrestrial > Plant litter > Unclassified | place: USA: California... | reverse complement strand
TACCATTCGCTCAAAGATGGTCAATATACAATCTGTCCTTCGTGTTTCGTATCGGGTCGATTCCCATCGACAATGTACTCTGGCGATTTCGTACGAATGGACGAAGAAGCATTCAAGCAGGCTTCATCAGGCGCTGGATCAGAATGGTCAGATCAAGAGACACTGTTACTTTTAGAAGGAGTCGAGATGTTTGATGATGACTGGCAAGCTGTCGCAGAGCACGTTGGAACGAGAACAAAAGAACAGTGTATCGCCAATTTCCTACAGATCCCTATCGAGGACTCGTACCTTACTTCGGATCCTGCGGCGGATCTCGGCCCATTGCGATATCAAGCTGGTATGAACGGATTACCATTCGAAGGATCCGATAATCCAGTCATGTCGGTCGTCACTTTCCTCGCTTCCGCCGTAGGTCCAGCTGTCGCTGCCGCTGCTGCCCAGTCCGCTCTGGGCGAGTTGAGCCAGGGATTAAAGCGTAAAAGGGAGAATGGGGATGATGGCAAGAAGAATGGTGTCAAGGCAGAGGGAACAGAAGAATCTATGGTAGTCGACGGAGAAGCCACAACGACTGAAGAAACCAACGGCGATGCCCCTTCCCGATCATCTGTGGAACGCGCCGCATCTATTGCTCTCGGATCAGCAGCAGCCAAAGCTTCGGCACTCGCCAAACATGAAGACGCACGTATATCTCAACTCGTCTCTCGCCTTGTCACCGCCCAATGTAAGAAGGTGGAACTGAAATTAACAATGTTTGAACGCCTAGAGGAAATGTTAGAATCTGAGAAAAGGAAATTGGAGGTTGGACGACAAGAATTGTTCAAAGAGAAACTACAAGCTAGGAAATCGGTCGCCTCTGTTGAAGCTATGTTGAAGAAGGCTAGAGAAGGGGAATTCAGGGGGGTCGAGAGCGGATTGCAGGATGTTAAAAGTGGGATGACGGGGGGCACGACGGTCGGCATGATGAAGGAGGTCCAAGGGGTTCCGGTTCCAGAGAGACAAGAGGGGAGTTTTCAACAGTTGTAGATAATTAAGTATTTCGGGTAGATTAGTCATGTAGACTGTGCTCTGCAGTTGTTGGGCGCTAGTCAAGAGAGACATGTGCATTATAGTTCTACTCTATCTCGTCCTGGGTCTGGCGGTGTGATGGCTGAACCCTCGCTGGGTATTGGTGGGACGGCCGAATCCATAATTGAAACGTCTGGTCCTGCCTTCCCCTCCACAATAACTTTCTCTCTTCCACCTGCTAGCCCGACTCTACCCATTCCTTCAGGTGTACGACCTACTTTACCAGCCCCAACGTGTCCTGCTTTCTCAAGTCCAACCTGTCCGACTTTACCCACTTTCGCCTTTCCACCCAATCCAAGTCCCATCCCAATCAATCTAAAACTTCCCCCGACCCACCATCCTACACCACCCACCAGCCTGTCTAACACTCTCCTCTTGATAATCCATCCAACGCAGAGTAGGAAGAATAGGAATGCGGCGAAAATGATGAGTCGGTCGTACCAATCTGCTTTTTCGAGCTGTTTGATTATTGTACCTGATGCTTCGAGGAGGGAGGTGTAGGTATCGTAGAGGTTTGTTGTTGATCTTAATGTCTTTGTAGAGTCCTCTGTCTCGTCAGCTTGTTGATCTATATCCACGGGATGGTTGACGCGAAGGAAAGCGTGAAGGAGAGAGGAGGACTGACCTAGCATCTGGACTGAAAGGACCGATCGTTCTAATTCCGTTTGCATCGTCTGAGTGGTCCTCCGCAATGCATCAGTGACTTCATTTGTACGTGTTTGTAGAGCGTCATCCCTGCCGTCAGCTCACACTTACTTAACGGGAAGGGACTGACTGCATATTCCCACTACTTGATTGTTGGTGCTCCTCCTCAACCTCACCCTTCTGCTTAAGAAGATGTCTGCTTGATGAAGCCATTTGTTTCTTGCTCGAGATGACCGCTCTTCTGTATTCTGCCCTCACCCTTACAAGTCAGCTCACGCCGAATTACAAATGTGGTACTAACAATGCAAGCCGAGCATCGAAAGCAGAGCAGATAGTCCTGTTCTCCTCCCTTACTTCCTGCCTCATACTTTCTCCCACTTCATAACAGGTCTACCATCAGGATGCTATTCTAGATCAAGGGACATACCTCGACACTACGCCTAATCAGCTCTAAATCCCCTTTAATCTCCTCTGCTAATTCCCTCTGTAACCCAACAGAAGCACATTTTACCAGGCGGGGCAATTGATACGATTCAACATCGTCCAGTCTCCTCTTTATCGAGGGGTAGAGGTCATCTGGCGTTGTCGGTAGTGGTGGCATGCTTGTACAAATAGAGACTTGGTGTCTGGTGTCCAAGTGTTAGAAGTCGTGTCTAATTTGGTTCCGTTGCATTAATCGTCATTGATGCCCCGGAGTAGCCCCGACTTGTGATGCCCGATCATTTACCTTGATCTCGGCCATACGACCGCAAGACACAATCATGAGTAAACCAAAGAAGGAACTGGTCCTTCCCTTCGAAGTCATTCGGCGTATCATACACTGGCGATTGGCTCCAACACCCTCGTTCCCTGGTCAATTGCACGAAGATGATCGGATATCACCCGCTTGGGACAATCTAGCCGGGCAGAGCGGTCGACAAGCGTCGGTTCGGAGGTGGAAAGAAAGAACAGAGACGCAGGATGCTGCTCTTGATTTGATGCGGGTATGCAAGTCGTGGAAGGTAAGTTCTTATCAATAAGAACTGAGAGAGGATGCTAATATTCAGTCGGTAGTAATGCGATATCTATACGCCGAACCTGCTATTCAAGCTTCAAACCTCCTCAGCTTAACGGCAACAGTAGTGAATGGAGACAAGAAATGGTCAGACATCAATATTCATCCCCACTCGCTACCTGGAAGGTATATAACCACATTGGATCTGTCCCATCTAGACGACGGGTTTCCAAGTCTACATATCACCACTATTCAATCTGCTTTACAAGCTTTGTTACCGCTTTTACCGAATATCACCCACTTGACTCTTCCGGCTAGGTCACCTCTGAGAGTCGAGGATATTGGATTGTCACCCTTTGCAAAGAAGTTGAAGTGTCTGAATGGATTGGCCGTTTACTCTTTGCCGTCGGGATCGACAACGGAGACAGATCAATATGTATGGTTACTTGGTCACCTACCGAATTTGGAGGTTTTATCGATCCATGGGCCGGGCAATACTCTCGACGTCGATTCAAGTATACCCGAGCCAATACCCATATCGCTCCCTAAACTCCACACGATAACATTGGACGGAGTCAAGTCAGGTCCTCTCCTACGATCCCTCACGACCTCCGAACTCCCCTCATTACGTCGTCTCCTACTAACGTCCTATCATGACGTTCTTCTAGACGAGACCTACGCTTTTCAAGCCGCCCACGGTGATAAGGTGGTTTCCCTGACGTACCTCCATTCCCATGAATGGCCAACTACCGAAGCCACTCCACCCATCGAAACGCTCGAGCTACATCCAAGGTTGCGCCACCTGTCATTCGTGTTCCCACATACATTCCTACAGGCGAACACTGAACTTGCCGCCGGTCTCACGGGCGAGGTATATCGAAATCATCCATTAGAAGCTATAACCCTTCCAAAATGGAATGAAAACACCCGAAATCACTCTCCATCACCATCACCAGCGCCAACACCTTTGACTCAGACTGCACACGCTCTAGGTAATTTATCACTGTCGGTTCCAATAAACACTTCTCGCACACCCAACCGATTCTTATCAACTATTCTCAAGAAGCCACCACGCAAACTGAAGGTAGTGACGATAGATGGCTTTAAATGGGTTAGACCGGATTTAGGCAGAAGAGCTCTAGAAGCTGGTAATAGTGGTACCATGCGTAATTGGGCTGTAGAGATGGAGAGTAGGGGTATTGATATGAGGGATATGGAGGGGAATATCTTACCCAAAGATCGGGTTGTTGTCGATTTGACAAGAGGAAGGAGGGGCGGCGGCAGGGTTAGTGGTGGACAATTCTGGCCAGCTGGAGCGGGGCGGAGTCGAGATAGGGGGTATGAGGATGGTTCATGATCGGACTTTAACCTACTTGGCCATATGGCGGCACGGAGGCGGGCCGGCCGACACTATCCTTTGGACCTGGATTCCAATGAATTCGGAAATATACTGCCTTCCTTTGTTACTCGTCATGCATGGAATACGACATAACAAGGGAGTTGGGCAATGGAAATTACTTAACCTCATACTGACAATCGTCGACACAGGTCTGGAAGATGTTGATCTTGGCAAGTCAGGTCTCCAGATGATTTTGATCACATCTAATCAGCAGTTATTTGTAATCCCATGTGTCACTTTCATTCTGTCAACTTTCGCCAGCCCTTTACCCCTTCCGAACCTGGAGCGAAGGGACCTTTTTACAGTATATGATCCGAACGGAGGCGATAGATTGTTTAGTGATGATGGAGCTACTCGAACTCTTTCCGAAGCCGAAGAGAAGGGTCTTGATGTTGTTGATGATACGAATGATAAGGAGGACAATGAGGACCATAAAGATATGGTTGAGCTGGTCAACAGATATGCGCCTGTGTTTAAGCTATCGTAAGTCCTGAGACTCCTCTCTGAGCGCTGTTTTGTACCTTCGTTTGGTCCTCAACCGGTCATCAGACATATGGCCGTCAGTCTGCCATCTCCTGCTCGAGAATCGGTATAATTGGGAGATCTATGCCTGGAGCTAACGATAGGTCCAAAGAGAAATGGTTCCCCAGCTCTGTCGACTTCATGTTGGCCAAGTATGATCATGTACGTTTACCAATTTGCTTTAGGGATAAGCTGATAAAAGGCGGTCACTTGGGCTGGAGAGCCTATGACAGTCGTAAGCTCCCCCTTATTTTTTCCTTTCCGAAGCTAATCAGGAGAATACATCCATGTTTAACGCTCAAGATCTGGGTCACCTCCCTAGAGCCGGACGGAAACTGACCCTCTCGATACCAGATCCTCATAATCCCCAACCGACCCTTCCCGGCAACGCGTCGAATTACCTCATGGGCACCCAGCCCACTTTCAACACAGAGCGGGGGGAAGTTGATAAACTGATCTATGGGATCTGGGTGGAGAGAGGAAGGGGTATTGTCGTATGTACCCCTGGAAGAAGGGGCTGATATTCAGGACTTGCATTATTGGATGTACTATCCTTTCAATTTCGGGAAACCTACTCCATTCGGGTGGCTTGGACATCGTGTGTCGGCCCTTCTACTGGTTTTGTGTTCAAGCTAACGAGTAGATATTTCCGATTGGGAGGTCAGTCTGAGAGCTCTGCACTAAGTCGAGCTGAAGAACAGCGTTTACAAGTTCGTACAGTTAATGGTACGGCTACCACCGTAGACTATAGTGAGCTTCCAGTGTTACTTGGATTAGGATTAGAGCTGATGATAGACACACATGGTGGACCTGGTAGTGATGGGTAAGTCTACATATCTTGGTATCAGAACACTGACGCCAGTACTATACGGTGGCAAGATGTGCCCAAGATTGATGACCGGCCGTTAGCATACGTCGCAGCGGGTTCTCATGGTGTATGGTCATACCCAGGTCGTCATATTTATGCCGATGTCCGTTCCGCCCTCTTTGGCAGTACTATACTGATGAGCAGATATTAAGTGTAATCGAGCTTGTCGATGAGACGGATGATAAGGGGCCAATATGGGATACGAAATCAAGAGTGGTACCGATTCAATGGTGGCACGGCCCCAAGAACGGGACTCTTGTCTATCATGCCGGCTCGCTTGGGTGGATGAACTTCATAGGGAGATGGGGTAATTTAGGGGATAATAGTTGGTCGAATAAGCTAGCTCATATCTCGTGGGTCATTGACGGACCTTGTGGTCCAAATAGAGATTTCAGAGGGAATGTCAATGTAGGTCTAGCCCAAATCAATGACGTGGAAGGAGCTGATGTAAGTGTGCGGTGGGAGAAGCATCACCCGATCAAACTAGTTCGACATATTCGTTCCTCCTAAGACCTGAGATGGCGCTCTATGCTCAACTACATGGGGTCACTGATATCAAAGTAGAACAAATGTGTGAATGGTCTCAGCATGATGAGGTAGGAGAAGACGAAAACGCTGAGGAGACGGATGGAGGGGTTCGAGATGTGGTAATTACGCTCTCAACTCACAAAACTGAAGCAACCGTTCCATTCAGTGGTTTAAATAAACATACAGTAAGCCTCTCATCTCCTCCCTTTTCACAAGAGCTAATAGAAGGTATCGGTCCCAGGATGTAAATCCCTTCGAAACGCAATCTCATCTTATCGCCTCACTATGTGTAACCCCCAAAGATGCTTAGTGCCATCGAACGAGCGCAAGATATGTACTCACAATAATACAAAAGGGTATACACCCACCAAAGCAGTAATATTGGATGATCTAGATGAATGGACTTGGGATGTTGAGAGGCGTACTGCATGGGAAGGAATGAGGGGGATGATAATTAGAGGGTTTTATCGGACGGTTGTTATTTTGATGCCTGCTTTCCAGTGGTGTCTGGTTTCAGCTGTAGCATTACATATGATTCGAATACTGTAGATGCATCCTGAGGTTAAAATCAGAACACATTCACACTCCAATATTATTTCCTCACAACGCTCCGAGCTGTACTGGCTGGGAATACCTGACCTGTTGACCTAGCTCAGTGCTTTGCCGTATCCCGACCGTTATTCGTACGACAACATTCCCGATAGTGGTTGGCTACTCTCCAAATATCTCGTAGACAATTCCAGCTTGATCTACCCCAAGAATTTGCCAAGTACAGTCTCGGGTCGAGGTCAGTCTGAGCAGCCCGGTTTCCAAATGCCGAAGAAAACTAGATGAATCAGGTTCAGTATCCTACCCCGCCCGATCCCAGCAGAGGCCTACTAGGGCATCCGTCCTCTTGAGATCTGTCATGCTATGCCATTGGAGCTTCCTCGTGGTCAGTCTTCTACTTATGCTTTTGATTCGGAAGCATTTATGTAGTATGATTAAGAATGTAAGACATCAAAATTAGGCTCAGATCGTCACTCGCCGGCCGGCCAAGGCCGAGATTAAGTGGGCCGACGTTGTCCAAAGTACGATTGAATACACACAATACCTCGTTCCTTCCTGTCATTTACACCATCATCCTGTCAACAAAGCCAAAGGGTTGAGATGTCAGAGTACCCTTGTCATCATAATTACAATCGTTGACATCTCATACAAGCTCTAGACTCCGAGAATGGTAAGTTACCCATCAGAAAGTGATTCCAGTGGCTAATCAAGCAGTTATCAGTCATATATCTCACGCTACTCCTCTCGATACTTCATGTCCGCTCCTCCCCAATTGTAAACTTCAACGACGTCATCATATCTCATCCTCCATTCTCAGGAATCAACCCTGATGGCGGCTTAGGACTGGATAATGAAGGTGGAAGAACGAGGAGAGAACCGGGACAGCCTGTGTTTTCGAGTATCGATGATGATGCCTATCCCACCGCACCGGTCAAGGAGGAGAGAAGCGATATGGTAGAACTGCTGGATCGGTATGCGCCTGTCTTTAAGCTTTCGTATGTCCTGTGCCTTGTCACTTGCTGAGCGAGCTGACAGTAGTGTGAAAGAAGAATGGTTCCCTAGTAAGGTGGACCACATGTTGCCTCATTATGATCATGTAAGTTCTCTCAAGCGACTTGCTTTTTGTATACAGAAGACTGATATGCAGGTTGTCAATTGGCTTGGTCTCACTGTCCCGGTTGTAAGCCCCTAAGCCACTGATTGACCATCGGCTGACAAGAAGAACAAATCCCTGATAACCCCTCAAAAGGTCGACCACCTCCCTCTATCCGGATCACGTTTAGCACTCTCAATCTCAGACCCGCACAATCCACAACCATACCTTACAGGAAATGCTTCCAATTACCTACTCGGGACCCAACCTACTTTCGCCTCCAAGAGAGGAGAGGTGGAAGAAAACGTGTATGGGATCTGGGTTGACAGGGGCAGAGGGATCGTCGTATGTTCTACATGGCCAGTTCATCATTCGTGGGCAAGCACTGATGGAACAGGACTTGCATTACTGGACGTATTACCCTTTCAACTTTGGGAAGCCGACTCCGCTCGGATGGCTTGGGCATCGTACGTTAAACCCTATCTCGCTTTGGCTGAGCTGACGAGAAGACGTTTCCGATTGGGAGGTCAGTCGCAATGGCTATGTGCTGGTGCTGAACTGATATTGTAGCGCCTGAGGGTCCGTACAGTCAATGGCACAGCCACAGCAGTAGACTATAGTGAGTCAAGCTATCCCCGCCAATGTACGGAGCTGATGTTAGATGTCCACGCTGGTCCGGGAAGTGTTGGGTACGCTTTAGTCTTTGGCCGCTGAATGCAGCTAATCAAGCAGAACTGTACGTTGGGAAGATGTCCCGAAAATCGATGATCGTCCCGTGGCGTTTGTCGCCGCCGGGTCGCATGGTGTCTGGTCGACCCCAGGTCATCACGTATATGCCGATGTGAGCCAACCTGTTGTCTCCTACTGTATACACGGTGCTTATAAACAGCTACTCAACGTGATCAAATTGATAGACGAAACCGACGATAAAGGTCCTATTTGGGATACCAAATCCCACGTAGTCCCAATCCAGTGGTGGCACAGTCCCAGCAACGGAAGTCGGATCCAACATTCTGGTCCACTGGCTTGGATGAACTTTAGAGGAAGATGGGGGAATCTGGGCGATAGGGGATGGTTAAATAAGATCCTGCCTGCTTCATATGTTGTCGATGCTCCCTCCGGCCCAAATAGGGATTTCAGAGGAGCAATGGATGTAAGTCAATCTCTCACCGATGGCTGCGCTGATGATAGTGTGCTGTCGGACAAGTCGTGCCAACCCAGACAAACTCTAGCTACTCCTTTTACTTGCGATCCGAGATGGCCCACTATGCTCGATTACATGGAGTGACTTCGATCAAGGTGGAACAGATATGCGAGAGATCTCAACATAATGAAGGAGAGGAAGATGATGATGAACATGATGATGATGGAGAACAAGATGGCGGAGGACGGTACCTTGTCTGGGCATTTTCCACCCACAAGACAGAGGCTACAGTTCCATTCAATGGAGTTGAGAAGCATTCTGTAAGTCCCTACTCCCTATTGTTCGAGTGAACGCTCACGCCAAGCTATCGGTCCCGAGTTGCAAATCTAGGAAAAATGCGATTTCCTCATACCGCCTGACATTCTGTACTTCCCGGCGATGCCTCGTTCCATCACATGAAAGACCAATATGTACCCACAACCCCAAACGGCCTGGTTACACACCATCGCAAGCGGTCATGCTGGACGATCTAGACGAATGGTCCTGGGATGTCAATAGGGCTAGTGCTTGGCAGAAGATGAGAGGAGAGGCTATGGGGATGGCCAATAGGTTTTTCTTGAGAACTTGGATTATGTTGATCACTGTTATTCAGTGAATGCTTGTGCTAGCTTTGTATCGAGTACGGATGTGTAGTTTTAATTGTAATGATTTTAGATTGATAGACTTCTTGCTGAATGTATTACCGTGCACTGCACATCCCACCCTAGTATCTCACCATGTCCCGTATTCTTTAGAATCCGCATGGCCAATCCCATCTATCAGAATTGCCCAGCTTGATGAGTCCAGTTTATATTGAGTGGATGTCAATGCATTCTATATGCTAATTTAGATTCCAAAAACTACTGCTTTTCCGTCTTTCGACGAGACACAATCGATGATGAGCCAAAGTGTATTTCTAGTGGTATGAAGGCTTGATTTTGGTCTCGCCTGTCGATTAGCTTTACTTCTTTCTAAAATCATCGTCGGAGATGACCTACCCTTGGTGGGGAACTCTCTTGGGACAACACCGACTGCTTTGTTGTTCTCTGGTGGGGTGTCTGTGGGTGCTTTTGGTACTGGGTGGTCGTGGGTGAAACTTGGGTGTGCTTCGCTGTTCTCCTCCTCGTCATCGATTTCTTAATGTCAGCCTTCGATTGAGAGCAAAGCTATCGAATCGGAGGATGAAGGAAAGAAAACTAGACATACCCTCTCCGTAGATCTCTGGGTGCTCCCTGAAACAATCCTGCATTCCCTTGAACTTCTCTACGCAGTCCATTCCCTTGGGCTCAGCTTCAGAGTATACGAAACATGAGAAAGCGGCTTTGAACTGTTCTCCACATGGTCCATCTGCCATTCCACCGAGGCACTACACATCAGCCGACGTCCAGACTTTGGGCAGAAGCGGCGTACAGGACAATCCCAGTTGATCTCTCCAGTCTCCTCGTTGAAGGCTCCCTGTGGCCCTTTGTCTGCTTCTGCCTCGTCGAGCTTCTCCTGAACCAGACTGGGAGTAGCATCCTTCTTTGCCTCAGCAGGCTTCTTCTCGCCGGCTATTAGTCAGCACGCCATTGTCTTAGGAATGAGCAATTGATAACTCACTAGGACGTTTATGTAAAGGTTCCTTTAAGGAGCCACTGTCTAGTACGCTCTCCCTGGGCACTCTATCGTCCATTCGAACTACCTGTTTCTGGGACAGGGCAAAGGTTACGGCAAGTAGAGCAGATGCTCCCATGGCGGTATTACGAACAACATTTGATTTTCCAGCAGATTGGCTAGAAAAAGTCCGAGTAGCTCGGGCAGCTTGCTTGAATGCTGGGCGGATAGAGTTGAACATGTCGTATAATTGGATTGTATGAATTGAATGAGTATTCGTAGTGACGACCTATTTTTCGATGAACCATCGTCATTCCATCATCGAGTGAGGGAATATGTTTACGTAATTAAGCTATTTCTCGATCACCGTAGATCTAGTTGATTCAATGGCCCGAGTTGTCATTAGCAGTAGTAGAGGGATGCAGAATGGGGGATGTAGCTGATCTAACTGCAAAAGCCTATGACATAGCGCGTATGATCCCAGTGGGCCATGTCACTACTTATGGTTAGTTTGCTGCTTTTCGCTGATAGGATCTGATTTCGTAGGGCATATTGCTAAATTGGCCGGATACCCAACTTATTCAAGGTATAGTCTCCCCCTCGCTTGGGCTGATGGTAGACACGTCGGGAACGCAATGAAGATGCTTCCAACCACAACGGATATCCCATGGCAAGTGAGTCAGGATCGCTAGTGAGGTGTAAGGGGGAGCGACCGGGCTAATGAGAAAGAGAGTAATTTCAGCCAAAGGTGTCATTTCGCCGAGAGGTGATGAAGGACAAGGAGTGGCTAGGCAGAAGACTGCATTGGAAGGGGAGGGAGTTGAAGTTATTACACTTGCTGGAGGTGGTGGTGAAAAAGTTGATGTGAGGCGCTATGGGTGGTTTCCGGAGCAGGTGGATCTATGATCAAGGATGTGAGTCATGGGTTGGTTTCCTGCGCCAGAAGGCTGATTCTGTAGACCTATCCATTCAATTCATATGATATGACCTTATGACATGATGATGTAGTACTGATTCATTTGTTGAATACGGGGATCCCCGAATCCCCTATCTCTCCAGCTGATTCCCAACTTATCAAACCTCTGTGTCCGCTTGATATTCACCTGCTGATCTAGTAGTCGTCTCTCACATTTGACAGATAATCGACAGCGCGATCCTGTTTAAGTGCCAGATTCGGGTCAAGTTCTGGATAATCAGGCCCTCTCATTGAAAATCATACAAATAAATCACCTTTGACTATGTTTTGGTATTCATCCACGATCTGATGAACATTGACCAAACACTTCATGGAGGAGACAGTCGCCTTATCATTGAGGGCTCTCCGGATCTTAACAATGTACGCACTCATCTATCGATGAGCGAGTGCACTAAACCGGGTGGAACTCACTAAGTTGGCACCTTTGAGTCGCTTATCCCGATACTTCTTTTGAGCCGCCATGTTTTGTTCCCTCCTCGATTCTGGTTTCCTCCCTCCGCCGCTCTTCCTTTCCCTTTTCGAACGTTTGGGCTTCTGCTCAATCTTTGAATCTATCTTCGGTGGTCCAGTGGTCGCCTTTGTCTCTAGAGTCGGAATCGACAAATGTCGAATCGCTTGCTTTCTCTTCAACGACGGACCAGCTGGAGTCGGAAAGACCGCGGGAGGTGCATAATACTCAGAAGAGACACTCTGGTCGATCCTAAAACCTAGATTCCGGCGTCTTCGGAAGGCTAAGGGATCTGCTGTGTGACGTCGTTCAGGACCAAGAGGTCTGAAGTGGAGATCACTGTTTTTTAAGTAATGTCCTTGAAGTCCAAGGTCGACTTACGGATTACGAGATGCGGCTGCTTCGTCGATGAGGGGGACTTCCATCCCGATTCCGGTCCCTATATAGGCGATAGTCTCATCGATGTGATCTTCGGTAGGGGGCTGCAGCCATTCACTCAATGGCGAGTCCCCCCCCCCCAAGTGAAGTCCAGACCGAGATAAGGGTCGAATTCGTTGGTGGAATCAGCATAGAAAGTCATCATGTAAGATCGGAGTATGTAAAGGTATTGCTACTGGTTAGTTGGGATATGGTTTCTCAAGATAAGAATGATAAGTGGGAGGATTTGGAAGGACAGTCTCGAATCCCCATTCTCCTCAGCGGCTTTCACTCTCCCTGTAAGCACGGTCATTTACCTCGACCAAACGAGGCTTGTAGAGCTCAATCTCGGAAAGCTGGGATGGGCCGATCACAAACGAGGGTCCTAATCATTTATAAGGCGGTCTCAATTTGTTAGCGTGAAATCAAATCGAAGGACCTCAGCCGAATACACTCGAGAAGCGGTCCTACACCTTCTGTTGAAAACAAAGTTCAAACGGATCGACTAGTAATTACACGGGATGGGCTTCTCTTCACCGCTGATTTGATCTGTTAATCCTGATGAGCAGGTGGAAACATATACATATATGATATGACACGATGGTATGAATATTGAATTTACAAAGGCAAGATCGTATGCTAATGATTATGGTATGATTGGTATAGTGTACTTCACTTCCATCGACGTGGTCCAGCTAGCTGAATATTGTGTTGTGTCGTGTCCGGGTCGTTGACTTCGAGGATTCTTTACCGATAATTTGCGTCTTGATACTGGACCGCCTGGTCTTGCTTTGCCGCGAGGTTCGGATCAAGATCTACCGCTCAGCGTTGCTACTGCAGTCAACTCACCTCTCATACTGATGTCGTAAACATCCAATATCGCACTTATCAATTCCAAGCGTTTCTTGCTTGATGCATACCTGAGAGCGGCCTTGATATTGACCATAGTGTCAGACATCTGGTGGTCAGGTCGACCCATTCATTATGTCAAAGACTTACCAAAGCTGAAGCCTGGACCTTCTTGTCCCTGTACTTCTTTTGCGCTATCATATTCTGACATCTTCGCGGCTCACCCTTCCTAGCCCCACCGCTACTCCTCTTCTTTGCGTTCCTTGGTCTAGGGCAATTCCTCTCTGACTTGACCTTCACTTCTGGTGACGGAATCGAGAAAGATGATGGTGCAGGTGAGCTAGTGCGTTCGACCATAGGAGTCGGAGAACAACTGAACAAGGTTGTTTGGCTTGTTTGTTTGGCGAGCCTGGCTCGTGTGGGTCTAAGGCAGGGGGATGGGGATGGGGAAGGAGTATAGAGAGTTGTCGAATCGGACTCATCATCGGTGGTGATACGACTAGGGTATCGACTTGGCGTGGGGGTGTAGCTTGTTTCGCGCCTTGGGTCGAATTCAGATCTGAATATCAGCTTGGGGTCTAATGAAGGCGAGCTCACTTACACGTCGTAGGGTGCAACCCCTTGATTATCAAAATCTACCTCCATTCCCTCCGTATCGGATGGTTGCGCGTACCCCTTCGAGCCTACCAGAATCTGTGTTTCCGCGCTTGATCTGGTTGATGTCGATTCATTATCCGGCTCGTCGAAGACGGAGAAATCGAAGTTGAGATCCGACAGTTCCTCCTCGTGGTCGTCGTAAGAGACCATGCTGTAGCAATAGGTATATGTGTATAGTTTAGGTGTGTATGATTTTTCAAGCGAGGAGAGGACAAGTAGGAGAATACGTTGTGGATAGAGACAGAAGACGGGAGAAACATGATGAACATCCTACCAAATCAGCAGAATATATAGTATCGCTTCACTCACTGCTCTCGCCGCCCTCACCTCTCGATCGTCCCCTCCCATAGCTAGCCTATCGACTAGGAGAGATCGACAAAAGATACCACTCAGAGTAACAACGTAAGAAAGTAATCAATAATGTCAAGCCACCTTGATGGTACCTACTTGGTACCTACTTTGTTTCCTCACAAACACGTCTCATGTTGTTAGCGTAAAAGTGTAAATCAGTGTTGATCCGTGAGTAGAGGGAAACGTCAACACCCGACGACCGGAAAGAAAGGGTCATTCCTTTGGACTTAGGCTTCGGAACACACTCGGAGTGCCACAGGAACGGGTTTGTCCTCACCGCCGGTAAGTCAAAGGATGAGGAAAGAGGTCCGGGGTCATAGCTCAACTCCGTGGGTCCTTTGAAAGAGGCGCGACCAGATATTTGGGATCGAAATGTGTGTGATATTGCATTGCGTCGAGATGACACGTCGGAGGTAATCGGATTTCGTTGCATATCGAGAAAGATCGTCAATCGTTAAAACTTCCCTACCTTCCTAATTGGTCTACAACTCTATCAAGAGCGCCTCCTTTGGCTCCTCCTTTTCTACATGTTCCGGGTTATTACTGATCTCGTCCGAGGGGGCGTCGGGGAAAACAGCAGCGGGGGCTTGAGGGAACGATTGATCATAATACACGTGTTGCTGCTGTTGCTGCTGAGCCTGAGGTGGTTGAGCAGAGTACTGTTGTTGCGGCTGCGACTGGGCCTGTGGGTTCGGCGCGTGCTGAGCGGAGTATTGCTGCTCGATAGGTGGCATATGTGTATTCTGGTGTACCGGAGATGCTAGTCCTGGAGGAGCGGACGGGAGAGCGGCAGTGGTACTCTGTGGTGAAGTCGACGGATGCGAAGCGAGATCTACCGGTGGAGGCGCTGTTGCCGTGTAGGATGAATCACCAGTTTGATGAGGCTGGACTGCATATCCTTGTGGCTCCTGAGCGTATGGCATCGACACTTGGCGTTGGGGCTGCGCGGCATTCAAGGAATGTTGGCGTTGTAGAGAAGGATGAGCATTCGGAGAGGTAGCGAGGGGTTGTTGGGGGTATGGACTGTTTCCATATGCCTGCTGTTGGGGTGGTTGCTGCTGATACTGATTATGCTGCGGTGGTGCTTGGTTTTGCTGAGGAGGCTGATAAATCTGTGGCGTATACATGGGCTGACCCTGTGGTAATGTCGGGTACATCGATGGACCAGCTGGCTGAGCCGTAGGGGGTTGGTACTGTTGCTGAGGATAAGGTGTGTACCCGTTCTGCTGAGCTGGAGCGTATCGATTCTCATATCCGTATTGCTGATACTGCTGCGGTGGCATGTACTGCTGGTGCTGATATTGGCGTTGTTGCTGTTCTTGCGTTCGTCGTGCAGAGTATGCTTGTTGACCATCCAGGATGTGACCGTATAGACCGACTGCTTGGGATAGCTTATCCTGCATCTCGACTAGCATTTCTACTCGTCAGCGCAGATATGGTGAAATATTGAAGAGGACTCACGTTGCTTGGTATGCTTCTCCTCTGCATTCCTTTGCAGCTTCCCACCCACAGCGTACGCCTGTTCGTATAGTACATGAGCATATGGGAACCGCCTCAGATCGCGTTCTCCATATGCCGCCATTTGATCCAGAGTGTTGGAAAACGTCAAGACCGTTTCCGTCTCCCTTGGCGTTAGATCGAAAGTGGGTAGAGGTTTATATTCCGGCTCATCCAATCCGTTCGGGGCACTTGGCCGTTCCATCTCACTTTCCCTCAGACTCGCCTCAATAGCCATTCTCAATTCCTCGTCATCATCCTCGACATGACCCTCTCCTTGTCTCCTCAACGGTGGCTCAGACCCCATATTTCGAAGACCGTCCGGTTGGCCATCTGCCAGACTGAGCTCGATAGCACGTTGAATATCCGCATCGAGATCCTGGCGAGTCCGGCGTGTTCGAGCTTTGATGACAGGTGGTTTCTTCTGGAGCTTTTCATGACACGTATCGCATACCCTCACAGGGGTTGTAATCCCATAGTACTCGATTTCGGATAATTTGCTTGAACATTGCTGATCGAAGACCTGTCCACAGTTCCGGCAATGATGTTTACGATTCGTGAATGAGAATGCTGTTCGACAACGCATACAGACATCCGAATCGACCCAGGCGGGTGGTACACGCGTATCCAAGAGGGCCTTGCCGATTTGGTTGGTGGGTGTTGGGAACTGAACTTTTGCCATGCCTTTTAGTGAGTGGTATGATTCCGAAATGAGTCTGAACTCGGGTTTCGGTTCGAGCAACAAAGCCCATGTCTGGAAATCCTTGATCGCCATATTCCTGACTTCGGCACTGACCGTCTGATGATTAGTCACGGACAGATTAGAGAATTGATGAACTTACGGGCGATTGCATGATTCCAGACATCTCGTCTATGAATTCTTTACTCGCGATCTCGGCCAAGAAGTGGTCCCCACCATTCTTGATGCACGTATCCACCAACTATACATCAGCTCAGCTCTGGAGTGCGTCGGCTAGCTGACTCACCGCCATAGCGTACATCTGAACTCTTCCATTCTTGCTCGCGATTCTCCGCTTGAGACTCTGCATAGCAGGTTTGGGCTGGACAGCCTTCGATCGAATCAAGTCTGTGACCTCCAGAGCTGTAGCGATATCTTCGGATTGGGGGTAAGGGAGATTGAGTGGGGAACAGTACTTCTCTGCATGATTAGTGGGGGCATTCAACCTTATTGATCAAGCTCGATAAGATAACTCACCGACGAGCTCCTCGAATTGAGGAGATGTAGCTGGTCCCCAGCCTAGCCACGACATGATGGGCGCTTGCTAATCGGCGGCGGTTGGCTTGTACTCGAGGGTGACAAAGGGAGCCAAAGGATCAACTCGATGAGAGTCGCCGAGACTACTAAGGATTGTCCAATGTATGAACCTAAGCGATAGGTATGCTTCTAGGTTCAGTGTATGTAATACAAGTATGAAAGTGAATGATGATAGCGATATGAGTATGAGACTGAGGTGGAGAGTGGGGTGATGAGGTAACCGTGTCTGAGTGCCACATTCGGCGTTATACCGGATCACAGTCACTCTTAGCACCCTGGGCCTAGGCTGACTGACTTGTACCATCTACCTCTTGAATCCTAATACAACCCGTACATACACTCGACATCCATACAAGGACATCAAGCGTAGTAGATCGACAAGCGATAAATCAATCGCTCATAGATCAACCAATTCGACATCTGGTCACTGTCGAAAAGGACGGGTTGCAAACAAGGACAAGGGACTTACAAACATCAAAACGCGTTCCGAGTCACGCTACTTTTGGCTCATTCGTATCGTCTCGCGTTCCGGTCATTCGCCAAGTGGTCGAATTGGATTAGGAACGAGGCGCTGTTAGGATTCACGTTCAGGAAGGAATCGATTGTTTGGAAGGCGATTGGAATTGTTAAAGGAAAACACTCAAAAACATCGCCACTGGTTTCAGAGTGCGACATTCGCTCCATCGGTCGCATTATAGGGTATTTGGACATTTAGACAAGACAGGGAGCTAGCCAGAAGGATACGAACGATAAAGAAAACAACTAGATTCGCCCATCATGACGATCTCGTTCCCATACTCCTCCGCGCCGGTCAGGCAGATTCGGGAAATCCAATTTGGTGTAATGAGCCCGGAGGAGATCGTAAGTGTTGTTTCTCCCTGTTGGCGTGGTCATTCCGCTCGTTGTAGCAAGAGGCTCGAAGATTTGGATGCAGATGATACTGGACTTCATTGGAATTGAATCATCAGCTGACACAATCAGAAAGCGTACTCGGTTGCCAAGATTGAGCATCCGGAAGTGATGGACGAGGATGGCAAGCAAAAGGTCGGAGGTCTCATGGATCCCCGTATGGGAAGTGAGTATACCCATCCGTGATTGGTCATACCTTGTGTTAACTCTTGCCAGCTATCGACCGAAACTTCAAATGTCAGACTTGTCAGGAAGGAATGGCCGAGTGTCCAGGCCATTTCGGTCATATTGAGCTCGCCCGTCCAGTCTTTCACGGTGGTTTCCTCGTCAAGGTCAAGAAGATCCTCGAGTGTATCTGTTTCAGTTGTGGAAAACTCAAGGTCGATCTGGTTCGTTGCATTAACCTGTTCCAGGTTCTAGCTTACGTTTCAGCGGAATCCAGAAGTCGGAATGATTGTTCGTCGTATCAAACCTCAGCATCGTCTGAAGAATATCTGGGCTCTTGCTTCGAAACGGATGATCTGTGAACCCGATATGCTGGATGACGAGAACGGAGACAATACCAACGAGGCAGAGTTCAACAGGGAAGCTGGTGCACCCCCAGGACATGGTGGATGTGGTCACGAGCAGCCTGTTTGGAGAAAGGAAGGCCTCAAACTGACGGCGGTGATTCGACCACCACCAGCCGAAAAGGGAGAGGTCAGTGATTATCTTCCACCTTGTTTCATGTTATGCTAATTGTCAGGAAGCTGGAGAAGTTGAGAAGCGGCCAATCACGCCTGGAGAGATCTACAATGTCCTCAAGAAGATTCCCGCTACCGATTTACACATAATGGGTCTCAATGCCGAGTACGCACGTCCAGATTGGATGATTCTCACCGTCCTCCCTGTTCCTCCCGCCGCTGTACGACCTTCCATTTCAGTCGACGGAGGAGCTCTACGGAGTGAAGATGATTTGACATATAAGCTCGCTCAGATCCTTAAAGCTTCAGCGACTGTCCGAAGACTAGAGGATGAAGGTGTACCTCCCGGAGTTGTCCTTGAACACTTTGATCTCCTTCAGTTCCACGTCGCGACCTACATGGATAACGATATCGCCGGTCTGCCGCAGGATACGCAGAAATCTGGTCGTCCGATCAAAGCTATTCGAGCTAGGCTGAAGGGAAAGGAGGGACGTATGCGAGGAAATTTGATGGGAAAGCGAGTCGATTTCTCCGCTCGTACAGTCATTACTGGTGATCCCAATTTACAGTTGGATCAGGTCGGTGTACCTAAAAGTGTGGCCATGACTTTGACTTACCCAGAACGAGGTGAGCGTTTGTTCCCCATCGCCCGACAGAAGCTGATCATCAGTCACACCATATAACATCGTTTACCTCCAGACACTCGTCAACAACGGTCCATCAACATATCCCGGTGCTCGATACTACGTCAAGGACACTGGAGAGCGAGTCGATTTGAAATACCGGAAAGGAGGAGAGCCCATCAGTTTACAATTCGGTTGGATCGTCGAGAGGCATTTGAAGGATGGAGAGTAAGTTTCGCACCTTGGATCCGCTGACGATAGTTACATTCTGTTCAATCGACAGCCATCTCTGCACAAAATGTCGATGATGAGTCACCGTATCAAGCTTATGGATTACTCTAGTAAGCTCTACACATCTATCAGGCGTGCACTAGCTGATCAACAGCTTTCCGTCTGAATCTTTCAGTGTAGGTTGTATATATTGCCAACAGGGCACGCTGACAAATAGTACTTCCCCCTACAATGCCGATTTCGATGGTGATGAAATGAATTTGCAGTACGTCTATCCTAGGCCATTTGCACCGTACCTCGCTGACCCTTAGCGTACCTCAATCCGAGGAGACTAGGGCAGAGTTGAGTCAGATTGCTTGGGTTCCCAGACAGGTACATCCTTTGTCTTCACTGTTTTATTACGGTGCTCAAACTTCAGATCATCTCTCCTCAAGCAAACAAGCCTGTCATGGGTATCGTTCAAGACACCCTATGTGGTGTTCGAAAATTCACCTTACGAGACAACTTTTGCGATTGGAACGCTGTTCAAAACATCCTACTATGGGTTCCCGAATGGGACGGAACGATACCTCCGCCTGCGATCTTGAAACCTAAGCCACTGTGGACCGGTAAACAGTTGTTGTCAATGTGTATACCGAAAGGAATAAATATTGTCTACAAGAACAACGAAAAGCCCGATCCTATGGATGTTACCGATGAGAATGTCTTGATCGATAATGGAGAATTGATTCATGGAACAATCGTCAAGAATATCGCTGGTAGTGCCAATAACGGTTTGATCCACATCATCTTCCGAGAACTTGGTCATGTCGCTTGTCGAGATTTCTTCTCGGCCGCTCAAAGAACCGTCAACTTCTGGCTACTACATTACGGTTTCAGTGTCGGTATTGGAGATACTATCCTCGATGCTCCTACAATGGCAGCTATCACCAACAAGATGGTTGAAGCCAAGCAAAATGTGCAGGGACTAATGGCTCGAGCCGAGGCCAACAAGATGAAGCCTAAGCCAGGAATGACGATTCGAGAGTCTGTCGAGCAAGAAATCGCATCCGAACTCAACAAAGCTCGAGATTGGACGGGTAAAACTGCACAGACGAATTTGAAGGATGATAACAACGTCAAGCAGATGGTAGTCTCTGGAGCTAAGGGATCTTTTATCAATATCTCTCAGATGTCTGGTGTCGTTGGACAACAATTCGTCGAGGGAAGACGTATAAACTTCGGATTCAAACATCGTACATTACCGCACTTTTCCAAAGACGATTATGGACCTGAATCGAGAGGATTCGTCGAAAACTCGTATCTGCGTGGATTGACACCTCAAGAGTTCTGGTTCCACGCCATGGGAGGAAGAGAGGGTTTGATCGATACTGCCGTCAAGACTGCCGAGACTGGTTATATCCAGCGTCGGTTGGTCAAGGCAATGGAGGATTTGAAGATTGGATACGACTCGACAGTCAGGAATTCGAATGGTGATATCGTTCAATTCTTGTACGGAGAGGATGGTATGGATGGTGCCTTTATGGAGAGGCAGTCATTGGATATCATCCGATTATCCCATAAACGATTCGAGAGCCGGTACAAGGTCGATGTTATTGGCGCCAATAGTGGATTCAAGAAGAATACGCTACAAGCCGGTATTGACGTCACCTCCAACGAGGTTCAGCAATTGTTTGATGAGGAATGGACGCAACTCCAGGCAGACCGGGCTCTACTTCGAAAAGACGTCTACACCGATGGTAACCCCTCACATCCCCTTCCAGCCAACATTCAGCGAATCGTCCAAAACTCTCAGCAAGTTTTCCATATCGATCATCGTGTACCCAGTGACCTCGAGCCGACATACCTCATCAAGGAACGAAAGGCACTACTAGACCGACTGGTGGTTGTTCGTGGAGATGACAAGTTGTCACGCTCGCACCAGGATAATGCTACCCTCGTGTTCGGCATGTTGGTTCGTTCACACTTGGCTACTCGACGTGTATTGGAAGAATACCACTTGAACAGGGAGGCATTCGATTGGGTTATTGGAGAGATTGAACAGATCTTCAACAAGGCTGTTGCCGATCCTGCGGAAATGGTCGGTACACTCGCTGCTCAGTCTATTGGAGAACCCGCTACGCAGATGACGCTGAATACGTTCCATTATGCTGGTGTGGCTTCCAAGTCTGTCACTGGTGGTGTACCTCGTCTAAAGGAAATCATCAACGTCGCCGTTAATATCCGTACGCCCGCTCTTGAAGTTCGATTACATCCCGAATACAGTCGTACAGAAGAAGACGCACACAAGATCATGCGACAATTGACATATACATGTTTGAGAGATATCACTGCGTCAGTTGAGATCTTCTACGACCCTAAATTGGACTCGACCGATATCGAGGAGGACAAGGATTTCGTCGATGCCTTCTTTGCTATTCCCGATGAAGATATTCGACTTGAATTGCACTCGCCATGGCTCCTTCGATTGGAGCTTGATCGAGCAAAAGTTCTGGAAGGAGGTCACGAAATGGCTGAAATCGTCAATGCTATCGCAAACACTGTCGGCAAGGACGTTTTCGTCATTCATTCCGAAGATAATGCTTCCAAGCTTATCATCCGAATTCGAGTGGTAGCAGAAAAGGAGGACGAGGAGATCTTGGGAGACGAAGACATGTTCTTGAAGCGAATCGAGGGAACTCTACTCGACCAAGTCGAGCTCGGTGGTATCAAGGGCATTCAACGTGTCTTCATCACTGAAGGCAAGACTGTCTTGATTTCCGAAGCTGGAGAATACGATCAAGGCAAAGAATGGTACCTAGAAACGGACGGTATCAATTTACGCGAAGTCCTCGCAGTCGATGGTGTCGACTCGACAAAGACGTATTCCAACAGTTGTTTCGAAGTCTTCGAGACACTCGGTATTGAAGCAGGTCGAAATGCTCTATTCAAGGAATTGAATGGTGTTATCGAGATGGGTGGTTCATATGTCAATTACCGACATATGGCACTACTTTGTGATCTCATGTGCAACAAGGGTCAATTAATGAGTATCACACGACACGGTATCAATCGTACGGATGCTGGTGCTCTTTCAAGATCATCCTTTGAAGAGACTGTGGAGATCTTACTAGAAGCTGCGGCAGTCGGAGATATCGATGATTGTCGAGGTGTAGCCGAGAATGTCTTGCTTGGACAAATGGCGCCTATGGGAACCGGAGCATTCGATGTCGCTCTCGATATGAACATGCTCAAGGACGTTGTGGTTGATCATCGACTACCTATTCAGAACATGATGTCTCAGGGAATGAGTGGAGGAATGACACCAGGCGGAGCCATGACGCCGTATGACAATTTCTCGCCAATGGGTGCTGGTGGAGCTGGTGGAGTGTTGGGAGCAGCTGCATTCTCGCCCTTGCAAACTTCAAACAACGAGGATGGAGGTGGATTCGCATACTCGGGATACGGCACGACGCCGATGCATGGTGGCATGTCGCCCGGGTATTCTCCAACGTCACCGGCTGGATTTTCGCCAACATCACCCTTCGCAGTCACCTCACCAGGATACTCGCCAACTTCTCCGTTCCAAGGAGCTGGTGGATTCGGAGCTACTTCCCCAGCCTATTCGCCTACATCACCCATGTACTCGCCTACATCACCTCAATTCTCTCCTGCCTCACCGGCATTCTCGCCAACTTCACCGAGTTACTCGCCCGCATCTCCCGCTTATGGCGGAGCAAGAGGTGCTGGTGGACCACAATACTCGCCCGCATCGCCTGCTTACTCGCCTACGAGTCCGTTCGCAGGTGCTACATCGCCGCGATATAGTCCCGCCAGTCCAGCGTTCAGTCCAAGTAGTCCGAGGTACAGTCCTGCCAGTCCGGCGTTCAGTCCGACGTCTCCGGCGTACTCGCCGACGTCGCCTGCGCCATTCCAGGCTACATCACCTAAGTACTCGTATGTCCCTTTCACCCCTGTTTTGCCATTGCTGACAAGTAGTCCAACCAGTCCACAATTCAGTCCCACCTCTCCTGCGTATTCTCCAGCAAGTCCAGTGTACTCGCCAACGAGTCCCACGTACTCTCCAGCCAGTCCCGCTTATAGGTAAGTCTATCTCCATTCTCTTGGTACTATGCTAACATCCAGTCCCGCTTCACCAGCATTCAGCCCATCGTCGCCACAATACGGTCAAAATGGGGCTGCTAACGGTGCCAGCCCTACGGCCAATGGTGCCAATGCGAACGGTTCGAACGGACAAGGAAACGCCGGTAACAGGAGAGGATGGGGAGCAGGCGCTACGTATGCCAAGAGTCCTAGTTGGAAGTAAGGATGTGGTTTGTCGATTCAATAGTAACTGTACCAATAGCTCCTCTCCGAGATACTCCCTCCATAGGTCATCGGCCAGCGTATATCGTCTACTATAGACGGTATACATTTCCTTTTAGTAACATTGTACCTCTATGGCAATGCATCACATAAAAGAAAAAGTGACTCGTCCATTTGTAGAGCTTAAAGGCTGCCTCCACCGGATCAACTTGCGTCAACTTGACTATTGCGATTCTACATTATACTGTATACGTTACATTACTGCATGATACATGCTCATGATCGATGGCTTTCCTAGCTGGGCCATCAAAGAGGGGCGGTAGTACGAATGAAGTCGTCACTTATCGGTGAGTTATTCGTTGCGTATTGGAGAGGTTGCTGAAATCAAGTCACCTTCTAAGTCCACAGGCGATGACAGTCTAGTAAGCTCGCGGAGCCTCTGGCTGAAAATGAGCTTATACTAGTAATCCACTGAGGACCATCGCTCATTGTGATATTGATGCTGCCTATGCTCGTCCGTCTTGCACCATAAGCATCGTTGTCGTGAGCTAACTTGCAGAATTCGAATCTGTCAGACTTGGGTTACCGGACGATGTACCTCTTATCTGTGCCCAGTGGCAGTCTATCATTGCTGTCAATTATCCAGCTAGGAAGTTTGGGATCAAGAGGTGAGTAGTCTCTCATTACTCGACATCTATCCCGGGAGTGAGAGACGGGGAGATGGAGAGGACAAGGAGGAGAGAGGAAGGAAAGCGGGCAGGCTCAAAGAGTGTCATTGGGTGGAAAGGAAGGCTGATGACAGATTCAATACGATTGACGAATCAAAGCGAATGTGTCCACACCTCTATGTCCAACATGTAGCAACCTACAGGAATGGCGAGAGTGAGGCGGGATACTGGGGCGAGGTGGATCCTAAGTCCCACAAGGTCAGCTCTCATGCTTCTTTTCCAATCAAATGACTGATGAGCAGGTCAGTCTGGATCCGTATAGGAGGGAGAGTCTGAAAATCTTGGCTATATTTAAGGAAATGGTTCCTAAAGGCGAGATTGGTAAGTACTCCTTCTCTAAGATAGAGGGACCGCGACTAATGTATCAGAGAAAGCTTCAATTGATGAAGCTTTCCTCGATCTCACTCCGATGGTAATAGACCGCTTATTAGCGACTCACCCGTACTTGGCAGCTCCACCACCAGACGCGCCTGAAGGACTAGATTCCCCACTTCCAAAGGCACCTCCGATCGACTGGACCAAAGCGGGCGAGGTGTTTCCTGTAAATGGCGAAGAATCAGAGCCAGTGTCAGCCGAGCACGAGCACGAGATGGAAGGTGGGGGAGAACCATTCTCTAGTCAGCGAAGTGATGAGGAGCCTAGGATCACCAAGGGAGGTGATGCTGGTGCGACTTGGGAGGACTGGGCTTTATGCTACGGAGCGGAAATCATGGCCGAGATCCGAGGAGAAGTGTGGAAGAGATTACATTACACTTGTTCTGCTGTAAGCTGAATTCCTCGTCTCATTGTGTGTAAAGTACAGAGCGGAGAGCTGATGGAAGGGTATCGCGCATTGTAAAGCCATGTCGAAGGTATCTACTCCCTAATCCCGCTCAGTAAGGGAAGTATGGGCTGACGGCAGTTATGTTCAGCATGGAAGAAACCGAATAACCAAACGATTCTTCGTAAATCAGCGACAGCAGCTTTCCTGCGAAATATGGATTTCACAGATGTACGTCCCTTTTCTAATCGTGTGCTGATGGAAGATACGGTACCTAGGTGGAAAGTTGGGTAATGCTATTGCTACAGAGTACGGAGCGAAGACCGTTGGTGATATGCTGTAAGTTCCTCGTTGGGGACATTGCTGATTGCAGGTCGGTACCGCTCGAAGAGATGCAAGCTCGATTCGGCGATGAAAGTATATGGGTCTACAATATCTTAAGAGGAATCGATCATTCAGAGGGTACGCGCCTTACTTGAGCTCGTTCTTCTTTGCTAATTTCGTAGTCGTAGAGAGGACAGCCACGAAATCGATGCTTGCTTCCAAGAATACTAGGCCGGCGGTCAATACCCCTGCGCAGGGGATGCACTGGATAGGCGTATTGGGAGGTGAACTGAATGTGAGATTGCGAGATGCTAGGGAGATCAATCCGGGTTTGTGGCCCAAAACACTGGTTCTGGGTACAAGGACCGGTATGTCCTCTCCACTCTATTCTTTCTCTCTAACTCATATAAGACCATTTACAGGGGAAAAGCTGACAAGCAGGAATCGAAGCCGGTCGGTCTAGACAAACTCCTTTCCCATTTACCCGCAATCTCTCGACAGAGTATATTGTCAAGTACGCAAAGAAGCTATGGGATGAAGTCTGTCAACCAATGCGTAATGGGGGTAATATGAAGTTGAATAATGTACGTCTTTCTGTCTCTCACAATCCTTTTCCGGAAGATAAAAGCTTATGACAGATGTCATTATCCTTCACTGGCCTAGAAAAGCTAGAAGGTGGTCAACAAGGTATCGAAGGGTTCTTCGGAAATAAACCAATTGGAGGATCACCTATCAAAACCGAACAAATCAAGAGACAACGATCATCATCCCCTACCATCGTACCCAAGACGGAATCTACGATAGATTCATCTCCAAGGAAGAAACCGAGATTACCAACCCTCGAATCTGGTTCTTTGAGGAATAAAACTGGACTAGATACTTTTCTTTCGAAGAATGGTGAATCATCCACCCCCACCACCCGTCATTCGCCAGTCATCATTGATGATACCGACGGTGATGATATTGTTCACCTCGATGGAGATGACGCAAGTGAAGAAGGAAAGTCAGGTCAATGGTCATGTCCGAAATGCGAATTCCAAACTGCGAAGGGGTTAAACGAACAAGAAATGAAAGGGGAGAAACAGGAGCATGAAGATTTCCATTTCGCACAAGACCTCCAAAATGGAGTGAGCCCGATTAGGCCAAAGGCAGTCTCCGGAATTGGTACCAAGAAAAAGAAAAAGGTAGAGGGCATTAAAGCTTTCTTTACCGCCAAACCGGCTAAAAAGGAGTGATCATGCCATCATGATGTTGTATCAAATACTGTTGTGATATAGGTGCACCGGTGTTGATGATAATAAACATGCATATAACTGGACTACACAACGGATGGAAACAACATGATGGTATATATCGTATACGTATCTACAAGGTTAAAGCAGGAAACGTTTGCGTGTATACCAGAGAACGAAAATCGAAACGGAACCGGAAATGTTTTTGGTGTTTTATAGTTTTTTTGAGTTGTAGTCTTTGGTGTAAACGCCCATCAAGGGTCATTTAGATCTGGGATCGGGCATCTTCACTTTCATCAACGAAGTCGAATTCCGAAGCGAGCGCGTCGTCGGTTACTTCGGTGGTTGCGTTTGACTGGTGGGATGAGACTCGGTTGACAATTGCAAATTCCTCATCGGGTTCGGTACTGAGCGAGACGAGGCTGCTGTATGATTGAGAGGTCGTTGGGGTAGATGCTACTGACGTAGACGATTGAGTTGGCTCTCGAGATGCCGCCTGGGCGGGTTGAGGTGCCGAATGATCAGGAGGGGGCATGATGAATGACGAGTTGCAAAGCGAGTTCTGCAAGCTTGGGTTCTCGACAGTGAATCTATTTGTCAGTTTTGTTCTCCGGGATAGGAATACACATACCTGAGTCGAAGGGGTTCACCATAAGCAGTCCCATCTACATCCCTGAAACGCCATTGCTCAACAACCTGCTGTTCTGGAAGATCGGGTACTTTCAGCCCAGCGATAGAGACCTCCACCCTCTCTCCCGTCTTGATATCATCCTGAGTGAATGCCAATTTGATATTACATGCCTCTCCGAGTAATCCCCCTGATTCATGGACTAATCGGAGTTGATCAAATTTGTATTCGTGACCTGAAACGAGATGCTTCATCGACCAGGTCTTGGTGAATTCTGCTCCGACTGGCAAACTGCATCCAGCGGGGATGGTAACGTCCGTGACACCTGTGAAGATGGCGTCATTGGAAGGGGTGGTGATCTCCGCAACAGGTGATCCGTGAGGTGTTTCGGTATCGATCGAGGGATTGATGGCAGGGGTTTCGGTGTCGATGGAGGGGTCGATACATTGGTCCTCCTCGGGCTTGGTAGGACAGATGGCCAGTGTCTCGGGCCATATATAGCATTTGATGATATCGGAGTGCGATCCGGGTGCATTCTCGTCGATAACAGTAGGTGGCGTGGACTCGAGTGTTCGATCAATCTCCGTACTGTTGGATGGTCCAGCTTCAGGATAACTAGCCCCCTCCTCCTGCTTGATGTCGTCGCCAAAATCGTACTCGAGAGGCGCAGGCGGATCAGTCCTCATCTTGGATTCATGCCACATGATTCGAGACTCCTCGCATTTCCAGAAAGTCGAATGATCTCGGCACTGCCATGTAGACATCGCTTCGTCTCGCTCCTGCCTTGTCAAGGTCCTATACTCTCCTTCTCGTCGACCATAGTCGCACGATCTGCCAGGTCGAAAGTCTCCCCTCCGCATCTCTCGTCGGACACGAGAGAGCACCTTGAGGTCCATCGGTTCCGAGAGTTTCAAGATCGGATGCTCTCGAGGATGAGTGTTGAGTGGTGAAGCGTGACAATCGTCGCACATGTCATAGTCTTTACAATCGGGATGTACGCATTTCCACCTATCACCCACGACGAGGGTTTCACACATGTCGCAAATGATGTTGGTATGCTTGACCCTTGATCGTGCGAGATGGAAAGGCGGTTCGATCAGATCAGAGGCTAGATTGATCCTGACGAGAGTATGACGTCGATGTACGTCGTTGATCCTTGGGAAGCAAGCCTCACAACAATCCCAGTCGGGACAATTGGTGCACTTGGTCCTGATGCCACGGATCCTCTTGTGGCATATATTACAAAAAGCGGGATGTTCTTCAGGAGTTGTCGGATCTTGCGTCCTCTCTTTGTTGAGCAGGCGTTCAAGATCTCGGTGAATGATGGTGTTGAAGGTGTGCTCGATAGGATGGGTTGTAGATATTTGATTCCACAACACACAATCGGAACAGAGATCATAATCGGCGCAATCCTAGTCATTAGCCTTGGCGAGAACATGGGGTGGATCAGGGCTTACCTTGCACTTGTATCGTATACCCTGGATTCCTTTGTGGCAGCGATCACAGCTTATATGTTCATGTCTGTATTCGCAGGTCCAGGGAAGGGGCTTCGGGTTGACCGGAGCTGGTTGCTGATTTGCCCTCGCAGATCCATCAGGTATCCAGTTGCTAATAGGGTCTCTGGGCGCAAACGGCACAGACGTATATGGGGCACGCATGTATGGGTTATCCCAAAGAGGAGGTTCGTATGTTCCGGGCGGGGGGTTCGGTTCGTCCCGTGTCACCCATCGAGGGGTTTCCATTCGATAACGCTCTGCCCCAGTTAGTGGTTGAGGAGGGAAGTTTCGCAAATCGCGAACAGCATTCTGCACAACGTCCCTGGCATGCCAAAGTCGCTGATAAGGAGCATCAAGTTGGTTGTGTAGACGATTGATGGTTGGAGTAAAGTTCCCCATATGCCTGCGGAGATCTTCGGGAAGAAAGTCGGTAGCGATAGCCTCGAGGGAGCATGCCAGACTAGGTTGTTGTGGAATGATAGGTTGACCGTACGCGTCGTAGTGGGATGGGCCAGGGGCAGTGGACTGGGCCGTAGGTGCAGGGCGAGCAGATGGGATTGCATCTGCGAATGCCCGCATGGGTAGCGGTTCGGGGCGAGGCACACGGCGGAGACCGGAAAAGATATCTTCGAGGGGCGGGAAATGTGGATCGGGAACAGGCGATACATCTGGACCCGAGACGGATTTTTCGCTCTCCCACTTGAGACGCCGTTTAGTCCTTTGGAATTCCTCTGCATCTAGAAGATCCTGTGCATTGAGGAAGGTTCGGAGGGTGGGGAAATCCAAGATGGGCGAGTCGAGCTTGTTCGAAATATCGCGGCGCTCCGACTTGCAAGCCTCGAGTTTAGTCAAATTGGCCTCATTGGCTTTTTGATGTAGTGTCAAATACAGTGACCATCGATCAGCTTCTTCTTGGTTACCGGCAGATGTAGCATCTTTGATTTTCTGTTGACATTGCCTGATGTATTCGGCATCCGTGATGGATAGAGACTTGAGCTTGTCGTATTCGATACCCAAGTTGTTAAATTCCCGGATGTACTCTTTTCCTTCGTGTCGAGCCTTGATGATGTTGGCTTGTGAAAAGGTCTCGGTACCGAGAACAACAGTGAAACCTAATGCGGCGTTCGTGAACTTTCGTTGAACGAAAGGTTTCTGACCAGCTTCGTACCTGACGCGTCAGCGTCATTCTCGGAGACATAGGAGTTGCAGGTGATAAGACATACTCGCGAGCGTCGCAAATGAATCTCTTGAACATGATATTGTTTCGGCTCTCAGCGCTGGGGAAGAAGAGTACTTGCTCCCAATAAATGGGGATATTTTCGGATATGCTCCATTGTCGACGAATCTACGTCGTCAGCCTCCTTTACAGTGTATGGGCGTGCAAGAGAGAGCACTTACTCTCCCGTTGATGTCGCTATAGAATGGGAAGCGTCCATTTGACATGAAACTGAATTCTTCTATCTCGCCCTCATGGCATACTTTGATGACAAAGCTTTCTCTCGCCTTGCGCGGCATTCTGGGGTGAGTGTCAAAGGAAGGGCAAATGGCGCCTATGGGAGAGGTAGAGGTGTGGATGGAGTGATAGGAAGGAGATGTAGTGATGAATGGGTGTGTTTGTATGATTGTTTGGGGATGTTTGTATGTCAAAAGAATAGAAAGGTAAGAAAGAGAGGGTAAAGAGATAAGGGTGTAGTTATATGGTAGTTGTAGTATCTGATCCATTCAGTCACCAGTAGTCACTGAACCGGTGCGCTGGAAGGATATACCTGCCTAAAGCGGTAACTACGGTCCTTGATACCCGAATGTGGCGTTCTCAACTTTACGTCATCCCTGCAACTCTAAAATCTCTTGATCAAAAGATAGCAGACTTGAAATGCATCTGCTTCAATTATAGTCTGTATGGAGATGCTGATGTAGGTTTATGAACTCGTGGCGCATGAGCACACAATCATGATGGTCATTACTTTATCAATCGATCCGTCTCCTTTGACTCTCCCTCCTCTGCCTCTGCCTGATTATCCTCTTCTCTCTCTTCAGCGGCCTGCTGAGAAACAGTCCTAGCTAGAGGGCTGGGTCCATTCGCTTTGCCTTTGGGCTTGTTGGGGGACGGTGGGGATCCTTCATGAACCTCCCCCTGGTGGCCTGGAGCAGGAACGACTACTCGTCGACCATCTGTTGGAATATCAGGTATACCGACGGATTCAGCTACGATATTACCGTTGTCGATATGGATGAGGAGACCGTCGTTGTTGTTTGAGACCTCTTGGTCCAGATTATTGGAGTATTGAACTGGCTGCATGGTTGCTCCACCTTGTTGCTGGTTCTCAGCATTATACAGATATTGATGGAATTGACTTACGGAAGGTCGTCGAGAGAGGGCGTTGACGACTCGTTGCCTTTCGATGATGCCCCCTTGTCGTCAGCTTTGATATCAAGAGTGTAGGTAAGCTTACGCATGACAGCAGCCGTAGTAGATCGCTTGACAGCTTTCTTGGAATGATTATCCTGGACTCTATCCGTCTCGTCAACCTTCAGATCAGCTTCGCCCTGGGAGATTGCTGCAGTTGCTTACGATCTCTTCTCCGATGATCTCCTCGATCAGATCTTCCACTAGATCGTCAGCGGGGCACCGGAGAGATTCGAGAGGACGTACAGCTGACGATACCGATAGCACCACCTCTCTGACCGGGGGTTTCACTGATGAGCAACAAATGAGCTCGACCAGTTTGGAAGTAATCCAAAGCCTGGAAACAATTGATATTAGGTCGAGCCTCGGGCAGAGGTAGGAGCGAGAATTTGGAAACTGGGTGTTCATCTTCGGGCGAGTAGGTGATGAGCTACGGATTAGGCCTGTTCAAGTGATGATGATGACGGCTTACCCTCTTGACGAGAAGCATTCCAATGAAATTATCCTTCTGTCCAGGCTCGTGGATTGGGATACGTGAGAAACCGGAGAGCAGAATCTGGTCGACAGTAGCGTGATCCAGAACCTTGTCAGATGGAAGCGTAAGGCAGTCCTTGATGGGAGTCATGATTTCTTGAGCGTGTTTATCGTTTAGCGACAGAACTCCATTGAGAATGGCGATCTTATATCAGTCCAGTTTCAGCGGTATTAGAACACGGGGACGAACCTCATCATCACGTAATGGTTCTTCACCCTCTCGATGGAATTGAAGGAAACTCTTGAGTTCTGCTTTCTTGTACCTGCCTATCAGCGACATTCACGGAGGGGCTGGGAGTTGCATACGTATGGCCTTCGTCTAGACCTAGGACGTAATCGAGTAGCTTAGCGATTGGCCAAGCAATAGGAGCGAGAACGACCATGAATACCCAAACCAGAGTTGAACAAGCCGAACCGATCGCTAGCCCGTACCTGACACAGACCTTTCATTAGCACCTGGCCCGTTTAACGATGTATGTACATACAGCTTGAGGAATGACTTCTCCAAAGATGACAATCATAGTAGTGGAAGCTATGACTGCCCTCACACCTCCTCCGAGGACATCGTCCAAGAAAATAGGTAAAGACTCGTTAACGATCTGTCATTAGTTCTGCTCAAGGTAATAGGGGATGACGCACGACGTTGGAGAGTAGCAATACGACCAAAACCCAGTGTCTTCCTTTTCCAAGTAGCTTCAAGACCTTTCCAGCCTGTTTCCTCTCTGAAGGGTCATCGGAACTGGTAGCAAGTACCCTCAAATTCAAATCATCCGATCCCATCAATGCCAATGTTAACCTAGAATCAGCCTCTCCCCTTCCTTCGTCTCAAATAAATATAAAGACATACCCGGCAAAGACTCCTCCTGCTAGGACCAAACAAGCGCTGAGACCAAGCTTCCACCAGAAAACAGGTGAGTTGGGTTTATCCTCTGGTTCATCACCTCCTCCTTCCGCCATAAGGTATTCATGTCCTGCCCTCAGATTTGTTGGTGAGGCAAGAGCGAATAGTTTCGAGAGAGAAGCGAGGATAGGGACGGCGGAAGAGGCATGTCGCCTGTATGCCATTCTTGTTGGCGGCATTTTTGGTTAGTATAATAAAAGACAATTTCATAAATTGCATAGACATTTTTGGACGCATGGTGACGACGTCGACGGTGATGGGACTGAGTATTACTCAAAGAAGCAATATATATATGCTGCGCTTTGACATTGACCGCGAGTGACTTTACTTTCGATTTCATAATTACTTTCTCTTCCCCTCTTTATCCAGCAC
>Ga0265798_10001745_pt1 | contig 33133 bp, 31 predicted proteins | sample P3T30metagenome_FD_192430 | JGI IMG/M metagenome (GOLD analysis project Ga0265798, IMG submission 192430) | Plant litter microbial communities from East Loma Ridge, Irvine, California - P3 T30 | ecosystem: Environmental > Terrestrial > Plant litter > Unclassified | place: USA: California... | reverse complement strand
TGCTCGATATGATGCAGAGCGGAGCCTATGCATGACGGTGGCCCTGTGGCGCATTGCCGCGGTCACGCCGGCGTATTCCGCCGATGACCTCAGCGGCAAGGGCGCCGAAACCACGGGCGGGCGCTGGAACCTGCGCGGGACGCCCGTCATTTATGCATCGGCCAATATCGCGCTGGCTTCGCTGGAGACGCTGGCGCACCTCGGCGCCGTCAGCGTGCCGCTGAACCGCTACCTGGTGCGGATCGACGTGCCTGAGGATGTGTATGCGGCCCGCACGGTGCTCGACCCGGCGCCGGCCGGCTGGGATGCCGATCCGTATGGCGTGCCGAGCGTTCGGGCGGGCGACGCGTGGTGCCGCGGCGGCACCTCCGCGCTGCTGCAGGTGCCGTCCGTGCTCGTGCCGGAGGAGTGCAATGTGCTCATTAATCCGCGCCATGCTGATGCGGCGCGGATCGTTGCCACGATGGTGCGCAAGTGGCTGGTGGACCCTCGGGTGCGGTGACTTTGGTGCCTGTCCCCAGCATTACGGGATGAGCTTCTGGCGCTTCAGCCGCTCGAACAGGTCGAAGAACGCGTCCGGGGTGCTCTGGTAATCCAGGAAGCCGGCCTTGCGGCTTTTCGTCATGTCCGTGATGACTTCCATCGGCCGGCCCAGATCCGCATCCGTATGCCACCACGAAGCCAACTTGGTGACGTCCGCTTCGGCCAGGCCGTGCTGCTGCGCGATCTCGCGCCACAGTTGCGGCGCGTCGGCCATGCGGCCTTCCAGCGGGCTGACGGCGGCCGGCAGCGGCGCGGCCTCCACACCGAAATACTCGGCCAGCTTGGGCCACAGCCACTGCCAGCGGATGATGTCGCCGTTGACGACGTTGAAGTCCTCGTTGCGGCCAACGTCGTTCGTCGCGGCCCACTGCAGGTGACGCGCCAGCAGCCGCGCATCCGTCAGGTCCGTCACGCCTTCCCACTGGGCGCGGCTGCCGGGGAAGACGAACGGCTGGCCCGTGTGCTTGCACAGAGATGCGTAGACGGCCAGCGTCTGCCCCATGTTCATCGCGTTGCCGACGGCGTAGCCGATGATCGTGTGCGGGCGGTGCACGCTCCACGTGAAGCCGAACTGCCTGGCCGCCTCGAACAGGCGGTCTTCCTGCTCGTAGTAAAAGTTGGGCACGTCCTGGCGGCCCTGCTCCTCGCGGAACGGCGTGACGGGCACGGCGCCCTTGCCGTACGCGTCGAACGGGCCGAGGTAGTGCTTCAGCCCCGTCACCAGCGCCGCGTGGCGCACGGTGCCGGCCGGGCCGAGCGCCGCCAGCACGTTGGCCACCATCGCGCCGTTGACCTTGATGTTTTCCTCTTCATTCGCCTGGCGCGACCAGGCCGTGATGAAGACGTGCGTGGGATCGACGCCGGCCAGCGCCGCGTCAAGCGCGTCGCGCGACGTCAGGTCCGCGCTGATCTGAGTGACGCCGGGCACGGTGGCCGTACGGCCGCGCGATACGCCCGCCACGTTCCAGCCCTGTTCCAGCAGCCGCTCCGCGAGCGCGCTGCCCACGACGCCGCTGCTGCCGATGATGAGTGCCTTGTTGGTCATGCTTCCTCCTGCCTGAATAAAGCGTGACTTTACAGGGCATCGGAGTTGTTTGCTTGTTCTGGAGCGGACTTCGGTGGCCGCCACGTCGGGGACATGCCCGTCGGGGACATGCCCGTCGGGGACATGCCCGTCCCCAGCTCTCATCAGCCGTCCACCGCCGCGCGGCCCAGTGCCGGGTCGTCCGTGAAGAACCCGTCCAGCCCAAGCTGCAGATAACGCCGGATCTCGGCCACCGAACCCGCCTCGTTGCGGGCATGCTCGCCGGCGGCGGAGCGGAAGTCGGCGGCGAGGAAGCGGTTTTCGGGACGGAACGTCCACGTCTCCAGCCGCAGGCCGGCCGTGTGCACGTCGGCCGCGACGGCCGTCGGGGAGTCCAGGCTGCCATCCTTCTTCAACGGGATCAGTGCACGCGTCGGCGGCGCGAACGTGTCCGCATACGCGGCCACGTCGCGCAGGCCCTGCGGCGTCGCCATGGCGCCGTAGGTCAGCTTGCCGCCCGCCGCGACCACGTCGCTGGGCTGCATGGCGCCCACGCCGACCAGCTGCATCAACCGCAGGTTGGCGCGGCGTCCCAGCCTGTCGCGCAGGTAGCGCAGGTTCGCCACCTCGAACGACTGGATCTCGACGGGCGCCCGGCGCGTGTACTCGTGCGCAGCGAGGGTGGCGATGAAGCGGTCCTCCAGCGCCAGCCGGTGCGCGGCAAAGTACGTCGAGCTTTTCAGCTCCGGCACGAGGCCGATCAGGCGGCCCGTGGTGGCCGATTGCGCCGCGACGAAGTCGATGACTTCCTCGAACGTCAGCAGCTGGAACATGCCGTCGTACTGCGCGCTGCCGGGACGCGACTGCGGGATGCGCTCCACCGCGCGCAGCGTTTTGAGCTCCGCCAGCGTGAAGTCGTCGACGAACCAGCCTGTGTGGGTCTCGCCGTCGAGCTGCCGGGTGGTGCGGCGCGACGCGAACTCGCTGCGCTTCGCGACATCCGTCGTTTCCGTCAGGTCGGCCTCGTGGCGTGCGACCAGCGCGCCGTCCTTCGTGCAGACGAGGTCCGGCTCGATGTAGTCGGCGCCGTCCGCGATGGCTTTCGCGTACGCGGCCAGCGTGTGCTCGGGCCGCAGCGCCGAGGCGCCGCGGTGCGCGAACACCAGCGGCTTCGCTTTGGCATCGGCCGCGTGCACGGATGGCAGCAGCAGCGTTCCAGCGGCCGCGGCGATAAAGGTGCGCCGCGACAGGTGGCGCCGGGGCAGGATGAATGTCGACATCAGAAGTCCGCCATCACGGTGAGGAAGCCCTGGCGCGGCGGGATCGGGAACGTGTTGTACGTCTTGTCGGCCGCGCCGACGACGACGTTCAGGCTGCCCATCCGGTCCGCCAGGTTCGTCACGGTAGCACGATAGCGCGCGTTCTTCACCCAGCCGCCGTCCAGGAACGGCAGCTTGCCGCCGACCGCGAGGTTCATCAGGAAGTAGCTGGGCACCGACAGGTCGTTGGTGTACGTCGCATAGCGCTTGCCGACGTATTCGCCCTGCAGCGAGACTTCCGTCTGGCCCAGGTTCAGCGTGGCGACGAACTTGTCCATCCATTCCGGGCTGCCCGGCACGTTCTTGCCGCTGGTCGGCACGGTCGTGGCGCCGTTCAGGTAGTTGTCGTCGTATTGCGAGCGGTTGTACGACAGCGCGTTGTAGATCGAGAAGCGGCGGCCGAAATGCAGGGTGCCCGACAGGTCGATGCCGTCCGTCTTGACGTTGCCCACGTTGGCCAGCACCGGATTGCCGCCGATGATGGACGAAATGACCGGGGTCGGGCTGATCGTCAGCAGGCGGTCCTTGAAGTTGACGTGGTAGACGCTGACCTGGCCGTCCAGGCCGGAGATCACTCCGCCGTCGAACGTGCGGCTGCCGCGCAGGCCCGCTTCCACCGTGACCGACGTTTCCGGCTTCGCTTCCGCCTTGAACAGGTCGAACGCCTGCTGGCTGGCGAGACTCCAGGGCGACGCGCCACCGCCGCCGTACGTGACGAACTGGCGCATGTTCTTCTGCACGTTGACGAACAGCTGGTCCTGGCCGTTCAGGTCCCAGCGCGCGCCCAGCTGCGGCAGGAACCATTTTTTGGTATCGATATCGCCGACCGGCAGCGCCTTCGAGCCGCCGGCAATCGCACCCACCTTCGGCTGCACGGGGAAGTCGCCGTGCGCGAACTGCAGGCTCGATTTGAAGCCCGCCTGCAGTACCAGGTCGGGGCGGACCTGCCACTCGTCCTGCAGGTGCAGCTGCACGACCTTGTTCTTGATCTCGCTGCCGTACTGCGTGATCAGCGGATTCGATGGGCGGTCGTAGGGCGAGCTTGGATTGTTGACGTCCAGCGCATACCAGCGACGGTAGGCCTGCGACTCATTGTGCTCGAACCACAGGCCGCCCTGCACCTTGTGCTCGCCCAGGTCGGCGCGCAGGATCGACTGCACGCCCGCGCGGTTGATCTGGTATTCCGTCGTGCGCGTGGCGTAGCCCGAATTGCCGAACACCTGTTTCAGGTTCTGGTTCGGATAGTAGACGGCGAACAGCGCCGGCAGGCCGGCCACGCCGATCGGACCGGCGACGACGCCGACACCGTCGTCATAGTGGTAGTAGACCTGGTTCATCCATGTGACGTTGTCCGACAGGTTCCACTCGTAGCGGGCGTAGCCCAGGAAGTCCTCGCGCTGCGCGTCGCTGTAGTAGTTGCGGTAGTTGTTGCCTTCGGCGGCCGGCGTGGCGCCAGTGGGCGACAGGTACGACAGCGCGGCCGGGAAGTTCGGGTACAGGAACGGGCGCGTGTACGGGGCGGAGGTTTCGCCTGCCACGTGAACGGTGCTGTCCTCGTTCGGCTCGATCTTGTCGCTGTAGTTGAAGAAGAGCGTCAGCTTGCCGGCGGCATTGTCGTTGACGAACTTGGCGTTGACCTGGTCGCCGCCCTGGCGGCCTTCGAAGTCCCAGGCGCGCGCTTCGTGGTGCAGCGCCGAGATGTAGGCGCGGCTGTCGCCGAAACGGCCCGTGTCATAGCGCAGGTAGGTGCGCGAGGTCTTGTGGCTGCCCACCGTCTGCTGCACGGCGAGATTGCGCGTGGCCAGCGGGTCGCTGGAGAACGTCTCGATGGTGCCACCCAGGTTGCTGGTGGAGGCCGTGGCCAGGTCACCGGCGCCGGACGACAGCACGACACCGCGCACGTTCTCCGAGATCACGGCGCGCTGCGGCGACAGGCCGTTGTAGTTGCCGTACTGCTGGTCGCCCAGCGGTACGCCGTCCATCGTGTAGCCCAGCTGCTGGCCGGAGAAGCCGTGCACGGACAGCGACAGATTCTGCTCGTTGTTGCCCCACGGGTCGGCCGTCTGGAAGTTCACGCCGGGCAGCGTCTGCAGGGCTTTGAGCGGATTGATACCGGGCAGGATCTTCTGGATCTCGTCCTGCTTCAGCGCGACGGAGGAGCGCGTGCGGCGCGTGGCGATTTCCACGGTGGCGATCGGGCCGGCGGCCGCGGCTTCGGCCGCGGCGGCATCGGCTGCGCTGTCCGCGCCCGGTGCCGCCATCGCGGCCACTGCTGCCGCCACGTTGTCCGCCAGCGCCAGCGGGGTCAGTGCCAGTGCAGCACATGCGGCTGCCGCCGCCTTCAGATTCCTGTTCATTCGTTCGCCTGCCTCTACAAAGGAAAAGGCGCAGGGTAGCGGCGCAGTATGACGCGATGATGACGAAGCGTCATTTGTATCGATCGCGCCGACAGCGTCCCAAGACTGGTACGAAGGGCTACAAATCTCCGAAATATCTCCTCAGTTTGCCCGATAAACGATCGGTACCATGACTCTCGTTGGTGGCGTGTTCTCCACCAGCGGGCCGGGGCGAAGGCGCATCCGCCCACCTCTCCAGTGTGAGCCACAACCCAGGGAACAACATGAGTACACCAGCATCATTCGAGCAAGTCGTGAACCACCGATCCGCCATCGCATGCATGTCGACAGCGGGGGGGCGCCATGTTGCAGCTTGAGCAGAACGGCCGCAGCCTGGCCTTCAGGCTGGTCGGCCCGAACGACCGCCATTACGCCGCCGCCGTCGCGCTGGCGCGCAGCGTGTACCGGCACGCGTATGGCGCCACGATCGCGCCGCGGCCGCACCGCTTCATCGTCTGCATCGATCGCAGCAACGACACGGCGCTGGCGTGTGCCGGGCTGTCGTTCGGCGGCCACGCCGCGCTGTTCTCGGAACACTACCTGGACCAGCCGCTCGAACGCAAGGTGGCGGACATCTTCCGGCGCGACGTGGCACGCAGCGATATCGCCGAGGTGACGGCCCTGGCCACGCTGGAGCCGTCGATGGGCACGGAACTGGTGCGCGCACTGCCGCTGGTCTGCTGGTACCTGGGCCTGCGCGGTGTCATCTGCACCGTCACCACCAGGGTGCGGCGCGCCTTCGCCAGCCTGAAACTGGAATTCCACGAGCTGGCCGTGGCGGATGCGGAACGCCTGCCGCAGGTGCCGGGAGTGAACTGGGGCACGTATTACGACACCAGACCGGTCACCGGCCTGCTGCGTGTCGATACGCTGGGCCATTACTTCGACTCGGTCTGCTGCCGCTACAACGGGCACCTGCTGGCCGACGGACTGGAAGACGTGGCGGCACGAATCAACGACCCGCAGGCCGCCAACACGGCGCCGGCGGCATGCACGATGCAGCAGATGAGGGGGAGGGCGGCATGACGCACTTTATCGACAGGATCCGCGCCGTGATGCGCGAGCGGCCCGACGACACGGCCATCGTCCAGCTGAGCAGCACCGTGACGTCGCACCGGGCCGTCACCTACGGCACGCTGGAACGGGAGTGCGGCGCGCTGGCGGCGGCACTGGCCAGCCGTTGCGCGCCCGGCGCCACCATCGGCCTGGTGGCCGCCAATTCCGTGCCGTGGATCGAGGCCGACCTGGCGCTGCTGCTGGGCGGCTACGTCGAAGTGCCGGTGCCGCTGGCGTTCAGTGCGGAACAGGCGGCGCACCTGCTGGCGCCATGCAGCGTCGTGCTGACGGACGACGAAGGCCGGCGCCGCTTCAATGCGTGGCGCGCCAACGCGCCGCAGGCTTTCCGGTCCGTGCCTTGCCTGTCGATCCGCCAGCTGATCGAGAGCGGCCATGCCGATGCGCAGGCGCTGCTTGCCGACACGGTGGAAGACCGCGTCTGCAAGGTCATTCACACGTCCGGCACCACCAGCGCGCCGAAAGGCGTGCGCATCCGGGCCCACGGCCTCGATGCGCTGCTGGCATCGCTGTGGGGGAACGCCACGCCGGAAGACTACGTGCGCTACCTGAACCTGGTGCCGTTCAGCCTCCTGATCGAACAGGTGACGGCGCTGTACCTGCCGTTCTCAAACGGTGGCACCGTCGTGCTGCCGCCCGTGGGCGAGGCGCCGCTGGGCGATCCCGGCGCCGTTGCCGCCGACAAGCTGGCGCTGATGCAGCGCGCCCGCCCCAGTGCGTTGACGTTGCCGCCGTCGCTGGTGGAAGTGCTGGCCAACGCGGCGGACCGCATGGCCCATCTGGATACTCCGGCGCTGTGCCAGGCACTGTTCGGCCGTCCCAGGGTGCCGCTCATCGCCGCGGGTGGCGCGCCCGTCGCGGCCAAGACGATCGCGCGGCTGGCGGCGCGGGGCATCGTCGTGCTGCAGGGGTATGGCCTGAGCGAGAACAGCTCCGTGGTGTCGTGGAACACGCGTGCGGCGAACCGCATCGGCAGCGTCGGCAAACCGCTGCCGCACGTGGCGTGCAAGCTGGGACCGGACGGTGAGCTGGGCATCCGCAGCGCGTCGCTGTTTGCCGGCTACAGCGGCAGCGATCCGAGCGCCTGCCATACCGATGCCGACGGCTGGCTGTGGACAGGCGACCTGGCCGAGATCGATGCGGATGGCTTCATCACGATCATCGGTCGCAAGAAGAACCTGATCATCACGGCGCACGGCCGCAACGTTTCGCCGGAACCGGCCGAGGCGTCGTACCGCAGCGTGCCGGGCGTGGCCGACGTCGTGCTGCTGGGCGAAGGACAGGAAACGCTGTCGGCCTTCGTGCTGATGTCGGCCGGCGTCGACCGGATCATGCTGCGCCGCGCGCTGGAACGGCACGGCGAGCGCTGGCTGTCCGGCGTCGAGCGGGCCAGCACCTTCGTGTTCGAAGCGGACGCGCCGGCGCTGCGTGCCAGCCTGTTCACCGTCACCGGCCGGCCGCGCCGCCAGGCGATCGAGCAGCATGTCCGCACCCGGCAGGCATAGGCCAGCCCCGTTTATCAACCTTAAATTTTTGGAGAAATACGTGCAAACTGAAGTGCATACCCGCCAGTCGGGTCTCGTGGTAAAGGGCGCAGCGGGGGAGACCCTTGCCTCGATCGGCAAGGCGCAACTCGCAGGCTGGCTGGGACAGTACGGCTACGTGGTTCTGCGCGGCTTCGCCTGCGACGTGCAGGGCTTCTCGGACCTGGTGCGCGCGCACAGCAGCCGCATCAGCCTCGATCCGGCGCGCCAGTTCCACGACAAGGAAGGGAAGGTGCTGGCGCAGAAGGTCGATGCGGGTGTCGATGCCATCGGCCTGCACTGCGAGAACGGCAACAGCCCGTTCTGGCCCGACCTGTGCTGGTTCTTCTGCACGCAGGCGCCGGCCGTGGGATCGCAGACGACGGTGTGCGACGGCGCCGCCGTGTTCAACGACCTGGCGCCGCAGATGCGCGCGGCGCTGCGGGCGCAGGACATCGTCTATACCCGTCGCGTGGGCGAGGCGCTGTGGAAGAACTACGTGAAGCATGCCCATGCCGGCGGCCCGGAGGCGTCCGATACGCCGACCTGCTACGAACGCCTGCTGGCCCTCGCCAACAGCGGCGCCAATACGAAGGTCGAACTGCACGCGGACGACTCGGTCACGTACAGCTTCCGCACGCCGGCGATCCTGGAACGTTCGCCGTTCAGCCCCGGCCGGCCGGCGTTCGCCAACAGCATCTTCGGGCCGTCGTTCAACTACGAGCGTCCGACGATCACGTTCGCCGACGGCACGCCGCTGTCGGACGAGATGCGCGCGTCGCTGGACGCCGTCTGCGCGCGCCACACGGTGGACGTGGGCTGGCAGGACAACGACATCGTCGTCATCGACAATGCCCGCGTGATGCACGGCCGGCGCCGCATCGAAGACACGCGCCGGACGATCTACAACGCGCTCAGCTATCGCTGAAAAAAAACCGGTGACAGACACCGGTTTTCCAGAATACCGGTGTCTGTCACCGGTTTTCCCGTCTTACCATCAATGCTTCGCTTCGGTCGCGTGGATCAGCGCTTCGGCCGGGGCGTCGCTGGCGAACAGTTGGGCGCAGTCGACGGCGTCGTAGTCGTAGTGCTTGCCGCAGAAGTCGCAGTTGATGCCCAGCTTGCCCTGTTCGGCCAGCGCCGCTTCCACTTCGTCGCGGCCCAGCATCTTCAGCATATTGCCGACCTTCTCGCGGTTGCAGGTGCAGTGGAACGACGGGTGTACGGGATCGAACACGCGGATCGTCTCTTCCCAGAACAGGCGCTGCAGCAGCACGTCGATCGTCGTCGACAGCATCTCTTCTTCTTTCAGCGTGGCGCCCAGCATCGTCGCCCGGGTCCACGTTTCCAGCGCTTCCTCGTGCGTCAGCGGATTGGCTTCGGCCTTGCCGCCGTGCAGCGGCAGCTTCTGCAGCAGCAGGCCGCGCGCCGTGTCGTCGCTGGCGGCCAGCCACAGTTTCGTGTCCAGCTGCTCGGAGCGCAGCATGTAGTGCTCGATGACGGTGGCGACGTCCTCGCCGTCCAGCGGCACGATGCCCTGGTAGGGTTGCTGGCCCGGCACCTTCTCGGCCGGGTCCAGCGTGATGACGAAGCGGCCGCGGCCAGTCTGGTTCAGCAGGTCGATCAGGTTGGCGTCATCGCCGATGGTGGCGTCCGGGTCCAGCTTGGCGGTGGCGCGCATGCGCAGCTGCGAGTCGCACTCGACGACCAGCAGGCGCACCGGACCGTCGCCGTGGATCTGCATGACGATGGAACCGTTGAACTTCAGGTTGGCCGACAGCAATGCCGCCGCGGAGACCATCTGGCCCAGCAGCCGCTTGACGGCAACGGGGTACGCATGGCGGGACTGGATTTCCCGCCACGTGGCGGAAATGTCGACCAGTTCGCCCCGTACGGCGGCGTTGTCGAAAATGAATTTTTGCAGCGTATCCTGGGTCATGCTTTATCCAATCTTTTTGAGTTGTGTCTTGAACAGCCGTGCCCGTTGCACATAGCTGTCGGCGCTCCCTTTCAGGCGCGCCACATCTTCCGCCGTCAGCTCCCGCACGGCTTTCGCCGGCGAACCGATGATCAGCATATTGTCCGGAAATTCTTTCCCCTCCGTGACGAGCGCTCCCGCGCCCACCAGGCAGCCCCGGCCGATCTTCGCGCCGTTCAGGATCACGGCCTGGATGCCGATCAGCGCGCCGTCGCCCACCGTGCAGCCATGCAGCATCGCCTGGTGGCCGATGGTGACGTCGGCGCCGATGACCAAAGGATGGCCGATGTCGGTATGCATCACCGTGCCTTCCTGGACGTTGCTGTTGGTGCCGATCGTGATCCGTTCGTTGTCGCCGCGGATCGTCGCGCCGAACCATACGGAGCTGTTCGGGTGCAACGTCACCTTGCCGATCACGGTGGCGCTGTCGGCGACAAAAGCGGAGTCATCGATTTCGGGCACGTGCTCGCCCAGCTGGTATATGGCCATGGCAGTCCTTGTTGGAGGGGAAATAGTGCCGGTATTTTACGCCCTGATGGCGCGAGGTCATGCGGCAATACGTTTTCGCACGATCGTGCTATTATGCTGCCTGTACCACGATTTCCCGGCACCAAGGCGCGCATATTGCGCTCCGTCTCGTTATTTCAAGGCATCCGATGACACCTTCCCGTTCCGAATTCCTCACCGTGCGCGGCCTGCGCACCCAGGTGCGCCACTGGGGCCGCGCCGGCGCCCCGAAAATCTTCATGCTGCACGGGTGGATGGACGTGGGCGCGTCGTTCCAGTTCGTCGTCGATCACCTGCAAGGCGACTGGCACGTCATCGCGCCGGACTGGCGCGGCTTCGGCCTGACCGAGCGGCCCGGCACGGACACGTACTGGTTCCCCGACTACCTGGCCGACCTGGATGCGATCCTGCGCCACTACCAGCCCGACGGCGCGGTCAACCTGCTGGGCCACAGCATGGGCGGCAACGTCGTCGGCATCTATGCCGGCGTACGTCCGGAGCGCATCCGCCGCCTGATCAACCTGGAGGGCTTCGGGCTGAAGGGCGCGGTGCCGGAAGACGCGCCGAAGAAATATGCGAAGTGGCTGGACGAGCTGCTGGATCCGCCTGTCATGCGCGCCTACCCGGACGTGCGGGCCGTGGCCAGCCGGCTGCAGAAGACCAATCCGCGCCTGACGGATGAACGGGCGGCGTTCCTGGCGCAGCACTGGTCGGCGCCGAACGACGCGGGCCAATGGGAAATCCTCGGCGACCCGGTGCACAAGCAGGCCAGCCCGCTGCCGTATCACGCGGAAGATATCCTGGCATGCTGGCGCCGCATCACGGCACCCGTGCTGTGGGTCGAGGCGGAGCACACCAATATGTGGGAATGGATGGGCGGGCCGGAGGAGGGACGCCGCGAAGTGGACCGCCGTATCGGCCACATCGCCAACGTCACACCGAAGAAGATGCCGGACGCGGGTCACATGCTGCACCACGACCAGCCGGCGCTGCTGGCGGCGATGATCGAGGAGTTCCTCGCGTAGCCGTGGCACGCAGTACAATGGGACTTCGTTCACACCAGCCATCCGCACGGATAAAGTTCCGATGAAAGTAGACCTGCACTGCCACTCCAACGTTTCCGACGGTGTCCTGCCGCCCGCGCTGGTCGCGGCCCATGCGCGCAAGGGCGGGGTCGACGTCTGGGCGCTGACGGACCACGACGAGGTGGGCGGCACCGCCGCCGCCCGCGCCGCCGCCGCGGAGCAGGGCATGCGCTTCGTGGCCGGCGTCGAGATCTCCATCACCTGGGGTGGCGAGACCGTCCACATTGTCGGCCTGCAGATCGACGAGAGCAATGCCGCGCTGGCGCAGGGCCTGGAAGCGACCCGCTCCGGGCGCGACGCACGGGGCCGCGAGATCGGCGTGCAGCTCGCCAAGGCGGGCATCCCCGGCGCCTACGAGGGTGCGATGAGTTATGTCGACAATCCGGCGCTGATGTCGCGCACCCACTTTGCCCGCTTCCTCGTGCAGGAGGGCTACTGTGCCAATATCGCCGAGGTGTTCCGCAAATACCTGTCCGAGGGCAAGCCCGGCTACGTGCCGCACCGCTGGGCCAGCCTGCAGGATGCCGTCGGCTGGATCCGCGGCGCCGGCGGCATTGCCGTCATCGCCCATCCGGGCCGCTACCGCTTCACGCCGGTCCAGCAGGGCGCACTGTTCGACGAATTCAAGCAGCTGGGCGGTGCCGCCATCGAAGTGGTGACAGGCAGCCACACGCCGGACCAGTATCCCGTGTATGCCCAGCTGGCCAATGCCTACGGCTTCCTGGCCTCGCGCGGCACGGATTTCCACGCCCCCGGCGAAGCCCGCGTCGACTTCGCCGCGCTGCCGCCGCTGCCGGGCAACGTCACGCCCGTCTGGCACGACTGGTTCTGAACCCGGCCTTAAGCCGCTGCGGGCCTCGGTTCGCCGCACTTGCAATCGGCGCGGCCCAGCACCATCTTGACCCTGTCCCGCTTCCCCGGCCGGGGAGGCGCGTCATCTTGCTGACATATCGTTGTCCTATATAGTGTACTTTTAGTCCGTACGCGGAGAAATATAAATGAAACGCATCGTCCTGTTTATCGCCACCAACCTCGCCGTGATGCTGGTGCTGTCCATTGTGCTGTCACTGCTCGGCATCGGCCGGCCCGGCGCGGGCGGGCAATTGCAGATGGGCGGGCTGCTGGCGTTTTCACTGGTCGTCGGCTTTACCGGCGCCATCATTTCGCTGCTGATCTCCAAGCCGATGGCAAAGTGGTCCACGGGCGCGCGCGTCATCGATGCACCGCAGAACTCCACCGAACAGTGGCTGCTGTCGACGATCCAGACGCTGTCGCAACGCGCCGGCATCGGCATGCCCGAGGTGGCCGTGTATGACGGCGAACCGAACGCGTTCGCCACCGGTGCCTTCAAGAACTCGGCGCTGGTGGCGGTCTCGACGGGCCTGCTGCAATCGATGAACCGCGAGGAAGTGGAAGCCGTGCTGGGCCACGAGGTCGCCCACATCGCCAATGGCGACATGGTGACGATGACCTTGATCCAGGGCGTGGTGAACACGTTTGTCGTGTTCCTGGCCCGCATCGTCGGCTTCTTTGTCGACAAGGTGCTGCTGCGCAATGAAGGCCGCGGCGGCGGCGTCGGCTACATGGTGACGGTGTTTGTCTGCGAGATCGCGTTTGGCCTGCTGGCCTCGATCATCGTCGCATGGTTCTCGCGCCAGCGCGAATTCCGCGCCGATGCCGGCTCCGCACGGCTGCTGGGCACGCCGCTGCCGATGCAGCATGCGCTGGCCCGCCTGGGCGGCATGGAGCCGGGCGCGCTGCCGCAGAACATGGCCGCTTCCGGCATCACGGGCGGCGGCGGCTGGTCGGCACTGTTCTCCACCCATCCCCCGTTCGAGCAACGCATCGCGGCGCTGCAGGCGATCCGCTGAGGCCATCATTACCCTATGAGTCAATACTTCCAGATCCATCCGCAGAACCCGCAAGCGCGCCTGATCAAGCAGGCGGCGCAGATCATCCGCGGCGGCGGTGTCGTCGCCGTGCCCACCGATTCCTGCTACGCGCTCGTATGCCACCTGGACGACAAGGCCGCTGTCGAGCGACTGCGGCGTATCCGCGGCATCGACGAGAAACATCACCTGGCGCTGCTGTGCCGCGACCTGTCGGAAATCGGCGAGTATGCCCGCGTCGACAACCGCCAGTTCCGCCTGCTCAAGCTGGGCACGCCGGGACCGTTCACGTTCATCCTCGAGGCCACGCGCGTCGTGCCGCGCCGGCTGTCGCACCCGTCGCGCAAGACCATCGGGCTGCGCGTGCCGGAAACGCCGATCGTCGAGGCGCTGATGCGCGAGCTGGAGCAGCCGCTGTTGTCGTCCACCCTGATCCTGCCGGGCGAGGAAGAGCCGTTGAACGACCCGGAAGCCATCAACGAGCGGATTGGCAAGCAGCTCGACCTTGTCATTGACGGCGGCGCCTGCAGCATGGCGATGACGACGGTGGTGGACCTGACGGGCGACGAGCCGGAACTGGTGCGCCTGGGCCGCGGCGATCCGGCCACCCTGGGGCTGTAAGCCGCCCCGCGCCCGCTCTTTTCTTAACTTTACACCCCCCAAAACTGGCCCGGCGGCGGATGATTGTTGCCGGTCTGGTAAAATTTTCCCCATGAGTGAACTAGACCTGGTCATCCGCAATGTCGCGCTGTACGCGATTCCCGTCCTTTTCGCCATCTCGTTGCACGAGGCGGCGCACGGTTACGCGGCGCGCTATTTCGGCGACCCCACCGCCAGCCAGCAGGGGCGCCTGACGGCCAACCCGATCCGCCACATCGACCCGTTCGGGACGATCGTGCTGCCGCTGCTGACGTATTATTTCCTGCACATGCCGTTCGGCTATGCCAAGCCGGTGCCGGTTGACTACAGCCGCCTGCGCAATCCGAAGAAGCAGATGGGTTTCGTGGCTGCCGCCGGTCCCGCGTCGAATTTCGTCATGGCGCTGGCGTGGGCCATCTGGGCCGTGCTGCTGAACGGCATGAACGTGACGGAACCGTTCCTGACGGGCATGGCGCAGGGCGGCATCATCGTCAATTCGGTCATGTGCGTGTTCAACCTGATTCCCGTGCCGCCGCTCGATGGCGGGCGCGTCGTCACGGCGCTGCTGCCGAACGACCTGGCGCGCAAGTATGCGCGGCTGGAGCTGTACACGCCGTACATCTTCATCGCGCTGATCATCCTGATGTACACGGGCGTGCTCAGTTCGCTGTTGACGTCCCTGGTGCGCGGCATGATCAGCCTGATCGCCACGCTCGTGCTGCCGCTGTCTCTGCTGCTGAACTGACGCGGCAACGGCCATGTATCCCGACCGCGTCGTCTCCGGCATGCGTCCCACGGGGAGCATGCACCTGGGCCACTACCATGGCGCCCTGAAGAACTGGATCCGGCTGCAGGCCGAGCAGCCCTGCCTGTTCTTCGTGGCGGACTGGCACGCGCTGACGACGCATTACGACGACCCGTCCGTCATCGAGAAGGCGACGTGGGACATGCTGGTGGACTGGCTGGCCGCCGGCATCGATCCGACGCAGGCGACGATGTTCATCCAGTCGCGCGTGCCGGAGCATGCCGAACTGCATCTGCTGCTGTCGATGGCGACGCCGCTGGGCTGGCTGGAACGGGTGCCGACGTACAAGGACGCGATCGACAACCCGGCCGGGCGCGACCTGTCGACGTACGGCTTTCTCGGCTACCCGCTGCTGCAGGCGGCCGACGTGCTGATCTACCGGGCCAGCACCGTGCCGGTGGGCGAGGACCAGGTGCCGCACGTGGAAATGATGCGCGAGATCGCGCGCCGCTTCAACCATCTGTACGGCAAGGAGCCGGGCTTCGAGCAGAAGGCGCAGGACGCCGTGAAGAAGCTGGGCAGCAAGCGCGCCCGCCTGTACGCGGAACTGCGCACGCTGTACCAGCAGAACGGCGACGACGATGCGCTGGAACAGGCCAAGGCCATGCTGGACGAGGCTGGGAGCCTGTCGATGATCGACCGCGAGCGCCTGTTCGGCTATCTGGAAGGCAGCCGCAAGCTGATCCTCGTCGAGCCGCAGGTGCAGCTGACCGCGGCCGCGCGCCTGCCGGGCCTGGACGGGCGCAAGATGAGCAAGAGCCACGCCAACGCCATCGGCCTGCGCGAGGACAGCAGGAGCGTTACGCAAAAGATTCGCACGATGCCGACGGACCCGGCGCGCGTGCGGCGTACGGACCCGGGCGAGCCGACGCGCTGTCCCGTCTGGCAGCTGCACGAGGTATATTCGGACGCGGCCACGCAGGAGTGGGCGCAGAAGGGCTGCCGCGCGGCCGGGATCGGCTGCCTGGAGTGCAAGCAGCCCGTCATCGACGCCGTGCTGGCGGAGCAGGAGCCGATGCACGAGCGGGCCCAGCCTTACCTGGACGATCCGTCGCTGGTGCGGGCCATCGTGGCGGACGGCAATGAAACGGCGCGCAAGCTGGCGCAGGAAACCATGCGCGATGTGCGCGAGGCAATGGGTCTCAGCTATACCTGAGACCCGGATTCAAGGAACGACGATCAGATGAACGAAGCAAACCACGCAGCAACCGACACCATTTCCCCTTGGGTACAACGATTCGCCCCGCTGATTCCCGGCGGCGAGGTGCTGGACCTGGCCTGCGGCAATGGCCGCCACGCGCGCCACCTGGCGGCGCTGGGCCATGCGGTGATCGCCGTCGACCGCGATCCCGCGGCGATCGCGGCCACGACGGCGCCCGGCATCGTCACCACCCAGATCGACCTGGAAGAAGAGGGCGCCACGTGGCCGTTTCCGCCGCAGCGCTTTGCCGGCATCGTCGTGACGAACTACCTGCACCGCCCGCTGTTCGCCGGCATTGTCGACAGCCTGCTGCCGAACGGCGTCCTGGTCTACGAAACGTTCGCCGACGGCAATGCCGCGTTCGGCAAGCCGGGCAACCCGGACTTCCTGCTGAAAGCGGGTGAATTGCTGGACATCGCGCGCCAGCATGGCTTGCGTGTCATCGCTTTCGAGGATGGGATCGTTAACCAGCCGAAACAAGCGATGGTGCAGCGGATCTGCGCCGTCAAAGCGGAGTTTCCCAGGGAGGCCGCGCTGCTGGGGTAATGGTGATCCGGTTGGAATATTGATTCCAGCCCGAAAACCACCACAGGCACAGGCTATCGTCTACAATCGACGTTTTAAATCTTTTAGCAATTGGTTATCCTATGATTAAGGGCAGCATTGTAGCAATCGTCACTCCGATGACGGCTGATGGCAGTCTCGACTATCAAGCACTGGATGCGCTGATCGACTGGCACATCGCCGAAGGCACGGACGGCATCGTCATCGTCGGCACGACGGGCGAGTCGGCCACCGTTACCGTGGAAGAGCACTGTGCACTGATCAAGGCATGCGTGGATCGCGTGGATGGACGCATTCCCGTCATCGCCGGCAGCGGCGGCAACTCGACGGCCGAAGCGATCGAGCTGAGCCGTTATGCCAAGGAAGCCGGCGCGGATGCCACGCTGCAAGTGGTGCCATACTACAATCGCCCGACCCAGGAAGGCATGTACCGCCACTTCAAGGCGATTGCCGAAGCGGTCGATCTGCCCGTCATCCTGTACAACGTGCCCGGCCGTACCGTGGCGGACATGTCCAACGAGACGATCCTGCGCCTGGCCGCGATCGAGAACATCATCGGCGTCAAGGATGCGACGGGCAATATCGGCCGCGGCATCGACCTGCTGCGCCTGGCCCCAAGCGATTTCGCCATCTTCTCCGGCGACGATCCGACCGCGATGGCGCTGATGCTGGCCGGCGGCAAGGGCAATATCTCCGTGACGGCCAACGTGGCGCCGCGCGCCATGGCCGACATGTGCCGCGCCGCGATGAGCGGCGAGATTGCCAAGGCCATCGAGATCAACAACCGCGTTTTCCCGTTGCACCAGAAGCTGTTCGTGGAACCGAATCCTGTGCCCGTGAAGTGGGCGCTGGCGGAAATGAAACGCATGCCGGCCGGCATCCGCCTGCCGCTCGTGCCGCTCGCCGAGGAATTCCACGCCACCGTGCGCGCTGCCCTGCGCGACGCGGGCGTATTGCAGTAAAGCCCGGACCGCGGGCCGCAAGGTCCGCGCTTGTCAGGAAGATTCCAGCTGGTTTTCAGCTTCTACTCAGTAACCACATGACACAGAAAGCTCTTCTCACCCCGCAACGCGGGCTCGTGCTCGGCGCCCTCATGCTCAGCCTGACCGGTTGCGGCATGGTTGAATCGGTCGTCGGCAAAAGCACCGTGGACTACAAATCGGCCAAGAAAGCCGCCACGCTGGATGTACCGCCTGACCTGACCCAGCTGCAGAAGGACAACCGCTACGCGCTGCCCGACACCAACAACAGCGGCATCGCCACCGCGTCCGGCTACGCCGCCCAGCGCGCCGGCACGGCTGGCGCCGCTCCCGCAACGGGTGCCGGTGCCGCACCAGCCGGCAACGAAGTCGCCAGCACGGGTAACGACGCCGTGCGCGTCGTCCGTGCCGGCAACCAGCGCTGGCTGGTGGTCAAGCAGCCTGCCGACACGCTGTGGCCGCAGCTGAAGTCCTTCTGGGAAGACAACGGCTTCACGCTGTCGCTCGACAACGCCACCGCCGGCGTCATGGAAACGGAGTGGAACGAGAACCGCGCCAAGATTCCGCAGGACTTCATCCGCAGCACGATCGGCAAGGTCTTCGATTCCGCCTACTCCAGCGGCGAGCGCGACAAGTACCGCACCCGCATCGAGCGCAATGCCGACGGCACGACGGAAATCTTCATCAGCCATCGTGGCGCCGAGGAAGTGCTGACGGGCCCGCAGAAGGAAATCGCCCAATGGACGACCCGTCCGAGCGACCCGAACCTGGAAGCGCTGTTCCTGGCACGCCTGATGACGCGCCTGGGCGGCACGGACGAGGCAGCCGCCAAGACGGCCGTCGACAACGCCATCGTGCAGCCGCTGCATGCCTTCCTGAAAGGCGAGGGCGCCGCCCGCCACGTCGAGACGGACGAAGGCTTCGACCGCTCGTGGCGCCGTGTCGGCCTGGCGCTGGACCGCGCCGGCTTCACCGTGGAAGACCGCGACCGCGTGCAAGGCATTTACTTCGTGCGCTACGTGGCCGACCAGGTCGAGAAGAAAGGCTTCTTCAAGCGCCTGTTCAGCTGGGGCTCGTCGGAAGCGGACAAGGAAGCACAACGCTACCGCATCGTCGTCAAGGCTTCGCCTGACACCAACACCAGCCAGGTGACGGTGCAGGACAACAAGGGTGTCGCCGATACGTCGGCCACGGCCGAGAAGATCCTGACGTTGCTGCAGGAACAGCTGAAGTAAAAGCTGAACTAAAAGCAAAAACCGGCTTCGGCCGGTTTTTTTACGACCGCTGTGCTGCCGGGGACAGGCACCTGCCAGGCGCCTGTCCCCGGCGTTTATCCGGAAGCACCATCGCCGGCCAGATAGCCCCGATAAAATGCGATGAACGCCTGGGCATTGCGCCCCAGATGCCGCCCCGGCGGCAACACCGCCCACGTCCCGCCCCGCGGTACCGACCACTCCGGCAACACCCGCACCAGACTCCCGTCCCGCAGGTCCGCATCGATACTGTATTGGTGCAGGATGCTGACGCCCGCACCCTGCCGCAGCATGGCCCGCAATGCCCCCGATGAATCCGTTTTGATGCGCGCCCGCGTCTGCACCGTGCGCACCGTGCCGTCCGGCCCTGTCAGCTGCCACGTCAGCGGCGTCGGCAGCCGCGTCATCGCAATCCATTCGACACCGGCCAGGTCTTCCGGTTCCCGCGGCGTGCCGGCCCGGCGCAGGTAGTCGGGCGAGGCGACGATGTACTGGTCGAACTCGCCCAGTTTCACGGCGCGTAACGACGAGTCCTTCAGCCACCCCATGCGGACGGCGACGTCGATGCCCTCGGCCACCAGGTCGACGATCCGGTCGGCGCTGCGCAGGTCGATCGCCAGGTCCCGATGCAGCGCGGCAAAGCGGCTCAGCGCCGGCGCGACGGAAAGGGTGCCGAGGTCGATGGGCGCCGTGACGCGCAGGCTGCCCGTCAGCGCCGCGCTGGGCGCATGCACGGTGTCGACGGCCGTGCGCAGCCCCGACAGCAGCGGGGCGCATTGCGCGTGCAGGGCCAGGCCTGCTTCGGTGGGGGCGACGCGCCGCGTGGTGCGCGCAAACAGCGCCACGCCCAGCTGGCTTTCCAGCCGCGCGACTTCCACGCTGACCTTGGCCGGCGCGACGCCGAGGCGCTGGGCGGCGGCCGAGAAGCCTCCCGTCTCGACAACGGCGGCAAACACGACAAGGTCGTTCAGGTCGATCTGTCCGGGTAACGGCATGGGATTATTAAGAATATCGAATCAATGAATTATGAACTGATCCGTTTATCTTATCAACGACGCGGTGCATCATGGTGTCTTTCTCACTGACCGAATAAAGGACTCCCATGAAGATCGCACTGATCGGCGCCACCGGCTATGTCGGCTCGAAACTGCTGGACGAAGCGCTGGCGCGCGGCCATGCCGTTACCGCGCTGGTAACGCGTCCGGAAAAACTCGCGGGGCGCGCCGGCGTTACCGCCGTCAGGACGGACGTGCTGGATGAAGCCATGCTGACGGAGCAGCTGCGCGGCCTTGACGCCGTCATCACCGCCTTCAGCGGCCACGCGCAAGCGGACGTGTATGCGTATTTCGTGCAGGGCTTTCGCGCCATTGTCGCTGCGATGAAGGCGGCCGGCGTGCCGCGCCTGCTGGCCGTCGGCGGTGCCGGCAGCCTGGAAGTGGCACCCGGCGTGCAACTGGTCGATACGCCCGAGTTCCCGGCGCAGTGGAAAGGAACGGCCGAGGGCGCTCGCCAGGCGCTGGCGCTGCTGCGCGAAGAGCGCGAGCTGGACTGGACGATGCTGAGCCCGGCCGCGCATCTGGAGCCTGGCACGCGCACGGGCAAGTTCCGCCTTGGCACGGATGCGCTGCTGGCGGACGAAGCGGGCCACAGCCGCATCTCGCTGGAGGATTATGCCGTGGCGATGCTTGACGAACTGGAGCGGCCCGCCCACTCGCGCGCCCGGTTCAGCGTCGCCTACTGAGCGAGTGCCCGGTCGCGCGCCGACAGGTCGGTGGCGCTGCCCAGCAGATAGAACTGCTCGCCCAGCGCCGCCAGCGACGCTTCGCGCCGCGCTTCCCTGGCTTCGCTGCTGGCGTCGCGCTTGCCGCCGTGCTCGCTCGTCTGATACGGCGCCAGCGTGGCCATCAGGTCGCGTACGAGCCTGTGCTCGGCAGGGATGGTCTGGTCGGAGATCACGCGGCCCAGTACGTACTCGCGGATGCGTTCGGACTGGCTGACGGTCTGCTCCATGCTGGCCTTGCGCAGCCGGCCATCCTTGTAATCAAGCGCGACGCTGCTGCGGGCAGAGTCGTCGACCTGGTGGTATTTGTAGTTCTGCGATTGCGCCGAGAAGTCGAACGCCAGTGGCACTCCCTCCTGCAGTGGCGTGTGGAACTGCGCCTTCAGCCGCGACTGCTGCACCTGTCCCAGCGAGCGGTCGGCGCGCGACTTGCCTTCGCTTCGCGTCTGCTGGGACACCTCGTACTCGAAGCTGTCGACCTCGTCCCGATGCACGGGGTTGTTGTACTGCGGCGTCTGGCTGATGCTGGCGCTGAAATCGGCCAGGCCCGTCAGCACGGCACGGTCCTCGCGAGCAAAAATACCCGGGACAGACCCCTGTTTCAAGGCAAGACCGGACTGCCGGGCGGAACCGTCGCGGCTGGCCGTGCGGCTCAGGTCTGAAAACGCATCCTTGAACATCGTCACCAGGCCCGCGTCGCCGTGGCCTCGCGCAGCGGCCTTGTCGATCCCCTTCAGATAACTGTCGATGGCCTTCGCCTGCTGCTGTTTCGTGCCCAGGCTTTCCAGCATGCCGGTCTTGACGGTGACGTCCACCTTGCCGGCCGGGCCATCGGCCTGCATGCTGCGTTGCCCGGCGTCGATATGAAAATCCAGCGACTGCAGCGCCGGCGGCACCGTCGGCAGCGTCACTGCCGCGTGCAGGTCGATCGACTGCAGCACGCTCGTGTCCAGTTGCGCCAGCGCGCCCAGGCGGATTTTCGGCACGTCCAGCGTCATGCCGTCGATCATGTCCTGGAAACCCTGCGCCAGGCCCGCGAGCGCCTCGCGCTCGTCGCTATTCAGCTCGGCATCCGCGGCGACTTGCGTGGACATGCCGTCGCCACGGGTCGACAACGACAAGTCGACCTTCGTGCCACGCGCCGTGACGACGCTGAGCGTGAATCCGTGCGTGGCGTCCCGCGATACCGGCTGAAAGTCGACGCCGACGGTCTTGCGCGTCTTGAGGCTTTCCAGCAGGGAGGCGCCGGTGTCGCGGAAACGCGCTGCCGGAGAGCGCTGCGGCGCTTGCGCGTCGGTCGCGGCCTGGGCCGCCGCCCGGCCTTCGGCGCTGAGGCTGACAATGGAGGAAGGTGTCGCAGTGCCCGCGGCGGATGTCGCCTCGCGGCGGTTCGAAGCGTAGGGCGTTGCCGGACGAACGGTGGTAAGTGCAGGTATCGCGGTCATGGTAACTTTACGGCGGGAAATGCCGAAAGTTGAGACCGACGCGTAACTTTATATCAAGGCGCTTCCCGAGCGGCGCCCATAAAAAAACCGCCCGAAGGCGGTTTTTTCATCAAGCCATCCGCGGATGGCTTAAGCGGCCAATTACTTGGCAGCAGCAGCGGCAGCCGAAGCAGCGTCCGAAGCGGCCGAAGCAGCTTGGGAAGCGGCAGCAGCCGAGTCAGCAGCAGCCGAAGCAGCAGCGTCAGCAGCTGGAGCAGCTGGGGTTGCGGTTGCGTCAGCAGCTGGAGCAGCTGGCGTAGCAGCAGCGTCAGCAGCAGGAGCGGTAGCTTCTGGGGTTGCTACTGGAGCAGCAGGAGCTTCTTCTTTTTTCGAGCAAGCAGCCAGAGCAACAGCCAGCAGGGAGGCGATCAGCAGGGATTTTTTCATTTGTTTTCCTTAATTAATTCACAAAATAACAGTGTTGCGATGAATAATTACCGGTAATTATCGCTCAGTAGGGCGTTTCGTGGTCGTTCGGACCATATGGTGCCCCTGACAACGGAAACTCCTGACCGAATATTATAGCGATTCTTGGCGGGTCGCAATAGGAGCACAGGATGAATTCATAACTATTTTGCAGCAATGCAATATCAAATTCATAACTGAGCACCAGTTTTAACCAACTTAACCAATGCTACCGCTTCGAACGCTACCTACCAGGTAACCGGACAACGCAAACCGGGTTGTCGAACGGGCCTGACCGACGCGGTTCGCAGCCTTCGCCCTCTACAATCCAGTGACGGCGGCGTGCAAACCCGGCGCCGTTTCGGCCCAGATACCTTCTAAACGCTCGAGACCACTTTGGGTTGACGAAGGTTCATCGAAATTCACCTCGCCACGGAAAAAATCGCTGTGGAAGCGGCGGACAATGTCGCGCTCGTCCCCCAGGCAGAATGAATCGGTCAGGTGGCGCAGCGAGCGGTTGGTCAGCCGGCATTCGATCAGGTGCCCGTAGTCGTGCAGCAGCCGCAGGAAGCGGGGCGCGTCCCGCTCCAGCCGCGCATTGCTGTGCGCGACGAGTTGCAGGCGGCCGCCGCCGCGCAGGAAGGTGCGCAGCAGTGCGTCGTTGCGCAGGCTGCCCAGCTCCCAGCTGGCGAAATCCGGGTCGAACATCTTCAGCGTCAGGCGGGCGCGGCCGAAAACGGCATCGAGTGCGGCCTGGAAGCCGGCCCGGGTATCGAACGACTGTCGTTCCATCGCGCCCCCTCTATATAAATGATCAGTTCAGTTCCAGCCAGCCGTCCGTGTACCAGGCATACAGCGCTTCCATGACATCCTCGGATGCGGCCGCCACCGCTGCGCCGTCCAGCTTGCGCTCGTTGGCCAGCGTCTCCAGCGTGACCTTGTCCGCCCGGTTGACGGCAAACGACTCGCCATTGATGAAGACGTTCTTGCCGCGGTACAGCATTTGTGTCTTGCGCGACAGCGTTACGCCCTTCTTGGCGGCGCTTTGCGCGAACCGGCCCGCCGGTAACGGCTTTTCGGGACCCGTGAAGAACACATTGTGCTTCGGCTCGGACAGGTATTCGCCAAGGAAGATCGTGAAGTCGTCTTCCGTGAACTGCATCTTGTTCAGTTCGTCCGCGATCGTGCCCAGCATGTGTTTCGGAATCTCGGCCGGCTTGTCCGACGGCGCCAGTTCGGGGTCGGCATAGCGTCCCGGCAGGTCGATCGAGTCGGCCATGAACTGCAGGAACGCTTCGCCCAGCTCCTGGTACGACGGCGAACGGAAGCCGATCGAGTACGTCTGGCAATCCCCGACCGCCACGCCGTCATGGGCGTAGTGGGGTGGCAGGTACAGCATGTCGCCCGGTTCCAGCACGAACTCCTCGTCCGCCTTGAACTTGCTGAGGATCTTCAGCGGCAGCCCTTCGACCAGCGACAGGTCTTTCTGCGCGCTGATTTTCCAGCGCCGCTGGCCTTCGGCCTGCAGCAGGAACACGTCATACGAATCGAAGTGGGGACCGACGCCGCCGCCATCGGTGGCGAAGCTGACCATCAGGTCGTCCAGGCGGGCATCCGGCACAAAGCGGAACTGGCGCAGCAGCGCGTCGGCCGCGTCGTTCTGCAGGTTGACGCCCTGCACCAGCATCGTCCATCCCGGCTGCGTGCGCGGCGGCAATTCGTTCAGCGGACCGTGCTGCATGTCCCACTGGCCGTCCGTCAGCGCGACGAGGCGGGACTCGACATAGTCTTTCGTCGCCAGTTCGGCCAGCTCCGCGAACGGCAGCAGCGGCTTGAAGCCGGGGATGGCCTGGCGGATCAGCAGGGGTTTCTTGTGCCAGTAGTCGCGCATGAATTGCGCCGGCGTGATGTCGCCCAGAAGGCGGAGGGGTGCGGGTTTTTTCATGCACGGATTATAGTTTATCCGCCGCCGCCGCCGCGCGTTCGGCCGGGGCGGCAAACGCAGGCGCACGCGCCGGTGCAGGCGCAGGTGCAGGTATAATCGCGCAACCAGACCTGAAAGGATGCAAAGATGAAGATCGCCAAGAATACCGTCGTGACCGTGCAGTACAAACTGTCCGATGCCCAGAATAATCTGATCGAGGATGGCCGTCAGCCGATGGTGTACCTGCATGGCGGCTACGAGAACACGCTGCCGAAGATCGAGGAAGAGCTGGAAGGCAAGGAAGTCGGCTACGAGAACACCATCCAGATCGAGCCGGAAGATGCGTTCGGCGACTATGACCCGAACCTGGTGAAGGTCGAGCCGCGCTCGCGCCTGCCGGAGCCGCTGGAAGTGGGCATGCAGTTCGAAGGCATGCCGGACGGCGACAGCGACGAGGAAGCGATGATCTTCACCGTGACCGATATCGCCGACGACAAGGTCGTGCTGGACGGTAACCATCCGCTGGCCGGCATGGCCCTCCGCTTTGAGCTGAAGGTCGCTGAAGTGCGCGCCGCCACGGACGAGGAAATCGCGCACGAGCACGTGCACGGCGCCCACGGCCACCACCATGGCGACGACGATGAGGACGAGGGCGAAGCGGGCGACCATTTCCGCAGCCAGCCGATTCACTAAGCGTGACGAAAAACGGGCAGCCAGGGCTGCCCGTTTTTTTTGGGCCGCGCCGATGTCAGCGCGGCTTTTCCGTTTTGCCTGTCTTCTCGCTCACCGGCCGTTTGCTGCCGTGCTCGCGGCGCGCATCGTCCCTCGCGCCTTCGGCCAGCAGCGTGAACGGCGCCGCATTGCCCGGCTCCACCCGCACCGCATTCCACTCGCCTGTCAGGGTCACGTGGCCCAGGTTGCCGCGCCACGTCAGCGTGCCCGCCGGTGCCTCGCCTTCCGCGGGCGCTCGCGGCCGCGCCGTATCGACCAGCAGTACCTTGCCCGAGAATTTTTCCGCCAGCGCGCGCACCAGCTTGCGCGTGTCGCCGAAGCCGTCCTGCTTCGACGAGAAGCCGCCCAGCAGCGAAAACCCTTGCTCCACGTGGGCTTTCACGTCGCCGTCGGAGAACAGCACGATGCCCGTCAGCTTGCGCCGCTTCGCCATGCTGAACAGGCGCTGCAGCCAGGCGCGGTTGGCAACGAAGCGGTCTTCGTATTCGCTGTTGCGGCCCGCCTCGCTGAGGAAGTGGTTGTTATTGGCTGGCAGATTGATCGTGGCGAACAGCACGCCGCCTTTTTCCCAGTATGCGTTCTCGGCATAGCTGCGGAACTTCGTGATCGTCGACTGCCGGTTCAGCTCCAGCTTGCGCTCGCCCAGCGACTCGCGCCCGTCGAAATAGATCTCGCGAATGCGGTTCAGCCGTTCCAGCGCATTCGAACGGCCGGCCGAGTTGCGGCAGTCGGTCCAGTCGGCACCGGCCAGCACCAGCATCAGCGGGCGGTCCGACTTGTTCAGCAGCGCCTTGCGTTGCAGGTACAGCCTGTCGCTGCAGGGCTCGCCCGCCGACTTGATGCCGGCCGCGATGACGAACGCCGGTTTCATCTTGTCGGCCCTTTTGAGCGTGCGGCGCAGGTCGTCGTCGCCCGAGTCGCCCGGGAAGGTGTGGCCGATGACGGCGAAGTCGAACACCTCGTCGTTCGCCGCGCGGGTTGCGGTGGCGCACAGCAGCGTCAATGCCGCCAGCAGGGACGCGGCGGCGCGCTTCATGCGGGCGTGGCGGCCAGACGCTTGAGCTGATACAGCCGGTCCAGCGCTTCGCGTGGCGACAGCGCATCCGGATCCAGCTCGTCCAGCGCTGCCATCAGCTGCAGCAGGGCGGGGCTGGCAGCCGGTGCGGAGGGTGCGGATGCCGCTTCGACTTCGTCGTCGCAGTCCGGCACCGGCGCCGCAAACAGGTCCAGCTGCGGCGTCGCTTCCAGTGCCTGCGACTCCAACCTGGCCAGGTGCTTGCGCGCGGCCTTGATGACCGGCTGCGGCACGCCGGCCAGCTGCGCCACCTGCAGGCCGTAGCTTTGCGATGCGGGGCCGCTCTGCACGGCGTGCAGGAAGACGATGCTGTCCTTGTGTTCGACGGCCGACAGGTGCACGTTGGCCGCCGTCGGATGGCTTTCCGGCAGCTGCGTCAGTTCGAAGTAGTGGGTGGCGAAAAGGGTGAAGCTGCGGCTCGTGTCGATCAGGTGGCGGGCGATGGCCCAGGCCAGCGCCAGGCCGTCGAAGGTGGACGTGCCGCGGCCGATTTCATCCATCAGCACCAGCGAGTGTTCGGTGGCGCCGTTCAGGATCGTGGCGGCCTCCGTCATCTCCACCATGAACGTGGAGCGTCCGCCCGCCAGATCGTCGGTCGCGCCGATGCGCGTGAAGATGCGGTCGATGGGGCCGATCGTCGCGCTGGCCGCCGGCACGTAGCTGCCGATGTAGGCCAGCAGCGTGATCAGCGCCACCTGGCGCATGAACGTGGATTTACCGCCCATGTTCGGACCCGTGATCAGCAGCAGGCGCCGCTCGTCGCCGAACTTGCAGTCGTTGGCGATGAAGCGCTCGATCTGGTTTTCCACCACCGGGTGGCGGCCCTCGACGATGTCGATGCAGGCCTGCGTCACCAGCTTCGGCGCGCACCAGTTGTTGCGCAGCGCATGGTCCGTCAGCGCGGTCAGCGTGTCCAGCTGGGCGATGCCCTGTGCGATCGACTGCAAGGTGACGATGAAGGGCGCCAGATCGGCCAGCAGCTGGTCGTACAGGATTTTTTCGCGGGCCAGCGCCTTGTCCTGCGCCGACAGTGCCTTGTCCTCGAACGCCTTCAGCTCCGGCGTGATGTAGCGTTCGCAGTTCTTCAGCGTCTGGCGGCGGCGGTAGTCGTCCGGCACCTTGTCGGCCTGGCCGTTGGTGACTTCGATATAGAAGCCGTGCACGCGGTTGTACTCGACGCGCAGGTTGGCGATGCCGGTGCGCGCGCGTTCGCGCGCTTCCAGCTCCACCAGATACTGGCCGGCGTTTTCGGACAGGCCGCGCAGTTCGTCCAGCTCCGCATCGAAGCCGCGCGCGATGACGCCGCCGTCGCGCACCATCGTCGCCGGCTCCGGCATGACGGCACGCACCAGCAGATCGACGCAGGTCTCCGGCGTCGCCAGCGCATCATGGATGCGGCGCAGCAGGCTGTCGGCCGAGTCCAGCGCCAGCACTCTTTCCAGCGACTTGCGCAGCTTCGGCAGCTGCTGCAGGCCGTCGCGCAGGGCGGCAAGGTCGCGCGGACGCGCCGTCAGCAGGGCCACGCGCGTGGTGATGCGTTCGATGTCCGGCACGTGCTGCAGGTGGAACGACAGCGACCCGGTCGCATCGTCCTGCATCAGCGCCGCGATGGCATCGTGCCGCGCTTGCGCCACCGACTGGTCGCGCCGCGCGTGGTGCAGCCAGTGGCGCAGCAGGCGCGAACCCATCGCCGTGCGGCAGCCATCGAGCAGCGAGAAGAGGGTAGGGGACTCCTGGCCGCGGATGGTTTCCGTCAGTTCCAGGTTGCGCCGCGTGGCGGCATCGAGGCCGATGAATTCGTTCTCCGTTTCGCACGTCAGGCTTTTCACGTGCTGCAGGCCGCGGCCCTGCGTCGACTGGGCATAACGCAGCAGCGCGCCGGCGGCGCCGAACGCGGCGCCCATGCCATCGGCACCAAAGCCCGTCAGGGTGGCGACGCCCAATTGATCCAGCAGCGCCTTGTGGCCATGCACGACGTCGAAGTGCCATTCGGGCACGTTGTTGACGTGGCACTGCGTGATCTCTTCGAACAGCTCGCCACTGTCGGCGCGCAGGATTTCGGCCGGGACGATGCGTTCCAGTTCCTGCTGCAGCCGCGTGGTGACGGCACGCGCCTCGCCGGCAAACTCCATCAGCCGCAGATTGCCCGATGCGAGCGACAGCCATGCCAGGCCGGCCGTCGTCTGCTTGCGCCCGCCCATCAGGAACATCGCCAGCAGCGGACGTTCCGACTTCTCCGGCAGCAGATCCGAATCCGTCAAGGTGCCCGGTGTGACGATGCGCACGACCTTGCGTTCCACCGGCCCCTTGCTGGTGGCTGGATCGCCGATCTGCTCGCAGATGGCGCACGACTCGCCCAGCTTGACCAGCTTGGCCAGATACCCATCGAGCGAATGAAACGGCACACCGGCCATCTTGATCGGCACCCCGTTCTGCGAGCCGCGCGCCGTCAACGTGATCCCCAGCACGCGCGCCGCCTTTTCCGCATCGTCGAAGAACAGCTCATAGAAGTCGCCCATACGGTAGAACACCAGCATCGACGGGTGTTCGGCCTTGATGCGCAGATACTGCTGCATCATCGGGGTGACTTTTTCGGCAGGGCTGTTCTTGACGGCGGCGGCGTTGATTTCGGAAGGAGCGTTCATTTCTCGGATTCGGTAAGGCTGGCGCGGCAAGGGTGGCGCGCGTTGTCAGGGCTGCATTTTACCTGTTTCGAGGGTGGGGTTGCGATGTTGTCGGCTTCGGGAAGCGGGCAACCGAAGCTGCAAGTTCCTGAGCCTGACCGTTGCGTGAGGTCATCGCGGTGCAAGCTCCGGCGGCGTAATGTTGCGGGACCGACGCCCTCGTGGAGCGAGTGCGCCGACATTCTCGATGGAGGTCGTGATGCAAGACGGCAGGAACGCACAAACGGATAACTCGACGATGAAGATGAGTTCAGGTGCGAGATCGCGCATGCGAAATCGCGAGACCGTTCAATACCGCTACTATGATGACGGTGGCCGGCCGGGCCGGGGTAACTGCACTTGGGGAATTGGCGTGTTGCTCCTGGAATGGTGCTCGCCGCGATCACATTTATAGCGCTCTTCGCCCAGAATGCTTGCGGACTGCCACGCTCGGCTGCCGAAGGGGTGCCGGCCGCTCGCACAGCGAAAGCAGAGACCAATGCGGACATCTACGGACACTGGCGCATCTCCAGGGTACTCGGCGCGGCCGATATCGCGGCGATGCCGGAAGGACAGGCGCGCGCGCTGATCGGGAAAAGGGCGGACATCACCAGGCAGGCCTTCATTTTCAACAAAGAGAGATGCGAGACTCCGAGCTACGAGCGAACACGGGAGGATCTGGCGAGGTCGTTCAGGGAGCAGGGGCATGTGAGCGCCGTCGACATGGGCCTGCCCGATCCTGTGACGTCGATCGACGCTGGCTGCACCCATATTTTCCTCAAGAAGCCCGGCGTCATTGTGATCCACTGGGACGGCTTCTACTTCGATGCCGTCAGATCCAAGCGGTGACTGCCAATTTTCGGGGCGTTGCCACTTCGAGATCCTGTAGAGGAGGGCGGCCCTGGGAAACAGGTCGATGCCTGATCCGCAACGGCGCCGCTGCGCATGCCAGACGCTTCAACGCTTACCCAAATTTCAACGGCTCGGCAACCTCTGCCGGCCGCGGCACCACCGTCAACGTAATCAACCCCACCGCCATCCCACCCCGAAACGGCTCGAACGGCCGCGAGCCCTTGCGCTGGCGCAGCGCCTCGCGCAGGCGCGTGAGCTGCCACGCGGTCACCCAGGAGAGCGGCTTGTCGCGCAGTTGCTGGTGGACGGTCCAGTGGGGGAAGATATTGCGCAGCTTGGCCGTTGCCAGGCGGCGCAGCGCGGCGTCCGCCAGCAGCGGGCTTTCCAGCCGGACCGTGCCCGTCATGCCGTGGCGGTCGATCTGGTGCAGCAGCTTGTAGACATCCTGGCGCAGGAAGGCCGAGTGCTGGCGGGCGTAGTACCACGGCAACAGCGAGACGGCCGGGCCCATGTGGATGGTCCAGCGGTTGTAGCCGTTGCCATGCGCAATCACGTTGGTGCCGGGATAGGAGAGGCCGTAGCGTATCAGCAGCAGCAACAGGAAGCCGAGCGAGAGAAGCGCCTGCGCGAAGGCAACCACGACCGCCGACCTGCCGTGCTGGTCGCCCGCCACTCGCAAGGCGACCGAGGCCAGTGCCAGCAAGGCGCCCCCCAGCATGAACGTCCTGTGCCCGGGAACGCAGCGCACGGGGGAGAAGTACAAACGGTTCAGCAAGCTTCGTTGCGGCAGGCGGGTCGTCATCGGTGCGAAGATATCAATAAAGAAATAACAGAAAGCAATAATGTATACTGTTTCTCATTGACAATCATCTACCGAAGAGCGATTTTTTATCGCCTGACGGTTACCGTACCGGTTCGTTTTCTCCTGTGCGCGCGGGCGCGATCCCGTCAATTTTCTTGTCGAGCACGCTTGCACGCTGGTTCAGCACGGTTTCGCTGTCGCGCATGCGGGCTGCCGTTGCCGCGTCGAGGGCCGGGCCGTCCGCCGGCACGATGCGTGGCGTAATGACAACGACAGTCTCGGTCATGCTGCCGCCGTCATCCGTGCCGGAGAACGCGCGGCCCAGCAGCGGGATGTCGGACAACACCGGAATCCCCTGGCGGCGATAGGCCTTGCTGCTCTTGATCAGGCCGCCGATCAGCACTGCCTGGCCGTCGTTGGCGACCAGCTGCGTGGCCACCTCCGTGGTCTTTTTCGACGGGATGCCGGCCGAGACGCTGCCCGAGCTGACCTCCGGCTTGATCTTCAGCGCGATACGGCCGTCCGCGTCCACTGACGGCGTCACCCGCAGGATGACGCCGGTCTCCAGGAATTCGATCGATTCGGAGGTGACATTGTTGATCGTCGTGGTCAGGCGGTAGCCCAGCTTGTCGCCCACGTTCGTCACCGCCTCCTGGTCTTCCAGCGCCAGCAGCTTCGGCGTGGCCAGCGTGTGCACGCGGCCCTTGTTGCTGAGGGCCGACAGGTAGACGTTGATATTGCTGTTGACGACGTTCAGCACCAGGCCCAGGTTGTTGCGCGTCGCCAGGCCGGCCGTGCCGACCTTTTCCGTGCCGGCGCCATTGAAGATGCGGGTCCAGTCGACGCCGAACGTCTCGCTCTGGTCCAGCGTGATTTCCAGGATCTTCGCTTCGATCAGGATCTGGCGCGGCGCCGCGTCGATCGTGCGCAGGATCGCGGCGATGCGCCGCTGGTTCGCTTCCGTGTCCTCGACCACGATCGAGCGGCTCTGCTCCAGCACCGTGACGTTGCCGCCTGGCCCCACGTGGCGCAGCAGGATTTCTCCGACTTTCTTGGCGTCCGTGTAGCGCACCTTGTAGGACGCCACGGCCAGCGTGCCCGCGCCGCCGCTGCGCGCTGTCTTCGGGTCCGAGATCAGGAACCCGCCGGGCCGCGCCGTCACGATGTAACCACCCGCTTCGGCGATGGCCTCGATGGCTTCGCGCACGGTGAGGTCGTACAGGCTCACGGAGACATTGCCCGTGACGCCCTTGGCCAGCACGATGTTTACGCGCGACGTGCGGGCCAGCATGTCGAACAGTTCGCTGATCGGCGTGTCGCGGAAAGTATAGGACGACACCGGTGGCGGCGCGCTGTCCGCGGCCCGGGCCGGGAAAGCCTGGGCCAGCAGCGCGGCAAGGAGGAGTGCGGGCCACTTGTTCATGGGCTTCCCTTCAGACTGATCGTGATGTGAGTGCCGGCGCGATGCAGCACGACGGTGCGTTCGGCGATATCGCCGACGCGCCAGCCGGCCACCGTGTCGCCGGCAGTGACGACGTTGCCGTCGATATTGGCAAGCGGGCGCGGGCCCGCCAGCACCACCGCGCGCAGTTGCGGGACGCGGGGCGGTTCGGCTGGTTCGGTGTCCGCCGGCGGTGCCGCGACCGCGACGGCGGGCCGGGCGAACGGGTCGCGCAGTGCCGGACCGGCGTGCGCCGCGCCAGCCACAAGCAGCACCACTGCAAGCACGTGGCGCCTCATGGCTGCACCGCCGGCAGATACAGCGCGACATGGACTTTCGCTTCGCGCCGGTTGGCCGCGGCGCCGGGCTGCAGGTCGACCTGGCCGAGCGCCGCCGCCGGCAGATCGCGTTCGATGGCGGCCAGCCAGGCCTGCAGCGCGGCGTAGGTGCCGCTGGCCTGGACGTCCAGTGGCAGTTCGCGCCAGCCGGCCACTGTACGAACGGGCAGCGGTTGCGCCGCCGTCACGGCGACGCCATGCCGGCGCGCGCTGGCGTCGATCGCACCGATCAACCCCAGGACGCTGTCCGGACCGGCGGCGCGCGCCGCCGCGGCACGTTCCAGTTGCGTCAGCGCGGATGCGGGTGCCTGCGGCGTTGCCGTGTTTGCCGCAGGGGTTGCAGGGGTCGCGGCCAGGCGGACCTGCACCGCGCGCAGCGTCATCCAGGGGGCGCGCACGGCCAGTGTCCACGTGCCCATCGCGACGATGGCGACGACGCCTGCGGCGAGAAGGCGCAACTGGCGCGCGGGCATGCGCGCCAGCGCGGCGTACAGGGCGTCGTTCATCGCGCCACCTGCGTTGTCAGCGTGGCCGATGCGCGAAACGTCACGACGCCGGTCGCATCATCCAGGGTGCTGCCGTCCAGCACGAGATCGCGGATGCCCGGCTGCCCCTGCAGCGCCGCCAGGAAAGCGGACACCGCTTCCAGGCTCGCGGCTTGGCCGTCCAGCTGCAGCGTGCTGGCAAGGCGCCACGTCTGCGCGCCCGCGGGCGCGGTGATGACGAGATCGTCGCTGGCCGCCGTGGTGCCGGCACCCAGCTGTTGCGCGTCGCGCCCGACGTGCAGGCCGGTGAGCCAGACGCCGTCCGACAGCGCGGCGTCGAGCCCGCGCACGAGTGCCGCGAATTCGCCATCG
>Ga0265798_10001744_pt1 | contig 33143 bp, 21 predicted proteins | sample P3T30metagenome_FD_192430 | JGI IMG/M metagenome (GOLD analysis project Ga0265798, IMG submission 192430) | Plant litter microbial communities from East Loma Ridge, Irvine, California - P3 T30 | ecosystem: Environmental > Terrestrial > Plant litter > Unclassified | place: USA: California... | reverse complement strand
GAGGGGCGTTGGGACGAACCGTCCCGAGCCTCACGCCCCTCTCCCTTCCCACGGCAAGTGCCGCGGGCCCCTTCCCTCTCCCCGTAGGGGCGAGGGAGATTAGCGGGCTATGCCGCCGGCCGCGAGGACGGCTAGGGTTACGAGTTCGCTCGCCGTGCTCGTCATCGGCGCAACCTGGACCGGCTTTTCCATCCCGATCAGCATCGGCCCGATCACCGAGTCCCCGCCGAGTTCGCGCAACAACTTCGCCGAGATGTGCGCGGACTGAAGCCCCGGCATGATCAGTACGTTTGCCGGTCCGGACAGCCGCGCAAACGGATAGTTCGCCAACTGCTTCGGGTTCAGCGCAACATCCGGCGCCATCTCGCCCTCATACTCGAACCCGACCTTGCGCCCGTCGAGCACCGTCACCGCATCGCGGATGTTGTCGAGCCACTCCCCCTTCGGATTGCCGAAGTTCGAATAGCTGAGGAACGCCACGCGCGGCTCATGCCCCATCCGCCGGGCAACCGCCGCGGTCTGTTCGGCGAAGTCGGCCAGCTGCTCGGCGGTCGGGCGTTCGTTGACGGTGGTGTCAGCGATGAAGACCGTGTGACTCTGCCCGACGAGCAGATGGATACCGAACGGCGTCTTCCCCGCCGCCGGATCGATCACGCGATAAATCTGGCGCATCGTCTCGCCGTAGGTGCGGGTGATGCCGGTGATCATCGCATCGCCTTCGCCGAGCTGGAGCAGCAGCGCGCCGAAGATGTTGCGGTCCTGGTTGACCATCCGTTCGCAATCGCGGCGCAGATACCCGCGGCGCTGGAGCCGGGAATAGAGGAAGTCGACCATCCGCGGCACGAGCGGCGATACGCGGCTGTTGTGGAGTTCGAAGCTCTCGGGGTCGGTGACGCCGAGTGCGCGCAAGCGGTCGGGCACGTCGTCGCGACCGACCAGCACCGGGGTGCCGTAGCCTCCTTCCTTGAAGGCGATCGCGGCACGCAGGACGACTTCCTCCTCGCCCTCCGCGAAGATCACGCGCTTCGGGTGCGCACGCGCGCCTTCATACGCCATCGACAGCACCGAGGTGGTCGGGTTGAGGCGTGCGCGCAGCGACTGCCGATAGGCTTCGATGTCGAGGATCGGCTTGGTGGCGACGCCCGAGGCCATCGCCGCCTTGGCGACCGCGACCGGGACGACTTCCATCAGCCGCGGATCGAACGGCGCGGGGATGATGTACGCGGGGCCGAAGCTGTGCCTGACACCGTAGGCCGCGGCGACTTCCTCCGGCACGCGTTCGCGCGCGAGTTCGGCGATCGCGTTAGCCGCGGCGATCTTCATCGCGTCGTTGATGCCGGTCGCGCGGACGTCCAAGGCACCGCGGAAGATGAACGGGAAGCCCAGCACGTTGTTGACCTGGTTCGGATAATCCGAGCGGCCGGTCGCGACGATCGCATCGGGCCGCGCGGCCATCGCCAGTTCGGGGCGGATCTCCGGCTCGGGGTTGGCCATCGCGAAGATGATCGGTGCGGGGGCCATGTCCTTGACCATCTCCGGCGTCAGCGAGCCTGCCGCGGAGAGCCCCAGGAACACGTCGGCACCGACCAGCGCCTCGGTCAGCGTGCGCGTCTCGGTGACGGCGGCGTGCGCGGACTTCCACTGGTCGACGCCCTCGCGGCCCTGGTAAATAACGCCCTTGCGATCGCACAGTATGACGTTGTCGCCGCGCACGCCCATCGCCTTGACCAGTTCGGTGCACGCGATCGCCGCGGCACCGGCGCCGTTGACGACGATCTTGACCTCGGACAGTTTCCGCCCCGTGAGCAGGCACGCGTTGATCAGCCCGGCGGCGGTGATGATCGCGGTGCCGTGCTGGTCGTCATGGAAAACGGGGATGTTCATCCGCTCGCGCAACGCCTGCTCAATGATGAAGCATTCGGGCGCCTTGATGTCCTCGAGGTTGATCCCGCCGAACGTCGGCTCCATCAGCTCGACCGCGTCGATGAAGCGGTTCACGTCCTCGGTCTTCAGCTCGATATCGATCGCGTCGACGTCGGCGAAGCGCTTGAAGAGGACCGCCTTGCCTTCCATCACCGGCTTGCTGGCGAGCGGCCCGAGATTGCCCATGCCGAGGATCGCGGTGCCGTTCGAGATGACCGCGACGAGGTTTCCCTTCGCGGTGTAGTCGTAGACGGTCGCGGGATCGTCGTAGATCGCCTGCACCGGCACCGCGACGCCGGGCGAATAGGCGAGCGCTAGATCGCGCTGCGTCGCCATCGGCTTCGACGCGATGATCTCGATCTTCCCCGGACGGCCTTCCGAGTGGAAGAGCAAGGCTTCGCGTTCGGAGAATTGCAGCGTTTCGTCGGACATGGGCGGGCCTCGCGCGGTCGTTAGGTTTGGAGGACCTTCTAGGCAGGTGGTCGCCATTCGTCACCCCGGACACTTCGCCCAAGGCTGGGTGAATCCCCTCACAGCACCACCCCGGCGAAGGCCGGGGTCCAAATGGAAAGGTAGTCGTAACAGCGCGCTGCGCTCCGTTATTACCGCCCCCCAATTGGGCCCCGGGCTTCGCCGGGGTGGTACCAGGACAAGGAAGCCGTCCAATCGGATGACGAACCCGCAAACTCCCGCTAGATCGACGCCGATGTCGCACCCCGCTCCCACCCCCATGATGACGCAGTATCTCGGCCTGAAGGCGGAGGCGCAGGATTGCCTGTTGTTCTACCGGATGGGCGATTTCTTCGAACTATTCATGGACGATGCGCGGATCGCGGCGGGGGTGCTCGACATCGCGCTGACCGCGCGCGGCGAGCATGAGGGCAAGCCGATCCCGATGTGCGGCGTGCCGGTGCACGCGGCGACGGTGTACCTGCAACGCCTGATCAAGGCCGGCAACCGCGTCGCGATCGCCGAGCAGGTCGAGAGCCCGGCGGAAGCCAAGGCGCGCGGCGGCTCGAAGGCGCTCGTCGCCCGCGCCATCGTCCGCGTCGTGACGGCGGGCACGCTAACCGAAGAGGCATTGCTCGACGCGCGGTCGGACAATTGGTGCGTGGCGATCGGCGAGGCTGGCGGATCGGTGGCGATCGCCGCGGCGGACGTGTCGACCGGGCGGTTCGAGATCGTCGAGGTTGCGGGCGACGCTGTCGAGGCGGAACTCGCGCGGCTCGGCGCGGCCGAAGTCGTGGCATCGGAGGCCAGCCAGTTCGAGGAGGCAGCGACGACGCTGCGCCCCAAGACCGACTTCGACAGCGGCGCGGGCGAGGCTCGACTGAAGCGGCTGTACGGCGTGGCGACGCTCGACGGGTTCGGTCAGTTTGGGCGCGCGGGGCTGGCCGCAGCCGGAGGCCTGGTCGCGTATCTGGAGCATAATGCGAAGGGCACGATGCCCTTTCTCCGTCCCCCGCGGATCGGTCGCGCAGCGGAGACGATGGCGATCGACGCGGCCACGCGGGAGAGCCTCGAACTCACCTGCACCACCGGCGGCGTGCGCAAAGGCAGTCTGCTCGACGCGGTCGACCGGACCGTGACCGGCGCCGGCGCGCGGTTGCTCGGCGCGGATCTCGGCGCGCCGTTGATGGACAAGGCGGCGATCGACGCGCGGCTCGATCTGGTGCGGCTGTTCCACGACGACCAGGCGGCGCGCGAGCGGTTGCGCTCGACCTTGCGCGCGCTGCCCGACATCGGCCGTGCTCTCGGGCGCCTCGCGGCAGGGCGTGGCGGCCCACGCGATCTCGGGCAGTTGCGCGACGGGCTCGACGGCGCCTGGAGCCTAGGCGAGCGGATGGATGCGATCGTCGATCCGCCGGTGCTGCTCCGGGACATCGCGCCAAGATTGCGCGGGCACGGCGCGCTGATCGACCTGCTCAAGCGCGCGCTGGTGCCATCGCCGCCGATCGAGGCGTCGGACGGCGGGTATATCGCGGCGGGCTATGACGCGGCGCTCGACGACCTGCGCGATGCCGGCGCTGGCGGGCGGCGGGCGATCGCCGCGCTGGAGGCGGAGTTCCGCACCGTGACCGGCGTCACCGCGCTGAAGATCCGCCACAACGGCGTGCTCGGCTATCATGTCGAGGTCCCCGCGCGGGCCGCCGATCCATTGATGAAGCCCGAGAGTGGCTTCACGCATCGCCAGACTCTCGCGGGCGTGGTCCGGTTCAACACCCCTGCCCTGCACGAGGTCGCGGCGAAGGTGTCGCAAGCCGGCGCGCATGCACTCGCGGCGGAAGCGGCGCATCTGGAAGAACTCACTGCGCAAGCCCTCGCCGGGCGTGACGCGATCGCGGCAACGGCGGATGCACTCGCGCGGCTGGACGTCGCAGCCGGGTTGGCGGAGCGTGCAGCGGAAGGCGCCTGGGCGCGGCCGTCGCTGGTCGATCACGCGTGTTTCGAGATCGAGGGCGGCCGGCATCCGGTGGTCGAGGCGGCGGTGGCCAAGTCGGGCGACCGGTTCGTCGCCAACGACTGCAATTTGTCGGAGAGTTCGCGGCTGTGGCTTGTCACCGGCCCGAACATGGGCGGTAAATCGACCTTCCTTCGCCAGAACGCGCTGATCGCGGTGCTCGCGCAGGCCGGGTCGTACGTGCCCGCGACCAAGGCCACGCTGGGTCTGGTCGATCGCCTGTTCAGCCGCGTCGGCGCGTCGGACAACCTCGCGCGCGGGCGCTCGACGTTCATGGTCGAGATGGTCGAGACCGCGGCGATCCTCGCCCAGGCGACGCCGCGGTCTTTCGTGATCCTCGACGAGGTTGGGCGCGGCACCTCGACCTATGACGGGCTAGCGATCGCGTGGGCGGTGGTCGAGGCGATCCATGAAGACAATCGCTGCCGCTGCCTGTTCGCGACGCATTATCACGAGCTGACCCGGCTGGCGGAGCGCTGCGAGGCGCTGTCGTTGCACCACGTTCGCGCGCGCGAGTGGAAGGGCGAGCTGGTGCTGCTCCACGAACTCGCCGACGGCCCGGCGGATCGGAGCTATGGGCTGGCGGTCGCGCGGCTGGTGGGGATGTCGCCGGTCACGGTGGCGCGCGCGAAAGCGGTGCTGGCGAAACTCGAGGCTGGGCGCGCGAAGACGGGGGGGATCGCGGCGGGGCTCGACGATTTGCCGTTGTTCGCGGCGGCGGCGCAGGTCGAGGAGGTTGCGTGCGATGTGTTGCGCGAGGATCTGGCCAAGCTCGATATCGATGCGATGAGTCCGCGGGATGCGCTTGACGCGTTGTACCGGTTGAAGGCCTTGGCGAACGAGGGCTAACCACTTCCGCCCACGCCGTCATCCTGGGCTCGACCCAGGATCCAGAGCCAAGAATGTTGCGGTTCGCGGCTCTGGATCCCAGCGTTCGCTAGGATGACGACACTGGAATAGCCAGAGCGTAGGTTCTTGATCCCGCGTCCTAGTATCTCACGATACGTCGATGCTAGGCGGCGGCCGGATTTAGCGGAGTGCCGAGCGTTGGGCGGACATCATCACGGACATGACCATTCGCATGGTCACTCGCACGGCGGCGGCGGCGGCCACGGCCACGGCGGTCACAGCCACGCCCCGGCCTCGTTCGACCGCGCGTTCGCGATCGGCATCGGGCTCAACATCGTCTTCGTCGTCGTCGAGGCCATCGTCGGCCTGCGCATCGACTCGGTCGCGCTGCTCGCCGACGCGGGGCACAACCTGTGCGACGTGCTCGGCCTCGTCGTCGCCTGGGGCGGCACGATGCTCGCGCGCACGGCACCGACCAAGCGCTACACCTACGGGCTGAAGGGCTCGACGATCCTCGCCGCACTGGCCAACGCGCTGCTGTTGCTGGTCGCACTCGGCGCGATCGTGCTCGAGGCATCGCAGCGCTTCTCCGATCCCGCCCCGACCGCCGGCCTCACCGTGTCGATGGTCGCGGGCATCGGCATCGCCGTCAACGCGTTCACCGCCTGGATGTTCGCGCGCGGTCGCAAGGGCGACGTCAACATCCGCGGCGCATACCTCCACATGGCCGCGGACGCGCTCGTCTCCGCGGGCGTGGTGATCGCCGGCTTCGTGATCTGGCGCACCGGCCTGACCTGGATCGACCCCGCGGTCAGCATCGTCATCGCCGTCCTGATCTTCTGGCAGACCTGGGGCCTACTCCGCGAGACCGTCGAGATGTCGCTGTCCGCCGTCCCCCGCGGGATCGAGTTCGACCATGTCGACGAGGCGTTGTGCAGCCTGCCCGGAGTCACGGAGATCCACGATCTCCACATCTGGCCGATGAGCACCACCGAACCCGTCCTCACCGCGCATCTGGTGATGCCCGCCGGCCACCCCGGCGATCGGTTCCTGAGCGATGCCAGGACGATGCTTCACGATAAATTCGGGATCGGCCACGTGACGTTGCAGGTCGAGACAGGCAACGGCCACGACTGTTCGATGGCGGACTCGGCGACTGTTTGAATTTGGCCGTTGGAACTTCGGCGTCTGAACTTGGAATTCTAAACCTAGCTGTTTGAACTTTTCCGGTGCCGCACGGGTTACTCTGTCACGCATCAGGAGCAAAGTTCATGAAGAAGCATCTTATCGCAGCGTTGATGTCGGTCGCGGTCGCGGCGCCCGCCATGCTGCCGACCGCCGCGACCGCGCAGCGGTACGACGATCGCCGCGACAACAACGATCGTCGCGATCGTGACGATCGCCGTTTCGACAACGACCGCCGCGGTAACGATCGCAACTGGCGTGGCGACGACCGCAACTGGGATCCATCGCGCAGCTATCAGGACGGCAAGTACCGCGAGCGCCGCCTCGGCCGCAACGACCGGATCTATCGGGGCCGCGACGGTCGCGCCTATTGCAAGCGCAACGACGGTTCGACCGGGCTGGTAATCGGTGCGCTCGGCGGCGGCGTCCTCGCGAACCTGATCGGCGGCGGGACGCTCGGCACGCTGGCGGGTGCCGGTGGTGGCGCCTTGCTCGGCCGCTCGGTCGACCGCGGCAACGTGAAGTGCCGCTGAGCTTCAGCCGACGCTAGAAACGACGACGGCGGCCGCGTGATCGGCCGCCGTTTTTGTGTCTCGACAAAACGCCGTTCGTGCCGAGTGACGGAAGTAACTGGTCCGCGCGCTGGCTAGTACGCGCGAGCGACCGCGAATTCGACCGCCTCGATCATCGCGTCCTTGGCCGCACCGTTCGCAAAGCCACCGATCGAATCGATCGCGCGCTGTCCATAATGCCGTGCGCGCGCAAACGTGTCGTCGATCGCGCGGGTCGAGCGGATCAGGCGGATCGCATGCTGCAGATCGGCGTCGCTATCGCGGCGGCCTTCGACCGCATCCTTCCAGAACGCACGGTCCTCGGCCGAACCACGTGCATAGGCGAGGATAACCGGAAGCGTCATCTTCCCCTCGCGGAAATCGTCGCCCGCGTCCTTACCCATCGTGTCGGCGTCCGAGACATAGTCGATCGCATCGTCGACCAGCTGGAACGCGATGCCGAGGTTACGGCCATACGCATCGAGCGCAGCCTCTTCCGCCTCGGGACGCTCGGCGACCACCGCCGAAATCCGGCACGCGGCCGCGAACAACGCCGCGGTCTTCGCGCCGATGATGTCGAGATAGCGCTCCTCGCCGAGATCGACGCGGCGCGCGGCGGTCAGCTGGTTGACCTCGCCCTCGGCGATCACCGCGCTGGTCGAGGACAGGATCTTCAGCGCCTTGAGGCTGCCCGCCTCGACCATCAGTTCGAAGCTGCGGCTGAACAGGAAATCGCCGACCAGTACGCTGGCGGGATTGCCCCAGATGATGTTCGCGGTGCGCTTGCCACGGCGCAGGTCCGAGCCGTCGACGACGTCGTCGTGGAGCAGCGTCGCTGTGTGGATGAACTCGACCGCAGCCGCGAGCAGATGATGCTGCGTCCCCGCATAACCGATCAGCTGCGCACTGGCGAGCGTCAGCATCGGCCGCATCCGCTTGCCGCCGCCGGCGATCAGGTGACCCGCAAGTTCGGGGATCAGCGGGATTTCCGACTGCATCCGGCCGCGGATCACCGCATTGACCTGGTCCATGTCGCCGGTGACGAGTTTGACCATCGGGTCCAGCGACGGCTGGGACTCGGGATTGGGACGTACGGTTTCGAGGCGGTGGACGGTGGCGCTCATCTCCCCGAGCCTCTGCCGCCTATGCCCCTGCAAAGCAACCCTTGCCGACCCTCGGCTCACCCCGGCCCGCCCCGCGGACATCTTGCCGATCCGGCCGTATCCTCGCAAAAGGCGCGCCGAACCAACGAAAGGGTGTTTTAGGTGGCTGACGACCTGTTGACCGGATATCGCCAGAGCATCGACAATATCGATGCGGCCCTCATCCACATGCTCGCCGAACGGTTCAAGGTGACGCAGGCGGTGGGCCGACACAAGGCGACCCACGGCCTGCCCGCCGCCGATCCCGGCCGCGAGGAGCGCCAGATCGCGCGGTTGCGGCATCTCGCGTCGGAGGCACAGCTCGATCCGGAATTCTCGGAAAAATTCCTGCGCTTCATCATCGACGAGGTCATCCGCCACCACGAGCAGCTTGCGCACGATCCGGCCTGAACCGCGCCCGCTTCGCCGGCCGGTGTACGCGCGGCGGTCGTCAGGCGCGACGTGACGGAATCGTCACGGCTGCTCCATCTTGCGATCATCTCGTTCTCGGTAGGGCGGCGGCGATGACGGGTCTTCGGCGTGCTCTGATCGGACTCGTGGTCCTGGCGGTGATCGCGACCGGGTTCATGGGCTGGCTCGGCTATTTTGGCGGCCCGGTGTTCACGGACGTCCCCGCGACCAACGCCCCGCCGACCCATCGCCAACGCCCGTTCGCCGCGGTGCTGCTGACCAGCGACGTCGGCTACAGGATCGGCATGGCACGAGAGATCGCGCAGCGGCTGGCGGCGGACGGCGTGCCGGTGGTTGCGGTCAACACGCTGACGTATCTGCGCAAGACCCGGACGCCCGCCGACATCACGCGGTTGATCGCGGATGCCGAACGCCGCGCGTTGCGACTGGGCGATACCGACAAGGTCGTGCTGATCGGCCAGTCGTTCGGCGCGGACATGCTGCACGTCGGGCTGATCCACCTGCCCGCCGACCTGCGCGCGAAGATCGTGCGGGTGGCGCTGATCGTGCCCGAGGACAACGTCCAGTTCCGCGCTTCGCCGAGCGAGATATTCGATCTCTGGACGCCGACGATCGATGCCCTGCCGACCGCACGGCGATTGACCTGGGTGCCGCTGCTGTGCGTGCACGGCCAGCAGGAAACCGGCAGCCTGTGCCCCTTGCTGACACAGCCCAATGTGCAAAACGTGGCGTTGCCCGGCGGACATCCGCTTCACCGCGACGCCGATGCGCTCTACGATGTCCTTGCGCGGTTCGTGTTCGCGCGCTGAGGGGTCGTCGATGAGCTTGCCAATGCCGGACACTATCGGGGCCGGGGAACAGACACGTCCGCCTCGTAGCGGGACTCGGGTTCGGAAACACGGTTTGCGCAGGTCATGACGACGCGACCCACGCTCGTCCGGATCCGCGACTGGATCGCGCATCGCCGCGGCACGCTGATCGCGCTCGCGGTGCTGCTCGTCGCGGTGCTCGGCTTTGCCGCGATCCACAAGCTGACCGCGGAAATCCGCCTGTCCGAGGTGCGTACGGCGTTCGCGGCGCTCGGCTGGCCCGCGCTGTCGGCGTCGATCGGCCTGACCGTCGTCAGCTACATCGCGCTGACCTTCTACGACACGATCGCACTCAGAGTGATCGGTCATCCGCTACCCTGGCGGACCGCCGCCGTCGCGTCGTTCACCAGCTACACGATCAGCCACAATCTCGGGCTCGCGATGCTGACCGGCGGATCGGCGCGCTACCGCGTCTACAGTCGTGCCGGGCTGGACGAGGCGGGGGTGGCGCGCGTCGTCCTGATCGCGGGCGTGACGTTCTGGGCGGGGGTGATCAGCGTCGCGTGCCTGTCGATGGCGATCCATCCGGGCATGCTGCCGATCGTCCACTGGACGCTGCCACCGCTGCTGGAGCGTGCGATTGGGATCGGCATTCCGCTGGCGATGCTGGCGATCGTCCTGCGCTATCGTCAGGGCGGTTCGATCGGGCTGCTCGGCTGGCGCCTGCCGCTGCCCGACGCGCGCCAGGCGCTCGCGCTGCTGCTGGTGTCGACCGTCGATCTCGCAGCGGCGAGCGCAGCGCTGTTCGTGCTGCTCCCCAATGCCTCCCCCGACCTCTATCCGGTGCTGTTCCTCGGCTATGCGGTGGCGATCGTCGTCGCGCTGATCAGCCATGTGCCGGGCGGGCTCGGCGTGTTCGAGGCGGTGATCATCGCGACCATGCCGCAGAACAACGCAACCATCCTCGCCGCGCTGCTCGCCTACCGGATCATCTATTACGTCGCGCCGCTGATCCTGGCGGCGGTGCTGCTCGCGTTCCACGAGGGCCGGCAATGGCGCAAGCGGGCGCGCGCGCCGGATCAGGAAGGCCGCGGGACCGATCCGCTGACGATCGCGCTGCCGTTGGCGCCGCTGCTGCTCGGCGTGCTCGTCTTCATGAGCGGCGCGATGCTGCTGGTATCGGGCGCGCTGCCCGCCGCGCCCGGCCGGATGAACGCGCTGGCGACGATCCTGCCGTTGCCGATCAGCGAGATGGCGCATGTCGCGGCCAGCCTCGTCGGCGTCATGCTGCTGTTCGTGGCGCTAGGGCTGTACCGCCGGCTCGACGGTGCGTTCTGGGCGGCGCGGACGCTGCTCATCGCCGGCGCACTGCTGTCGATCGCCAAGGGCCTGGATTACGAGGAAGCGACCGTCCTGTTGCTGACCGCTGCCGCGCTGCAATGGACGCGCGGCGCCTTCTACCGGCGGACGCGGCTGACCGCGGAGCCGTTGTCGCCCGAATGGCTGGTCGGGGTCGGCGCCGCGATCGGCCTGTCGGTGCTGATCGGGTTCTTCGCGTACCACCGCGTCGGCTATTCGAGCAATCTGTGGTGGGAGTTCGAGACCAACGCCAACGCCTCGCGGTTCCTGCGCACTAGCCTGGCGGTCGGACTGCTGCTGATCGGTGCGGCGATCTGGCGGCTGTTCGCGGCGGCGCCCGTGCCGCTCGTCCACGACGTGCTGCCCGACGACGTGGCGGAGGCCGCGCTCGCGCATGCCGACCGGACCGACGCGATGCTCGCCTTCACCGGCGACAAGCGCTTCCTGGTGTCGGACAGCCGCGACGCGTTCCTGATGTATCAGGTCAAGGGCGCGAGCTGGATCGTGATCGGCGATCCCGTAGGCCCGGCCGAGGCGTGGTCCGAACTGCTCTGGGCGATCCGCGCGCGCGCCGATGCCGCGCAAGGACGGCTGCTGCTGTACCAGATCGGTCTTCGCATCGTCCCGATCGCGATCGAGATGGGGCTGAAGCTCGTCAAATACGGCGAGGAGGCGACCGTCGAACTCGGCGGTTTCACGCTCGAAACGCCCGACATGCGCAGCGTGCGCAAGGCCAGCCGGGTCGCCGAGCGCGCCGGCGCCGAGTTCGCGGTCGTACGGGCCGCCGACATGCCCGCGATCGTCCCCGAATTGCAGGCGATCTCGGACTGGTGGCTGGCCGACAAGGATCATGCCGAGAAGAGCTTCAGCGTCGGCCGGTTCGAACCCGGCTATCTTACGACGTTCGATTGCGCGGTGGTCCGGATCGAGGGGCGGATCGTCGCCTTCGCCAATATCTGGGCGACCCCGAACGGCCAGGAATTGTCGGTCGACCTGATGCGTCACGCCGAGGACATGCCGCAGGGGGGCATGGACTTCCTGTTCACGCGGCTCATGCTGTGGGGCCACGAGCATGGCTATCGCAATTTCTCGCTCGGGATGGCGCCGCTGTCGGGGATCGAGGCGCGGCGGCTGTCGCCGACCTGGTCGAAGGTCGCCGCGTTCCTGTTCCGCCACGGCGAGCGATTCTACGGGTTCGCAGGTCTGCGCGCGTACAAGGAGAAGTTCAGGCCGAACTGGACGCCGCGCTACATCGCCTCGCCGGGCGGCACGTCGCTGCTGCGCGGGCTGATCGATTTGCAGGCTTTGGTGAGTCGGTAAGGCTTGCTAGGGCCGGCCTATGAGTTTTCTCCTCGCGATCGAAGGCGCCGACGGCGCGGGCAAGGCCACCGCTTCGGCGCTGGTCGTCGAGCAGTTGCGCGCCACCGGCCGCACTGCCGAGGTCGTGTCGTTCCCGCGCTATACCGAGACGGTCGGCGGCTGGGCGCTCGGCGCGATGCTCGCGGGCACCCTGCCGCGCGGCACCTCGCCCAAGGCAGCGGCGGTGCTCTACGCACTCGACCGGATGGAATCGCGCGATCACCTGCTCGCGACGATGGCGGCGAACGACGTCGTCGTGTTCGATCGCTACATCGCCTCGAACATGGCGTATCAGGCGGCGCAGGTGCCGGCCGCCGAAGCGGACGCGATGATGACGTGGATCGCCGACCTGGAGACAGGGTCCTTCGCGCTGCCGACGCCGGATCTGTCGGTGTATCTCGACACCCCCGCCGCGATCGCTCGCGGGCTGATCCTGAAGAAGCGCAAACGGTCGTACACCGACGATGCGTTCGATGCGTACGAAGCCGATACCGGGCTGCAGGACCGCGTGCGGACCAACTACGCAGCGATGGCGCAAGCGGGGTTGCTCGGTCGCTGGGCGACGGTGTCTACGGTGGAGGCCGGGGCTTCCCGACTGCCGGCAGAGATCGCCGCGGAAATCGTCGCGCTGTTGAACTAAACTCCGTCATCCTGACGAAAGTCAGGATCCAGGGTAATGAGCGATATCCTGTGTAACTCTGGATCCTGACTTTCGTCAGGATGACGGAGTTGGTCGTGTAACCACCCGCGCCACCACGTTTTTTCCTTCCTGTCGCTAATTCCGCATTGCAGCATCGGCAAACGTCATTACTTAGCACGCTAATGACTTCCGCCCGCGCCCGTCTCGAAGCCTCCTATGCCCGCACGCTGATGCCGCTCGCGCGTCTCTGGCGGCAGGCGGCGGATCGTGCGCTCAGCGACATGTGCGTGTCGGCCTCCACGGGCTGGGCGCTGGTCCAGGTCGGGCGGCTTGGCGACGATGTCCGCCAGACCGATCTCGCCAGCGAACTCGACGTGACGCAGGCTTCGCTGGTCCGTTCGATCGACCAGATGACCGCCGCCGGACTGGTCGAACGTCACCGCGACCCCGACGACGCGCGCGTTAGCCGAATCCGCCTGACCGACCGCGGCCGCACGCTCGTCACCACGATCGAGTCGAAGTTCGCGACCTTGCGCCACGCGATGCTCGACGGCGTGTCCGACGACGATCTCGCGACCGCGCTGCGCGTCGCCGAACGGCTCGGCGCGCGTTTCCAGGCGGATCGCGCGCGATGATGCTCTCGCGGTTCGGCAGCACGGAGGCGCTGTTCACGGTCAAATGCTTCGTCGCGGCGATGCTGGCCTATTACATCGCGCTCAGGATCGGCCTGACGCGCCCCTATTGGGCGGTCACGACGTCGTACATCGTCGCACAGCCGCTGGCGGGCGCGGTGCTGTCGAAAGCGGTGTTCCGCGTCGCCGGAACCGTGCTGGGCGCGGTCGCGGCGGTGGTGCTGGTGCCCAATCTGGTCAATGCGCCCGAACTCCTGTCGCTCGGCCTCGCACTGTGGCTCGGCCTGTGCCTCTACATCTCGCTGCTCGACCGCACCCCCCGCGCATATCTGTTCCTGCTGGCGGGCTATACCGCGAGCATCATCGGCTTCCCGTCGGTCGAGGCGCCCGGCGCGGTGTTCACGACGGCGGCGCTGCGCGTCCAGGAGATCACGATCGGGATCCTCTGTGGCAGCCTGATCCACGGCTTCGTCTTTCCACAGACCGTGACCGCGGTACTCCTCGGGCGGATCGACGCGATCCTCGGCGATGCCGAGCGCTGGTCGCGCGATTCGCTCGCGGGCGAGTCCGATGCGGCCCTCAGCCGCGACCGCCGCCGGCTCGCGCTCGACATCAACGAGCTGCATCAGCTCTCCATCCATCTGCCGTTCGACACCGCGCGCCTGTTGCCGCGCGTCAGGACGCTCCGCGCGCTTCAGGCCGAGCTGTCGATGCTGCTACCCCTCGCGAGCGCGATCGACGACCGGATCGTCGAGCTGCGACGCGGCGCCGACGCCCCCCGCCCCGAAGCGGTCGCGCTGATCGAGGACGTCCGCGACTGGCTGCGCGATCCGCTGCCGCTCGCCGAACGACGCGAGACCGCCGACGCGCTGATCGCCCGTGCCAGGGCGCTCGAGCCCCCCGTCGGCGACACGCTGATCTGGCGCGACGCATTGCGGCTCAGCCTGCTCGCACGGCTCGCCGAGTTGATCGACGCGCATCGCAACGCGCGCGATCTGCGCGACCAGATGCGTTCGCCGTCGCGCACGCCCGTCACGCCCGCGGTGACCCGGCTGCTGGCGCGCACGACCAAGCGCCCGCTCCACCGCGACCGCGGGATCGCGCTCCGGGCGGCGCTCGGCACGATCGCCACCATTTTGCTCGGCGGCATCTTCTGGATCGGCACCGGCTGGGCGGACGGCGCGGGCGCGGTGCTGATCGCGGGTGTGTGCTGTGCGCTGTTCGGCAACAGCGACGATCCCGCGCCGTCGATCATGGCGTTCTTCTATGGCACGATCATCGGCCTCGTCATCTCCGCGGTCTATGCGTTCGCGATCCTGCCGCGGGTCACCGATTTCGTGACGCTGATGGCGGTCCTCGCGCCCCCGATGCTGATCGGCGGGATGTACCTCGCGCGCCCCGCGACCTTGCTGGTGACGCTCGGCGCGCTGCTCGGCGGGTTGAACACGGTCGGGCTGAACGACCGCTTCGGCAGCGATTTCAGCGCGTTCATCAACGGCGGCATCGCGCAGCTGGTCGGCACGTTGTTCGCAGTCGTCACGGTCGGGCTGTTCCAGACGATCGGCGCGGACACCAGCGCGCGGCGGTTGATCCGCGCGGGCTGGCGCGAACTCGCGACGCGGAGCGATTCGCCCGGCCGGCCCGACGCCGCCGGGTGGATCGCGCGGATGCTCGACCGGATCGGATTGCTCGCGCCGCGGCTCGCAGCACAGGGCGAGGACCCGGGCAAGCCGCTGCTCGACGCGCTGACCGATCTGCGCGTCGGCGTCGCGGTCGGTGAACTCAAGCAGTTGCGGCTCGACGGCACGCCCGACGAGGCCGCGGCGATCACGCCGGTGCTGCGCGGAGTCGGCAGGCATTACCGCGCGTTGCGCCCCGACAGGCCGGCCCCGCCCGAGCCCGATCTGCTTGCCGGGATCGACATGGCGATGGCGGGGTTCGCGACCAGCGCGCCTGATCGCCACCGCACCGGCGTCTTGGCTTTGACCTCGCTCCGGCGCAACCTGTTCCCTCAGGCGACCGCGTATGGAGCAACCCCATGACCGGCGAAATCTCGATCGGCGGCGTCTTCCTGCCGAGCATCCTGCTGCTCGCGGTCGCCGCCGTCCTGCTCACCGGACTGGCGACGCGGTTGCTCGCCTTCGCCGGCTTCTACCGCGTGGTGACCTATCGCCCGCTCGTCGATCTCGCGCTGTTCATCCTCATCCTCGGGCTGCTCGCCCTGCTCACCGGACCTTCCGCATGACCGCTTCCCGTTTCAAATCGCTGCTCGCGCCGCTCGGCCGTTCCGCCGTCACGCTGGTGATCGTCCTGCTGGCGGTGCTCGTCGGGATCTGGCTGTGGAAGCACTACGAGACCGATCCGTGGACGCGCGACGGCAAGATCCGCGCCGACATCGTCCGCGTGACGCCCGACGTCGCCGGGCTCGTCACGCAGGTCGCGGTGCACGACAACCAGGCGGTGAAGCCGGGGGATATCCTGTTCGTGGTCGATCGCCCGCGCTTCCAGCTGACGCTGGCGCAGTCCGACGCGTCGATCGCGAGCGCGCGTGCGACGCTATTGCAGGCGCGCCGCGAGGCACAGCGCGATCTGGCATTGGGCGATCTGGTGGCGAAGGAAACGCACGAACAGAACGTCGCGCGCGTCGCCACCGCCTCGGCCGCACTCGCGCAGGCGCAGAGCGCACGGTCGACCGCGGCGCTCAACCTCGCGCGGACGACGGTGCGCGCGACGGTGCACGGGATCGTCACCAACCTCGATCTCCACCCCGGCGACTATATCGCGACCGGAACGCAGGCGATGGCGCTGGTCGACACCGATTCTCTCCGGGTCGAGGGGTATTTCGAGGAGACCAAGCTCGGCAGCATCCGCGTCGGCGATCCGGTGATCGTCCACCTGATGGGCGAACCGCAAGCGCTCCACGGCCGCGTCGACAGCATCGCGGCGGGCATCAACGACAGCGAGCGGACGAATACGACGAATTTGCTGCCGAACGTGAACCCGACCTTCAACTGGGTGCGCCTCGCGCAGCGCATCCCGGTGCGCGTGAAGCTGACGCAGGTGCCGAAGGGTGTGCAGCTGATCGTTGGACGGACCGCAACGGTAACGGTGCAACCACGCGTCGCACCGGGGACGACGGCATGACGCTCGCCTCCATCCGCCCCATCCACCGCCGTCATCCTGACGAAAGTCAGGATCCAGGGTTACAAGCGATGTCCTGTGTGGCCCTGGTTCCTGACTTTCGTCAGGATGACGGTGGGGGGCCAATAGGGCGCACCGGTCGCCGCGGTATCGCCGCCAGTATCCTCGCGCTCGCTCTCGCGGCCTGCACGACCGCCGGCCCGAATTACGCCCTCCCCGAGTCCGCCGTCGTCAACCGCCCCTCCGCCCAGGGCGCATTCGACAGCGGCAACGAGAAGGCGTTCGCCGATACCCCACTCCCAGACCATTGGTGGCAGCTCTACGGCGACCCACGCCTAGACTCGTTCGTTACCGAAGCACTCGCCGCCAACACGGATCTCCGCGCCGCCGACGCCAACCTGCGCCGCGCCGATGCAGTCGTCGCCGAAGTCGCCGCAGGCCGCACGCTGTCGACCAGCCTCGGTGGCGGCACCTCGCTCGACCGTCCGTACACGACCGGCGGCAATCTGCCCGGCACGCTCGACTACAACCTCGGCATCACGCTCGCCTACCCGCTCGACCTGTCCGGCCGCATCCGCCGCGCGATCGAAGCGGCGCAGGGCGATGCCGAGGCGGTCGCCGCCGCGCGCGACAACGTCCGCGTGACCGTCGCCGCGGAGACCGCACGCAGCTACGCCACCGCCTGCACCGCGAACTCGGTGCTGGCCGCGAACAACCGCATCCTCGCGCTGCAACGCCAGACGCTGAACGTGACGCAGCGCCTGCAACGCGGCGGGCGCGGCACCGCGTTCGACGTGACGCGCGCGCGCACCGCGGTCGACCAGAGCGAGGCGCTAATCCCGTCACAGGTCGCGACGCGCACCGCCGCGCTCTACCGTCTTGCCACGCTGATGGGCCGCACGCCCGCCGACTATCCCAAGGACGTCGCGACCTGTGCGAAGCCCCCGGCGCTAACCCGGCCGCTGCCGATCGGCGACGGGACCGCGCTGATCCTGCGTCGCCCCGATATCCGCCAGGCCGAACGCACGCTTGCCGCCGCGACCGCGCGGATCGGCGTCGCCACCGCCAACCTCTATCCGCAGGTCAGCCTCGGCGGCTCGGCCGGGTTCACCGGGCCGGTTTCGTCGCTCGGCTCGGGGAACGCGTTCCATCTCGGGCTCGGACCGCTGATCAGCTGGAGTTTCCCCAACCGCCCGGTCATCCGCGCGCAGATCGCGCAGGCCGGCGCCACCGCGGACCAGGCGCTCGCGCAGTTCGATTCGACCACGCTCGAGGCGCTCCGCCAGACCGAGACCGCGCTCTCCGCCTATGCGCGCGAAGGCGACCGCAACGCAGCCCTGCGCCGCGCGCAATCCAGCGCCGCACGCGCCGCGGATCAGGCCGGGACGCTATACCGTTTTGGGCGCACAGATTTCCTCTCGCTACTGACCGCGCAGGCCGCGCTGACCACGGCGCAGGCGAACCTCGCTGCGTCCGACGCGCTGTTGGTCGATCGCCAGGTCGACGTCTTCAAGGCGCTCGGCGGGGGGTGGCAGGCATGAGGCTCCGACGGCGCGGGCTCGCCTCGATCAACAGCGAAATCCGCGACGGCATCATGCCCGCCGCCGACACCATCGCGCGCGTCGCCAAGGACCCCGACGCGCTGCCGCATACGCCAAGCAATTACCGCGTCACCGCGCTGATCATCGCCTGTGCGCTGTTCATGGAACAGATGGACTCGACCGTGCTCGCGACCGCGCTGCCGACGATGGCGCGCGATTTCGGTGTGCCCGCGACTAGCATGAGTTCGGCGCTGACCTCGTACCTGCTGGCGCTCGCGATCTTCATTCCCGCGAGCGGAAGGCTTGCGGACCGGTTCGGCTCGCGCACGATCTTCCGCGCGGCGATCCTGATTTTCGTCGGCGGATCGATGCTCTGCGGCCAGGCGACCAGCCTGCCGTTCATGATGTTCGCGCGCTTCCTGCAAGGGCTCGGCGGCGCGATGATGATCCCGATCGGCCGCCTCGTCCTGCTCCGCAGCGTCGCCAAGGAGGACATGGTCCAGGCGATGTCGTGGCTGATCATGCCCGCGCTGATCGGTCCGATCCTGGGTCCCCCGGTCGGCGGCGCGATCGTGACGTATCTCGACTGGCGCTGGATCTTCTACCTCAACGTGCCGATCGGCCTGCTCGGCGTGGTGCTGGTCACGCGCTTCATCGGCGAGGTGCGCGAGGACAAACCCGCGCGGTTCGACGTGCCCGGCTTCATCCTGTCGGGCGTGTCGCTCGGCTGTCTGTTGTTCGGGTTCGAGATGACCAGCCGCACCGGCGAACTCTCGCGCGCCGTCGTGCTGATCGCGGTCGGGCTGGTTGCGGGCGGGTTCTATATCCGCCATGCCAAGCACCGCAGCGATCCGATCCTCGACCTGTCGTTGATGCGGATCCCGACCTTCCGGCTGTCGGTGATCGGCGGATCGCTGACCCGCATCACGCAAGGCGCGCAGCCGTTCCTGCTGCCGATGATGCTCCAATTGGGCTTCGGCATGACCGCGGCGGCGAGCGGCGCGATCACGATCGCCGGGGCGATCGGCTCGCTGATGATGAAGAGCCTCGCCCCGCGCGTGCTCAGGCGCTTAGGGTTCCGCAACAGCCTGATCGTCGGCGGACTCTGCGCAAGCTCGGGCTACGCAGTCGCCGGCCTCTTCCGCCCCGACTGGCCGATCCCGGCGATCTTCGGCGTGCTGATGATCTCGGGCTTCTTCATGTCGTTCCAGTTCTCGGCGTACAACACGATCGCGTATGACGAGATCCCGTCGTCGCGGATGAGCAGCGCGACGAGCTTCTACGCGACGTTCCAGCAGCTCATGCTCTCGCTCGGCATCTGCGTCGGCGCGGCGTCGCTGCATGTCGGAATGCTCGGCACCGGCGCGACTAGGCCGGCACTGGCGGACTTCACGCTGGCGTTCCTGGTAGTGACCGCGGTGTCCGCCTCGGCGACGATCTGGAACCGCCGGTTTGCGGTCGATGCGGGGACTGAGTTGAGCGGGCACCGGGCGTAGCCAATCGCAACATGCCCCCCTCCCTGAAAGGGAGGGGTTGGGGGTGGGTCGACCAGCTTGTGCCGCGACCGATCGGAACTACGGAAACCGACCCACCCCCAGCCCCTCCCTTTCAGGGAGGGGAGAAGACAGTGGGCTCGCCTTAAACCTGCGTTGCCGGCAGCGATGGCCGCGAGAGCACCGAAACATGCTCGCCCGGCTCGACGAACATCCCGTGCGACAAGGCCCACCGCCCCGCCTTCTCACTCGCCGTCAGCATCGTCAGGAACGGACTGAGCAACAGTCCCAGAGTCACCGGCGCGAGCCAGGCCGCGGTGATCGGCGCGAACGGGGTTACCAGCAGCAGCGCCACGCCCACCCCGACATGCCAGCGATAGCGCGGCATCACATCCGCCAGCGACAGTTCGTGCGCGTCACGGTTCTGCGGCGCCCAACCCGACTTTCGTCCCATCAATATCCCGGCCAGATCGATGGTCTGCGTCAACGCGATCACCGGCGCCGACAGCATAGAAAACGGCACGTCGACCAGCACCGACCGGACGATCCCGCGTCGTCCACCGAACCCCTCGCGACGCTCCGCATTCGAGAACGCCCAGATCACGCTCAACAGCTTCGGCCCGAACAGCAGCAACAGCGTGACGAACAGCACCTGCAGCGAGGTCTGCGCCTCGACGATATTGCGCTCGCCGATCAGCGCCTGCACCACGCTCGTCGCGATCATCAGCAGCCACACCGGCGAGGTGATGAACGCCGACGCGCCCATCAGCAATTGCAGCCGGCTGACCCAGTGGAACCCCGACGACGTCAGCAGGCTGAGATGCTGGATATTCCCCTGCGCCCAGCGCCGGTCGCGCACCGCCGCGTCGATCAGCGTCGGCGGATATTCCTCAAAGGTCTCCTCGGTCATCAGCATGTGGACGCGCCAGCCGCGCCGCCGCAGCAACGCTGCCTCGACCATGTCGTGGCTCATGATGACGCCGCCGAACGGCGCGCGGCCGGGGAGGTCGGGGAGCCCGCAACTCGCCGCGAACGCCTCGATCCGGATCAGCGCGTTATGGCCCCAGAAGGTTGCTTCCGAACCCGACCACCAGACGAGGCCCGCAGTGGAGATCGGGCCGTACAACCGGCTGGCGAACTGCATCCAGCGCTGGAAGAACGTCACGCCGTTGATCACCGCGGGCACGGTCTGGAGCAACGCCACCGCGGGGCGGCGTTCGAGCACCTGCGCCATGCCGATGATCGTGTTGCCGCCCATCAGGCTGTCCGCGTCGAGCATCAGCATGTAGCGATAACCGCCGCCGAACCGCCGGATCCACTCGGCGACATTACCGGGTTTGCGACCGACATTCTCGGTGCGGCGGCGGTAATAGAGCGCGCAGTCGAGCGTCGGCGCGAGGGCCTGCCACGCCGCGACCTCGGCCGCCTCCGCCGCTTCGCCCGAGTCGCTCAGGATGAAGATGTCGAACCGGTCGGCGACACCGCCGGCGGCGATCGCGCGTGCCATCCACGCGATCCGCTCGAACACCGCATCGATGTCCTCGTTGTGGACCGGCATCAGGATCGCGGTGCGCCCTTCGAGTGGTTCCGATTGCCGCGGGGTCGGCACGAACCCCGGATGGCCGCCGGTCATCAACAGCACGAAGCCGATCGCGGCATTCATGAATCCGAACGAAATCCACGCGAACAGAGGAAAGAACAGCGCCAGCAGCGCCACATCCCAGAAGCTCAGCCCATCCGCGAGCAGCGATTCCTGCACCGCCGACGATGCCGCGGTCGCCAGCAGCCCGGTCATCAGCACGAGGATGATCCGGCGCGCGAGCATGTCGTCCGACGACACGACCATCCCCGGTCCCGGCTCGGGTGCGGACCAGGGCGGCGGCGGCCCGTCGAAACGCTGCGGGAGCATCTCGATCGGCGTTTCGCCCGGCATCATGGAGGGCATCACGGCGGGAAGCACGGTCATCAGAAGATCGGGGTCAGGACGGTTTCGCTGAGCGCACGACCGCCGCGCGTGAGGAACAGCCTGACGTCGGCGGGTCCTTGCGCGTCGGGGGCCACGTCGGCGGTGACGCGCCAGCGATCCTTCTGGCCGACCACCGGATAGGCCGCGTTGGCGAGCACCTTTCCGCGGACGACATCTATCTTCGCCGTCACGCCGCTCTGCCGGTCGAGCCCGGCGAGACCGGTTCCGACGAAATCCACGACCAGTTTGCGTGCGCCCTTGACCGGCTCCGCGCCTGGCCTGCCCGCAACGCCCTGCCAGCAATCGACGACGTGCGCGGTGGCGGCGACAGCGGTCGGATCGGTGGATTTCCAGGACAGCGTATAATCGAACTGCAACCGCTGGCCCGCCTTCGCGGGCGCGGCGGGCGTCCAGAACGAGACGACGTTGTCGACCGTCTCGCTGTTGGTCGGGAACGCATAGAGCATCACCGCACCCTTGCCCCAGTCGCCCTGCGGCTGGACCCACAGGTTCGGCCGGCGATCGTAGAACGCGCCGTCGTCCTGATAGTGATCGAAATTGCGGTCGCGCTGGATCAGCCCGAACCCCTTCGGCGCCTGGTCCGCAAAGCTGTCCAGCGTATCATGCGGCGGATTGTTGAGCGGGCGCCAGATGCGTTCGCCGGCGCCGGTGAGCAGCGCGAGCCCGTCCGAATCGTGGATTTCGGGTCGCCAGTCGACCGCGGCGGCGCGGTTGCCTTCGCCGTACCAGAACATGCTGGTAGCAGGCGCGATGCCGAGCCGTTCGATGTCACGGCGCACGTTGAGCACGGACGAGACCTGCTGCTCGACCCCCGCGCCGGCGACGTGCCGCGACTGGATGCGGTACGCGCCGGTGACGCTGGCACCGTCCATCAGCGCATAGATCGTGTATGCATCGTTGCCGGTCCGCTCGATCCAGAATTCGGTGAAGTCGGGGAATTCCTCACGGCCGGGTAGCCCGGTGTTGATCGCGAGACCCCGCGCGGACAGGCCATATTGGTCCTGCGCGCCGGCGGTGCGGAAATAGGAGGCGCCCTGGAAGGCCATCCAGTCGCTGGTGCCGCCCGGCGCCATCGCTCGGAAACCTGCGATACCGAGCGCGGCGGCGTGGCCTTCTTCGGCCTCGAACAACGCGCGCGAGAACTCGATGCGCTGCGCTTGTCCCCCTTCGACGACGTTGATCGCGACCGGCATCGGCGCATAGCGGCCGAGCGGGAAGAGGCGGATGCCGCCGGCGAGCGTCTTGTCGGCGCGGAACCGGATGCTGCCGACCTTGTCGTAATCGATCGCGGCGGCGGCGGCGACTTTGGCGGGGGCCTGGTACGGCTTGGTGGCGAGCGTCGCGGCGCGCGCCTGCAGCGCCTCCCAGGAGAACGGCTCGGTCTTGCCGGTGGCGGTACGCGCCATCGCGGCGGCAGCCTGCGGGGCGACCCCCAACAGACCCAGCGCGGTCATCACTTCGCGTCGACCGATCATGCCGTGGCTCCCTTAATCGTCATCATGCTGCAACGCGGTAACATATAGACGGGTTCGGCGCGCGTCGACAGGCCGCGGTTGACGCGCACCCTGCCGCGCCCGCTCCGTCGGGCCGCGCCGTCCTGCGGTCAGAGCCCCTCGCCGCCGACCCACTGCGCATTCGACAGCCGCCGCGCGAGATCCCAGCTCTGGACGCGGATATCGGGCACCGCGACGACCTCCCACAGCCCGCCGCGGGTCATCGGTCCGATGCAGTGGATCCGATCGTCGGGAATGCCATCGCGCCGGATCGCGCGCGACTGCGCGTCGACGTCGACACCGAGCCGGAGCGGATCCGGCCTGATCGCGCCCGCCGCGAGCAGGTGCTTCACGAGCGGTTCTTCGGAGCGCAACAGGTCGCCCTGCGGCCCGGTGCAGTTCACGATCCGCGCCGCGTGCGTGACGACGGGTTCGGTCGTGCCGCGCGGTCGCCAAATCAGTTTCGCGCCAATCCCAGCGGCGTCGGCGGAGACGATCTTGCCGGCCGCGAATTTCAGCTGCCCACTGGCGACGAGTGCCTCGACGCGCTCGGCGACACGCGGCGCGAGGCGGTGACGGTGCACGTCCCAATAGGGGCGGAGATGACGCAGGAACCGCCCGCGCACCTCCTGCGAGGCGGCGGCCCACAGCATCTGCGTCACCGGACGAAGCTCGTCGACCGCACAGCGCCAGCCTTCGACCGCAGCGCGTGCGCGGACGTGACGGACGAGATCGGTCAGCCCGCCCTGCGGCTTGTCGGCGATACCGCGATGCGCGGGGGCGCCGTCGACATGGCGGCGTGGCGACAGACCGCGACGCGACATCGAGAGGATCTGGCCGGCGAACCCCTGCGCATCGAGCAGCAACGCAGCATCGATCGCGGTAAGCCCGGTCCCGACCAGCACCACGGTGTCGTGCGCGCTCAGTCCTTCTGCGAGATCGGCTGCCCACGGATCGGCGCAATACACGCCCGCGGGGAGTGCGTCGGGCTTGAGACCCGGCGGGGTGTGCGGTGGCAGGTTGCCTAGCGCGAGCACCGCGGTATCGGCGGCGATCGTCCGCCCGTCCGCCATTTTGAGCGTCACGCCGTCTCCTGCGACCGGATCGATCGCGCAGACCTCGCCTTCGACATGCACCAGCCGGCCGTCCGATTCCGCGATCGCCGCGTCGAGCAGTTCGCGCAGATACGCGCCATAGGTGGTGCGCGGGACGAAGGTCTTGCGGTCGCCCTTGCCATGCGCGTCGAGCCAGCGGACGAAATGATCGGGATCGTCGGGGAGCGCACTCATGTTGCCCGCGCGGACGTTGAGCAGGTGGTCGGGATGCGCCGCGCTATACGCGACGCCGCGTGCGAGTTGCCGGTCGCGCCGCTCGATGAGCGTCACGCGCGGGCCTTCGTGCCGCATCAGATTGACCGCGAACAACGCACCCGAAAAGCCGCCGCCGACCACGACGACATGATCCTCGGGCCCCGCGATCCGCGCGATAGTTGCTTTCTCGTCCATCTGTACGCTCACCCACAGTGTCGCGGGAGGCCATGCCCGATCGGAGCCGGCTAGCCCAGCCCTTGACGATGAGACGGCCACAGCCCTGCAAGCCCGTCATCCCGAAACTCCGTCATCCTGACGAAAGTCAGGATCCAGAGTAACGGTCGGCACGCCTGTGGCTCTAGGTCCTGACTTTCGTCAGGATGACGGGGTTGGGGAGAAACTACCCAGTCCCACGTCATGCCGGGCTTGTTCCGGCATCCACCGTTCCACTGGATCAACTCTGTCGAGTTCGCGGAACGGTGGACCCCGGAACAGGTCCGGGGTGACGGCGAGAGGTGTTTCTCGATCGAGTATGCCCACCCCGGCGAAGGCCGGGGCCCAATTGGCAAGGTCGACATGACGATGCACATCCCGCCGTTACCACCGTCCCCCATTGGGCCCCGGCCTTCGCCGGGGTGGGGCCTATCTTTTAGTCGCCCCGTCTTACGGCCGGAACGCCCCGATGCCTGCAATCGCCATCTTCGGCTGCGCGGTCGCCACCGTCGTGAACCCCAGCATCAGGTACCGCGCCTGCCGAGCCTTCGCGAAGGTGATGCGCTGCGTCGCCCGGGCGTAGGCGATGTTGCCGAACTCGCCCTCGTCCGCCGGCGTCCAGGTCCTGCCGTCCTCGCTCGTCTCGACGCTGTAACGCCCCGGCGGTCCTGCGTCGGGCAGCGCCTGCCGCGTCGGCGTCAGGCTGAACCCGGCGACCTGCTCCGCCTTGCCCATGTCGATCATCAGCATCACAATGCTCGTCGGGGTCGGCGCCGGCGTCGTCCAAACGGTGGCCAGATCGTCGTCGAGCACCGCCTCCGCCCCGGACAATCCGAGCTTCACCACACCTGCCAACGATTTCTCGGCCGCGAAATCCGGCTTGCCCGCCTTCATCGCCAGACTGTGCTGGATCGCGCTGACGATCGTCCACCCGGTCTTCGAGATGATCTTGTTGCCGGTCGCCTGCGAGGCCGCGATCGCGACCGGCGCGACGCTCAGGAACAGCGACAGCTCGGTGATCGCGGGGCACGCCGGCGCCTCGACGATCCGCAGCCGCACGCGCCGCGCGGTCACCGGCTCGGGCAGGCGGATGATCCGTTGCGCACCGATGCACTCGTGCACCGCGACCTCGCGCCACGCACCCTTGGCATCCGCCACATCGATCGCGAACTTCGTCACGCGCACACCGAGGTCGAGCGCCTCGCGGATCCGGATCAGGTCGAACCGGCGCCCCGGCGGCAGGTCGAGCACCAGCGACGGCGTCTTCACCGCATCGGGCGTGCTCCAATAGGTGTCGCGATTGCCGTCGAGCACGTTGGCCGGCGCGAACCGCGCCCCGCGCGATGGTCCACTCGCGACCGAGCCCTTAGCCAGATCGGTCTTGAAGCTCGCCCGCAACGCATCGCCGAAGGATTTCAGCGATGCGAGATCGGGCTCCGCGATCAGCCCGCGGCGATCGGGCGGCAGGTTGAGCATCATGTTGGTGCCGCGCCCGACCGACTCGTCGTGGAACTGCATCAGCCGCTGCGGCGACTTCACCTGGAGATCCTCGTCGGCATGATAGAACCAGCCCGGACGAATCGAGGTGTTGGTCTCCGCCGGCCACCATAAAGGCGCCCCGCGCACGCCCGAATTGCCCTCGGACTGGACATACGGATGGTTCGGCATCGTCGGCCAGCAGGGATCGCCCGCGTGACCGTCCTCGTTGCCGACCCAGCGGATATCCGCACCGAGCGGATCGAAGGTGCACGCCATCGGCTGCAATTTGTGGACCAGCGCGATGATCGACGGCCAGTTATAATATTTCGGCGCATCGATCTTCCGCGCCTCGCGCGCGCCGCCATAATAGCCGTCGCCGCCGTTCGCGCCGTCGAACCAGACTTCGAACAGCTCGCCGTAATTGGTGCAGAGATCGGTCAGCTGCGCGCGGAAATACTCGACGTACGAAGGCTTCCCATAGTCGGCGCGGTTCCGATCCCACGGCGACAGATAGAGGCCGTAGGAGATCCCGCCGCGTCGGCACGCGTCGCCCATTTCGCGGACGATATCGCCCTTGCCGCCTTTATATGGACTGTTGCGGATGCAATGCTCGGTGAGTTTGGTCGGCCAGAGGCAGAAGCCGTCATGATGCTTGGCGGTCAGGACGAGCCCGGTCAGCCCCGCGCTCTTCGCCGCCGCGACGATCTGGTCGGGATCGAACGCGGTCGGGTCGAACAGCTTCGGGTCCTCGTCGCCATAGCCCCATTCCTTGTCGGTCCAGGTGTTCAGCGTGAAGTGGACGAAGCCGTAGCGCTCGCGCTTGTGCCAGGCGAGCTGGCGGACGCTCGGCGTCGCGCCCCAGGGAGCAGGCGCGCCGACCGGGGCGGCCGCGTTCACGCGGCCTGCCGCGGCAGTAGCGAGCGTACCGGCGATCAACGCGCGGCGGTTCAGGTCTAACGTCATCGCGAAACTCCGGTGGTTGCTGGCGGCCGATCGGCAGGCGCGCGGCCAAAATCACGGTTAGGCGTGTCGCTCATCTCGAACACGAGCCGCCCGCCGCGCACGATATCGGCATGCGCGATCCAGCTCTTCGTCCAGGGCCGACCGTTCCACGTCACCGACTGCACGTAAGGCCGGTCCGCCGCATTGCCGCGCGCCTCGACAACCAAAGTCTTGCCCTTGCCGACGCGCATCTCGGCCCGATCGAACAGCGGCGAGCCCAGCACATAGTTCGCGCTGACCGGATCGACCGGGTACAGCCCGAGCGCGCTCAGCACGAACCACGCGCTCATCTGCCCGCAATCATCGTTGCCGATGATGCCGTCGGGCGCGTCCTTGTACATCTCGGTCAGCAACCGCCGGATCATAGCCTGCGTCTTCCACGCCGCGCCGCAATAGGCGTACATATACGCGACGTGGTGGCTCGGTTCGTTGCCATGCGCATATTGCCCGACCAGCCCGCTGATGTCGGGCGGCGCGTCCTTCGGCAGGACCGACGACGCGGTGAACAACGCGTCGAGCTTGGCCTCGAACTTCGCATCGCCGCCCATCGCCGCGATCAGTCCATAGACGTCGTGCTGGTTGAGGAACGTCGCCTGCCAGCTATTGCTCTCGGTATAGTCACGCCACGTGGCGGAATGGCCGAGCGCGACGGGATCATACGGTTCGATCCATGTCCCGTCTTCGCGCTTGGGTCGCGCGAAGTTGATCGTGCTGTCGAACACGTTCCGCCAATTGCCGCTGCGCTTGCGCAGTCGTGCGGCATCGGCGGTCGCTCCCGCCGCGTCGGCCAGGTGCGCCGACGCGTAATCGTCATACGCATATTCGAGCGTACGCGAGACCCCCTCGAACACCTTGTCGGCGGGAACATAGCCGATCGTATCATAGGGTTCGATCCCGAGGCTGTTGTCGAGATCCGGCATCGTGAAATCGAACGAACGCCGACGCACGTTCGGCCACGCCGCCGCATAGTCGGCGCGCACGCCCTTCGCGCGGGCCTCGGCCATCACCGACACCGAATGCCAGCCGATCATGCACCCGGTTTCGATCCCCTGGAGCGGCCAGACGGGCGGGCCATAGCGGCTCTGCTGCGTCTGGCGGATCAGGTCGCCGACCAACTCGGCGGTCCGCTTGGGCTCGATCAACGTCAGCAGCGGATGCAGCGCGCGGTACGTGTCCCACATCGAATAGGTGCTGTACGCGCGCTCCTTGCCCGACAGCCTGTGCACCTTTTTGTCGAGACCGAGATACCGCCCGTCGACATCGGAGAACAGCGTCGGCGCAAGCTGCGCATGATACAGCGCGCTCGCCATGATCGTGCGCTGCGCGGGCGTCCCGCCCTCGACGGTGACCGCGGCGAGCGCCGGCGCCCAGCGCTTGGCGGCCTGCGCATGGTACCGGTCGAAGTCCCAGTGCCGGGCCTCGGCGGCCAGGTTCGTGCGCGCGCCGGCGACGTCGACCCCGGATATGCCGGTACGGATCACGATCGGCGCGGCACCGGCGTCGTCATAGTGCAGCACCGCCTTTACCCGTTTGCCCGCGACGCCGCGTGCGCCGTCCGCCTGCGCGACGTCGCCATCGCCGTAGAAGACGATGCGGTCGGGCTTGCGCGACACCTGCATCGCGAAGTGGATGCGGCGCCCCTTGGCCCAGCGGAACACGCGGCGGCTGCCGGTGAGCGTACCGCTGTCGTCGATCGCCAGCGACGCCTCGTCGATCAGCACGCCCCGGTCGGACTCGTCGAGGATCAGGTGCGACATATCGATCAGGACATGCCCCGCGCCGCGCGGGAAGACATGGCGCTGAATGCCGGTCCGCTCGGTGACGGTGAGCTCCGCGCGGACACCCGTTTCCAAGGCCACGCGGTAGTAACCGGGCTCCGCATGCTCATCGGAAAAACGCTGGCGATAGCCCGCACCGGGGTCTTCGAGCGTGCCGGGAGTCAGCTGGACCGGACCGCGCGTAGGCACCACCAGCACGTCGAGCATGTCGCCGATCCCGGTGCCCGACAGATGCGTGTGGCTGAACCCGATGATCGACGTGTCGGTGCGGTGATACCCCGAGCACGCATCCCAGCGCTCGACATCGGTATCGGGGCTAAGCTGCACCATCCCGAACGGCAACGTCGCGCCCGGATAGGTGTGGCCGTGGCCGCCGGTCCCGACGAACAGATCGGGCGCGGTGGTGGTGCGCGGCGAGGCGGCGAAGGTCGTGCGCGCGGTCAGCGCAAGCGCGCCGCTACCGGCGAGGAGCATACGGCGGGAGATCATGCGCGGACTCCAAGAAGGGCGGGACGTTTGCCGGCGATGTCGACGACCAGTTCGCCGAACAGCCCGTTGGCCCAGGCGAACCACGACCGCGTGAATTTCGCGCCGTCGTCCTGGTTGAAGGATTCGTGCATGAACCCGGTGCCGCCATGCGACGCCTTCAACGCCGCCAGCGACCGCGCGACGGTCGCATCGTCACCGGTCTCGAGCGCGTTCAGCGCGTGCATCACGATCGACATCGGCCAGATCTCGCGCAAGCCCGTATGCGGACTGCCGATCCCCTCCGCCGCCTTGCCGGCGAAGAAATACGCGTTGTCCTTGCTCCACGCGCGCGCCGCCGTGCGCTGCCAGAGCGGATCGTCGCGTTTCACCGCACCGAGATAGGCCAGCCCCGACAGGCTCGGCACATTGGCGTCGTCCATGAAGATCGCGTTGCCGTATCCATCGACCTCATACGCCCAGATCGGCTGGCCATCCGACCCCTTGGTCATGCCGTGCAGCCGCAACGCCGCCTCGACCTCGTCGGCCAGCGCGCTCGCATCCGCTGCCAGCACCGCGTCGGGCCGTGCGCGCGTCGCGAGTTCCGCCAGTTGCCGCAGCGCGCGGACCGCGAAGATGTTCGACGGGATCAGGAACGGGAGGACGCACGCATCGTCCGACGGCCGGAAGCCGCAATGGATCAGCCCGACCGGGCGCGATGGCGGTCCATAGCCGTCGAGCGCCATGCTTTCGCCGACGATCGGCGACGACCGACGAAAGCGATACGGCCCCGGCCCGTCCTTACGTTGCTGCTCGCGAAACGTCCGGATCGACGCGCGCGCGCCGTCGGCCCACAGCGCATCGAACGGCGCGGTATCGCCGGTCGCCTGCCAATACGCGTGCGCGATCCACATCGGGTAGCAGAGCGAATCCACCTCCCATTTGCGCTCGCCGACGCCCGGCTTCATCACCGTGTCGTCGGTCAGCGACCAGCTCAGGTTCGTCTTCGCCGACGGATCGTGCATGAACGCGTTGGCGTACGGATCGATCAGGATGCACCGCGCCTGCCGCGCGATCAGCCCGCGGAACAGCGTCCGCAACGCCGGATCGCGCTTCGCCAGCGGCAGATACGGATGGACCTGCGCCGAGCTGTCGCGCAGCCACATGCAGTCGATGTCGCCGGTGATGACGAACGCATCGGGCTTGCCGTCGACCGCGCCCATGAACACCGTCGTGTCGAGCGTGTTCGGATAGCAATTGCCGAACATCCAGGCGAGTTCGGGATCGGCGATCTTCGCCGATACGCGCGCGATCTCTGCCTCGACCGCGCGGCTGGTGTAGCGACGATCGCCAAGCTTCGGGCGCTTGCTGACGAACGATGGCGCGGCCGCGCGCAGCGGTCCCGCAAGCCCCAGCGCCGCAGCACCGGCAATCAGCGAACGGCGGTCGATCATTTCGGCAAATCCTGCGTTCCCGTCACGGTGAAGACGGTATCGACGCCCGGCCCGTCGCCGGGCTGGCCGCCACCGATATGCAGCCGGTATTCGCCCGGTACGACGCGACGCGTTCCCGCCGCATCGACGCTGCTCATGCCGCGAGGATCGATCGTAAAGGCCACGCGTGCCGTCTGGCCCGGCTTCACTGTCTGGCGCCTGAACCCGACGAGCTGACGTTGCAGCACGGGATCGTTGAAGCGCGGCTTCACCGCCGGCTCGGGCGGCACGAGATACGCCTGCACCACCTCGTCGCCAGCAACCTTGCCGGTATTGCGCACCGGCACTTCGACGGTGAAGCTCTCCCCCGCCGTAATCGTGGCGCGCGCGAGTTTGGGCGCGGCATAGGCGAACTGTGTGTAGCTCAGCCCGTGTCCGAAGCCCCAGAGCGGCGTGCCGGTGAAGTATCGATAGGTCCGCTCGCGCATATTGTAGTCGATGAACGCCGGCAGATCGCGCGTCTTCGCGTAGAACGTCACCGGCAGTCGCCCGCCCGGATTGCTCTTGCCAACCAGCGTATCGGCGATCGCCTGCCCGCCAGCCTGCCCCGGATACCAGCCGATCAGGATCGCATCGGCATGCGCCTTCGCCCAGGTCATCGCGACCGCGCTGCCGGTCATCAGCACGACCACCAGCGGCTTGCCGGTCGCCTTGGCCGCTTCGAGCAACCGAACCTGCGCGATGGGAAGCCCGATATCGGTCCGATCGCCGCCCGAGAATCCGGCCACCTCGATCTGCAACGCCTCTCCCTCGACCGCGGGCGACAGCCCGACGAACGCGACGATCGCATCGGCATCCTTGGCGGCCGCAACCGCCTCCGCAACCTGCGCATCGGCCGGCGCGGTCCAGGTCAGCCGCAGCCCCTGGTCCTCGCCGCTATGCGCAAGCTCGACGCGGATCGCGTGTGGGCCCGCGGCCAGCGTTACCGCCGCCTCGACATTCTTGCCGCTGCCGTCGTCGTCGGCGACCGGCTTCCCGTCGATCCACAACCGCGCAGGATCATGCCCCTTGCAGTCGAAACAGCGCGGCACGTCGAGCCGGAACACATACTCGCCCGCCGCCGGCGCGGTGATCGTGCCGGTCCAGCGCACCGAGAACGCGGCCGGATCGATCCCCGGCGCGGGCGCGGTGCGGTCCCAGTCGAAGTCGATCAGCCGGTCGGCGCGTACCACTGACGTGCCGGTGAAATTGCTCCGCCGGAAATACTCGCCGCGTAACGACAGCGCTGTGTCGGGTACCGGCACGGGCACGCCCTCGGCGATGCTCGACCCTTGTGCGTACCGCACGCCCGCAAACGATGTGCGCAGTGCCGCTAGTGGCGTGATCGGCGCCGCGGCCGTGCCGTGATAATTCGCCTCAAGCACGTCGACGCTGTCCGCATTCGGCCCGATCACCGCGATCTTCGCCGATGGTTTCAGCGGCAGCACGCCGTTGTTCTGGACCAGCACCATCGCCTTCCGCGCCGCCTCCAGCGCCAGCGCGCGGTGTGCAGGCGTGTCGAACTCGGTCGGCTTGATCCTGTCCCAAGGGCTCGTCGTCCCGAACGCCCCGCCGAGCATCCGCCGCACCGCGAACGTCCGCGTCAGGCTCGCGTCGAGCGTCGCCTCGGGCACCAGTCCCCGCCGCACCGCATCGCCGAGCGCCGCGTAGGTCTTCCCGCAGTTGAAATCCATACCAGCGGAAATCGCCGCCGCCGATCCGCTCGCAGTATCGGGGCGATAATAATGGTAGTTCGAGATATTCCCGACCGCATCGCAGTCGGACACGATCAGCCCCTTGAAGCCCCATTGCTTCCGCACGGTCTCGGTCAGCAACGGCTCCGACGCACACACCGGCACGCCGTGGATCGCGTTGTACGCGCACATCGTCGACAGCGCCTTGCCCTCGGTCAGCGCGAGCCGGAACGCCGGGAGGAACGTCGCCTCGCGGTCGTGCGGCGAGATATCGACGTCGAACCCGTCGCGTCCCGCCTCGGGTCCGCTATGCGCGGCAAGATGCTTCGGCGTGGCGATGACCTTCGGGTGCGCGAGGTCGGGCCCCTGCAACCCGCCGATGAACGCGACGCCGAGCCGCCCCGTCAGATACGGGTCCTCGCCATACGTCTCCTGCCCACGACCCCAGCGCGGATCGCGGAAGATGTTGATGTTGGGCGACCAGATCGTCAGCCCCTGATAGCGTTCGCGGTCGCCCGCCGGCAGCGCGTTGGACTTGGCGCGCGCCTCGGTCGACACGACATCGCCGACGCGCCTGAGCAGCGCCTCGTCCCACGTCGCGGCGAGGCCGATCGCCTGCGGAAACACCGTCGCCACGCCGTTGCGCGCGAGCCCGTGCAGCCCCTCGTTCCAATAATCATAAGCCGGCAAATTCAGCCGCGGGATCGCCGGCGCGACGCTCTGCAACTGCGCC
>Ga0265798_10001742_pt1 | contig 33164 bp, 33 predicted proteins | sample P3T30metagenome_FD_192430 | JGI IMG/M metagenome (GOLD analysis project Ga0265798, IMG submission 192430) | Plant litter microbial communities from East Loma Ridge, Irvine, California - P3 T30 | ecosystem: Environmental > Terrestrial > Plant litter > Unclassified | place: USA: California... | reverse complement strand
ATCAGGGAAGACGAAATGGAAGAGTTGCTGCCAACCTGCTTCGCGACTTCAGCATCCAATCTCTGACCATCTTCTTTGTGTTTGGGTTGATAGCCTTCACATGCGTCTGCGACGTCGCTTATCCAGGCTCTTGCGTTGTTGAAGTCGCCCTCCGCGCGGTGCAAAATACCGTGTAGCAGCATTCCCTCCACAGCTGGCGGAGCCTGCATGTGCCGGACTAGAAAGTGCGCAGACTCCAAGTCATGGTTGAGGATATGTATCAGTGCTTCGATGGTCGGGTGGACATGTAGGTCTGCGATTGTCGCCGTGAGTTGTGCATCCTGCGCTTTCTTGGGTGGGTGGACGAGATTGGTGTTGGGGATGAGCTTCTGCGATATTGTTTCCAGAGTCTGTGACACGTCTGATTGACTCATTTCTTCGTTTTGCCTAGTAGAATCGAAGCTGCTGGTGTGAGTTGTACGCAAAGAGACGATTTCTCGATGCTGGCCAAGACGCGATGGTGAAGAGAAGATATTGTGATCTCAGCAATAATCAAATCCAAAGATACCGGTACAAAACAGAAAGTCTCACAACATGTGTGCACCTGCTAGCTTCGTCGCGAAAGCATGTGACGTGCTTGATGCACCAACTCAAGAACGCAGACGTCATGATGGACCCTGATAATCATACAGTCGACACGTGCGGGGTGGGACAGTTTACAAAAAGAAATTTGGTATAGCTCTGACATGTAAATGCGTAATTAGACAGCATTGTGACATCATCAAATGTTGTAGCATAAGAATGTGGTTTTCGTAGATGCGCTAAACTGCGCTCATATGTACATACAACGCATTAAAATCCAGCTGCCTGAACACAACCTAGTCGTACAGATATAACAGGTACAAGGTCAGGGTCGTAGAGTATTTTGCATCCAAACGCCGGGAAATGAGGACGAAGATGTTGGAAAGACAACGCGGAGTCCGTATCGAACGCGAATCGAGAGGTTGAAGGTTGGGTCGGAGGTATTCGAGGTCGTGATAAGATAGTGTGGAACATCAACTCAACGTACGCTTAAGCCTTGTTCTTGTTCTGCTCTTCCTCCTTCTCGGCCTTCTTCTCCTTCTTGTTAGCAGCATCAGCATGCTGCTTAGCCTTGTGCTCCTTGTCCGCAGCAGCAGCCTTGCGCTCCTTCTCGCGTTGCTCCTCAGCCTCTACCATTTCTGTATCATCAAGTCAGCTAGCTATTCCCACATCCAACTTCACGACTTTGACATACCTCTCCACTGGTCCTCTCCAGCATATCGCTCGTGGTGAATCTTCTTCTCGATAACATGCTTATGCTCGGGATCGTTCGGGTCGATAACCCTAATTGTCTCCCATCTTCCCTGACCCTTGGCCGCGTCCGCACCTTCAATCGCAAAACTGCCTAGCAGCGCTGCCAGTGTGCCACCCTGTGCGTACATACGCGCCTGCACTAGCTTTTGTGATCCGCTCAGGTATGGGTTGCGGTTGACCATGTGCCATGATCCAGCCATGGAGACGACCCAGAAACCAAAGAGAAGCGGGTATCGGTTTTCGGTCGCCCACGCTTTGGCGCGCTGAAGGGCGGTCTTGTTTTGCTCGTATAGTGCTTCGCGCTCCTTCTCGCGCTCGACTTGGCGCTTCTTCTCGGGTGTGTGTTCGATGTCGTATGCTGCGGAGGCTCGGTCGGCGGCGATGACGGCTATGGGGTAGCATTGTTAGCAATCGAACTCCGGGATTTCGCGATAGAGAGATACGTACCGATGAATGTTCCTGTTGAGGCGACAAGGAAAGCCCGGAAAGGAACTGTGAGCGCTCGGAAGGAGTGGTATCTTCTGCTCGCAGCCATGACACCTGCAGCACCTATCGCCGTACCAATGGCACCACCTATCGAGCCGCCCTTGATTGTGGCACTTGAAGCTGTCAGTACAAAGTTCCCATCGACGTTAGAGTGTAATACTCACTTGTAATGCGCCGCCTCCTCTTCCTTGGTAAGAACCTTCATCTTGTTTTAGGTAGAAACTGCTCCGATTCGGAATTTGGGTGTATGGTGGACGGTCGTGAGAATGTGGCGGCTGTTGAGAATCGTGCGCCAGGTATACGCTTAGTATTGGGAGTTTGGACGAGTATGTGTGTGGAGTCTGAATGGGTATACAAAATATGACGGCGCACGCGGCGACTTATTAAAAGATAACGCAATGCTCAAAACTCATGGTGACGTCGCCGAACTTCCGGCGCCGCTAGACCCACGTTGACATGTGCGGGCAGTGATGAGGTAAGGCCCTTTCGGCAGGCCGTGCCTAGCCCTGTGTTCCTCCAGGGCTGGGCCGATTATCGTGCGCTGAGAGATCAGGTCACCGATGCATGATCGAGTGAGTATACCTCGAGAGGACTTCTTTTGCTGTTCGTTACTTACAACTCTACGTTGGATGTAGGAACATTTAACTCGTTTCGGGATGCACTCCCAGCGAACCATGACTCCCTCCTCAAGATGCTCTGCCTCGCAACAATTCCATCAGAAATGCATCACCCATGCGCATTCACTACCCTGACACCTACATGCAGGCAGCCGCTAAGTAAAGCTCTGTAAGCTTGTGAGCAATGCATCCCCGGTTGGTTCCTGCTCGGCAAGTTCTCGCGTGTCGCATGCTCTTCGGATTCTGTGCCGAAGCGGCATCTCTTAGTTGCCGCTCGCCGCTCGCACTGTTCAGACTCAGCAGATATGCGGCCAACCTTCCCTCTCCTCTACATGAGGCTATGCGAGTCCCTCAGAACGTGATTCTCGATGAAACAGCTCGAAGTTTTCACCAACCCTGATTATCGTCTTCCCGACATGTGCAAGCTCTTTCCCGGCCATGCCCGAGTTGCCACCGAAGCCCGTACAAACTCCAGGGTTCACCGAGCGGCTCCGCACGTTGACATCCACGACAAGACGGGTAGCAACGTCTGTCTCTTATGTTCACTCATCAGTTCCCATCACTGCGGTAAAGCCACGAACTCTTCCCAACACATCAAAAGCAGTGATACATGCAATAGGGCATCATGTTTCTTATTTCCATCGAAGAATACATACATCCGATGACAGCATTATCGTAACCGTATTACCTCGTGATTAGTCTGCTTCCGAAAGAAGGATAAGTATGTAGGTACAATCCAGTTCATTGTTCACCATATCGTCTTCTCCAGCTTTTGCCTCCATAATCCTACTAAGTATCTCAGGGCCGATGAAAGTGTTGGGATAAACAAGAAAGAACATGTCCGTGATAAGGCGTGTCCAGGAATCGATGCTTTTCCAACTGACTGTAGGAAATGCGTACTTTCGTTTTAAGCCAATGGTCTTCGACAATTTGTTCGACATTGATCTTAGCTTTTGGGCATATCCACGATACCTTCTTCGAGATCGAGCGAGCGGTGCACTGGCTGATAATACCCAACGATACGTATGTGGACAAAGACATGTACACGCGCAAATACGTCTTTAACGGAATGCGCCAAAACTGGGGCGCGGTGCGGGGTTGCCATAGCGGGGAAGCATGCCTGCCGGAGGTCCTGGGCGTGTCGCAAGGGCAGGGTTGCAGCAGAGCATGGCGACGCGAGAACCGTACTTGGAACCGCGGAGAGAGACCATGTGCTTACGGATGTGGCCGCCAACGAGCTCGCGATGCTGGGTGCCACTGTTGGTCAAGACATACTGGATGAGATAGTTGCCGAACTGGTCACCAGCGACTTTGACAAGGTTAGCTATAGCCCGCGGATCAGGGGTGCTTTAAACTTACTATCAATAAGAGGCATGCGTGGACGATCGGGGCGAGCTTCGCATACGCGGTCCAAGTACCGGTCCAGGAACTCGTTGCCACCAATCTTCAGGCACTTCTCGATGACCTTGGACGCATACTGGTCCATGCTGTACTCTGTACTGAAGCGGAGGATGTGATCGATAGCACGGCTACGATCAGCGGGCGCACCATGCTCGCAAATATGTTGGATGCACCAGTTGCCGAATTGACCGTGGGCGATGACATCTATGCTGGCGAGCACCTCGTTGATGCAGGGACGCTAATGCCAGTTAGTATGAAGGAATTGGTCGGTGGAGTCTTCGCATACCTTGTCCTCCTCAAGGCAGTTCTCGAAGATGTTCTGTACGACCAGGCTGCCCGTCTCACCCAATGCAACTTCGTGCCACATGCCTCGTAGAGCTTCGTTGACGTAGCGCATGATCTGGGGTGGAGAGTCGCTCCAACGGAGCTCAAAGAGCTTCTGCCAGACGTGGCAAGCGTAGCGGTGGATGACAGTCTCTGGGATGCGACGAAGCAGCTCGTGCACCATAGTCGCTTTATACTCTTCCGGGACGCAGTCGAAGGCCTTCTGGATAACATGGCAGCCAAAAGCGTCCATGCTCAAGGCGAGAGTATTGCCGCGAATGGCTTGGGCGATCGCGATGACTTGATCGTGCGTACCATGCTCAAAGCAACGCTGTACAAGAAAGTTGCCGAAGCGGTTGACCATCAATGCATAAGCTTGGGAGATGATTGCCTCCACAATCTCATACTTCTGTTCAGGTGTGCCTACTTTGAGCTTCTGCTGAAGGAAGATGGAAGCCTGCTGGTCGTTGTTGCAGATGATCTTATCGACGATGTACTTCCAGTTGCAGCTCATGTTTCGGTCCAACAGGCGACGATAGTTCATGGGTTCAACAGGGGGCACGTACTGTGAAGTACCCGCCTCACTCGGAGCCTATGTCTTGTCAGTGAAAGTCCGGGTTCTGCATGCAGTAGTGGCATCTTACCTGAGAGTTCCATGGAGACGGTCCCATGCCATTGGCCACGTTGAACTCGTTTGCATCTGGCGACAATCTGCTGGCCATTGTACCAATCGGAGCCGGGTGGCCTATCGGATACATGGGCGGCATAGCGTACTGATTGTAACTCGGATCGAAGGCCGAACTAGGGCGGCTAGGTGGATTACTCAGTCCATTTCCCATGCCCATGTTCATACCGTTGAAGTTGTTATTCATGGGGTTAGGCATGCCATTACCCATACCGGCATTGAAGCCGTTGGACATCCCGCTGCTGCGGAAGCTCTGGTCGAGAGGGAAATGAGTGGGCTCGTTCAAGAAGCCATTGCGACGATAGCCGGACTGAGCGGGTTGTGGACGGGCCTGAGGCTGGGGCTGAGGCTGCACCTGGGGCTGGTATGAGTTGCCGAAGCTGTTGTTGCTGGTATAGGCTGGGCGAGCAGGCTCATTGCCCCAACCGTAGTTGCTCCGAGTGGAAGCATTGAATTTGTTCTGCAAACTGGTGAGAGTCTGCTCAGTGACATCACCCGGGTAGCTATAATCAGCCTCTGACGATTGACTCAGGTGCTCCATGGTCGACCGGGCCACATGATGGCTGTGCATTTCCTGGTTGACGCGGTTGACTTCGTTGCGGGCCTCTTGTAGTTCTAGCTTAAGCTTTTGCAGCTCGCAAGCCTCGACGAGGATGATGGAGCCGTCCAGCTCCGTCGATGGGGTAGATGCGAAGTCGTCGGTGGCCGGTGTGATGGGGATGGATCCGTTGGAGGAGCTATATGGGTCGTGCGGAGGGGAGCGTCCATTCAGGCGCTGCAAGAGCGAGTCCATGACGGCTGACTCCTCGTGAGCTCCCATCTTGGGCTTCTGGGTAGGTCAGCTTGGTCTATGTAAGAGGTGGCGACGGTGAGACTGCGGCAAATGCTGGATGGTACTGACCTTATAGCCGTCGAATGAGTCGTGCTGCTGTAGCATTGGCGCTTGATTGCCCAGGGTAGAAGAACCGAGTGGTCGCTTCATGCCCTGTGTATTGCAAGTCAACGATGAGCCAAACGCACGTTGGAAGGCATATGGGTATTGGTGCAGGCTCATGCTGCCTACCGCCTGACCCAGGACCTCTGGCGAGGTGTCAATCCTGAGATCGCCGGCCTTGGAGAATCGGTTGGGGCCCTTGCGGGGTGTGGGGGACCCGTCGGAAGTTATGTTGAAGCTCATAGTAGCGGAGCTTGGAAGAGTGGGTAGATGACTTAGATCCGAGAGGCTACCGACGTGTCCAGGCTATATGGTGAAGAGTGCGGTTCTGAAGGCGGCTGGAAACAAATCTGGGGTTATTGGGCAAATGGGCAGATAATATGCAGAACGGAGGCTCGGTGCAGCTCGTTTGGCGACGTAAATGGCCAATGTAGATGCAGAAGCGACGAGGAAACAGCTCAAATGTACATAAATCAGTAGGTCGCAGAGGGCGTTGTCGTAAGGAAAGGACGACAGTCGTGGAAAGAAGGAAGAGATCGAGGAGAGGGTGAGTAAAGGAAGCGGGAGAAGTGGGGTGATGACAATAGAAGCTTCCGAAAGAGACGAGGTGAGCGCGAGTAGGTGCCCAGGTGGAAGGCGCGTCGCGTCGGGACGCGTCGCACCCGTCTTCACCTCAGCAAACGGAGAGATTATTGTAGAAAGAGGAATTAAGGATACAGTTGTAAAGATCGGCCCGCTCTACATCTCCACCCGTTGCATTCATGTCAAAGCTGGTATAGCCTTACTCCCACACTGAAAGTTGACAAGACATATTGAGCCTTTGATATCCGCAGCTACCTACCACCTCTTCGAGCTTGGGCCTGCGCATCGCTTACCCACTTTCTATGACACTGCTGGGAGTGACCTTCCAGTCAGAGTCAAAGAAACCCATCGCTAAGACACCCTCAATACCCTTCCATTTTGCGCTCTCACCAAAGACAACGAAATCGGGTTGGCCGACGCCTGTCAGCAGAGGAACGATACGGGATGCCTGTCGCAACCCCTCGTCATCAGCACCCCACAATACGAGCTCGAGACGCTCGTCTGGTAGTGGTCGCAAGAACGCTGCACCTCTAGCTTCCTCCCCGTATGTTTGGTCTTGCCCACGGTAGTCGCGGATGGTAATTCCAGATTCGCCAAACTGAATCGGGAAGTTGCTTTCACTTTCTTTGAGACTGGCGCCGACAGCTAGAGTGATAATGTTGTTGGTGTATTCGAAAATGGCAGAGTCTGATATGGAAGAGACGATGTTGGCGTCTGCTTGGAAGTACTGGTGTAGATTGCGTGAAGTCTGCAGTGCAATGTACGACGAATTGGCAGAGCCTGGGTGCCTGATAGTGAACGGCCCATGGGTGCGAAGAATGGCCGTCATGGAGCCCAGTTGTCGGCCACTCCTCTCAGGTTGCACGGAATCTGCGGTACGTGAGCCGAACTTCCAGCCTTTGTCTGTCTTGTTAACACGAATGACAGTGTCAGTCGTTGCTGTTGCCTCTGGCAGTCTCATTTCGTGACCATCGATAGTCACAGACTCTTTCCAGAGGGCAATATCGAACTCTAGTTCTCGTACGTTGGACGTCTTGATGATGTGTCCCCGAACACCGACTTTGCCATAGCGTCCTGGGTCTTCTAGTTGTTTGACTTTTATGCCGTTTTTACTCCCCATGTCTCCAGGGTCGCCAACCATGATGAGAAAATGCTGCATTTTCCGAGGCAGAATATCAGTGTTCTTGGCCTGGGTGTAGTAGAAGTCTACCAATGCTGGTGTTGTCATGACCCCGTCGAACCAGTGGTTTGCCCCGGCTATTTCGTTGTAACTAGCTTTGGCTCCTGTAACTCCCGAACTGACACCTGTGCGATACAGCTGCTCCGCAAGTAGGCGTCCATTGTAAGCTGGAACGTTGTCATCAATCTCACCGTGCTGCTGTTGAACAGGAATTCCATGCGCGTTAGGCATGAGCATTTCATGTCGATAATTGTTTAGTGAGGCACTGATGACTGCTGTACGTCCTGGATCTGTAGGCTGCCACAGATGATATGGCACGTACACTTGAATACTGGCGTAGCCCGAAACTGGTGCTGCTGCGAGTACTTTATCTGGTCGGTGAGTCAGAGCATACCAAGTACCCTGCCCACCGTTGGAGTGCCCCGAGACTATCCAGCGGTCTGTATCGATACCGTATCCGGTCCAGTTATTGTTCGTGATCCAGGTTGGAATCGCAGCTATTGCGGCTTCAACGTCGGCGAAGCCCCAGTTGTGCCAATCGTCGCCGGACCACGGCGTGACACCTGTTGGGAACAGGACCCATGCACACAGATCAGAGACAGGATCCAGAGCGCCAGTGACCTGTGGATTTTCCGCTTCAAGACCAGCTCCGTGCAGTTGCAGCAGCAAAGGCAGCTTCGATTGTCCCGGTGGGCATGTTGCGTTCTTCGCCGGAGGTCGAAGCATGGCATAGGAAACTATGCCGCCCGGGTGGAGATATGTGACCTTGTGAGGCCTGTAGAGATCGATATGATTCAGCTTTTGAGACACATGTAGGGTGTTCTGATACGTTCCACCAACGGACTGGTACGTGATGTCGTAATCCAAGGATGAGGCGTTGTTGGTAGAGAGAGATGCTTTCAAGACGATGGGCCTCGTTTGACCAGAAACAATAGTGATGGGCATGCTCGAGTCTTCGTATGTGTTAGAGTCGTCCTGGTCAGCAATATCAGTATCTTCGCGTAACAATGACTGAGCGCCCGTTGTCCACCCGGCGAAAGAGACGTGCGAGCTCACATCTGAGGGCTGAATGCTCAGGACCTCGATATCCTCTTCCCCAGTGTTCCTCAAGTATATCGATCCAATCGACGAAGCAAGCTTTCCGTCGACCACATCAGACACTAGCATGCCAGGTTTCGCAAGTTCCAGAGACCCTGTGGCCTTTTGCACGCCAACGACAACATCAATGGTAGGCTCCAGAATGCCTCCAAAAGCCCTGACATCGCGAGCTAGGCGAAGATCGATTCTGTGTGAGCCAGGCTTGAGATGAAGAACAGGAGGTGCGTTGCGGTAGCTGTAATAGTCTCCTCCAAAGTAGTGCTGGTCATCCACCCAGTATTCCAGGATGGCGTCCGTATGCAAGATTAGATGTTGAGTCTCATTACCGCCGACGATGAGTTCGCCACGAGCCCAGGCCTGGTATTGGACAGCAGCCCACCCGTATACGACCTTGAGGAAGTCCCAATCAACGTTGGAGTAAGCCACGCTCAAGGAAGCGTTGGCTGATGTAGCATCGTTCAAAGTGAGTACGGCTTGGGTCACATTCCATGACGCGGTCCCGTTAGTAGGCAATGAGCTCCGAAATGTCGCCTCAGGGTCATATTGGAGATTTCTGAAGCCGCCGTAGTACTCGAGTGGATCGGCACCCCACGTGGCTTCTATATGATGTTGGCATGGTGTTTCCGCGTCACCACGGTCAATGACGTACCTCTTGTTCCAATCTGAAATGGCCCTAAGACGTGCCATGTGTCGTTGAAAACAATCAAGGAGGCACTCTCCTGGCGGCTCACTAGGTGTAGTGGGGCTACGACCGGGCCATGTTCCGCAGCATGACCCAATTGCAGCAGGAGGAAGATAGCACAGAACAAGTACGGCAGCGACGGCCGGTTCATCGGAACAGACATACTCGGGGTTGCACGAAGCCTCGACACATGATGAGGAGCGAAAGAGGTGGTTTTGAACAGGAACGTCGTTATCGGTGCAGAAGATCTCTGCCCGACACAGCAGGTGCGGAATGCATGGTAGTTCCCGAAGTCATCAACGGAGCTTGGCTGACGAGGGCTGGTGATTTGCTATCCCTGTCGGCTGCACGACGCCCGGAACGCGTATGTCACTAACCAGACAATTCTCCGCTAATTACGGATCTATTGCGACGCTTGCCTTCAACACCACGCTTCGTGGAATAATCCTTCTCGACGATCCACGGTACCCCACCACCGCTACCGCTGATTGTGCCGCCCTCGTGCTCTTGCGTGTAGCAAAGGAGTGCGCCACTGTTCCGCGCATATAGCACCAAGTCGCCTGCAACATCGCTTCTCCCACCCCCATGGCGTAACGAATAGTTCTACGACACCCCAACCTCCTTCCATCCCGCAGTCGCCATGACGCCTCCGTTGGCGCGGGACCCGAGTCCCAACGCTACCTTCAAGTTTCCCGCCTTCCAGCCCGATCTGCTCCCCACGCCCGAGGAAGACAACATCTACGGCCTCAGCTCGTCGCGGTCCGCCAGCCCCAGTCATGCAGCGCAGACAAATGGCAGCACGGTACCAGGGGATAGGTGGCATCCGCGCAAAGAGGCCAGGTTCGGGGGCATGAATGGCTCCTCGTCGGGCTCCTCGAACAGACACGGGCGACAGAAGAGCCTTTCCGAGGCCTTCAGGACAATACGGACGCGAAAGGGCAGTGTCAGCCAGAATGCGCATGAGCTCGCAGATGCGCTCAAGGCACCGCTGTCGCCCAAACTCATCGTACGTCGCGTCATGCACGTCTCTGCATGGTCCATGGCTAACAGACGCAGGTGCTCTGCGGCGTGTGGTACATGACCTCCATCTTCACCAACATGTCCTCCAAGGCCATCCTGACCGCCCTACCGAAGCCCATCACCCTTACAACCGTACAATTCGCCTTCGTATCTGGCTGGTGTTTGATAATGGCCATGTTCGCTAGGAAATTTCCGCGGTTGAAGCAGACGATGCCTTTCCTCAAATACGGCATTCGCAGCCCATCCAGGGAACTGATCATGGCTACGCTGCCCTTGACGCTCTTCCAGATCGGCGGACACATTCTCAGCGCCGATGCTACGTCGAGGATACCTGTGTCGCTGGTGCACACCATCAAGGGACTCTCCCCGCTCCTGACGGTCATGGCCTACAGCATCTTCTTCAAGATTCAATACTCGATCCCAACATACCTCTCCCTTATACCACTTACTCTGGGAGTCATACTGGCATGCTCGGCGGATTTCAATGCGAACCTGATCGGCCTGATGTCCGCATTTGCCAGCGCTATCCTCTTCGTCGTACAGAACATTGTCTCCAAACAGATCTTCAACGACGCCGCAGCCGCTGAGAAAGACGGTCTCCCACCCAACAAGTTCACTAAGCCAGACAAACTAAACCTCCTCTGCTACTCGTCCGGTCTAGCCTTCCTCTTCACACTCCCACTCTGGCTTTGGTCCGAAGGATTCACCCTCATCTTCGACTTTCTGCATGACGCCTCCATCGAACTATCAGACCACCCTGAAGCTCTGGACCATGGGCGGCTGATTCTAGAATTTCTGTTCAACGGGACCTTCCATTTTGGGCAAAACATTGTAGCTTTCGTGCTATTATCCATGGTCTCACCAGTCACCTACTCCGTCGCCAGTCTAATCAAGCGCGTCTTCGTCATCGTCTTCGCAGTCGTCTGGTTCGGCAAGCCCATGACCAAAGTTCAAGCCTTCGGCTTCGTTCTCACATTCGTGGGTCTATATCTCTACGACCGCACGCACGACGCCGCCAAAGCAGATAAACGCGCAAAGGCCCTACAGTCCAAGAACAGCGGCTCACTGCTTCCCTTGGCGACAGACGTCAAGTCGCGACCTGTTTTCACGGCTAGTCCGTCTTCCATGCAGGATCCAGGGACGTACTCCATGCCGGGTATTCACGAGTCACGAGATGAGAAGAGACACGATGATTCGGGCAGTTCGAGCTATCGCAGGACTTCTGAGCAGGGCTCGCAGTACTTGCCTCCTGGGACGAAGGCAGAGGATACTTGGCGGCCCAATGATATGAATGGAAGAAGGGGGATAGGCGTTTCATGAGCATTTACGAATCTACTTGTTGTTTTTAGATGAACTTTTGGGTGGAGATCCGAGTGATGTTTTGTCTTGGTGAGTGGCCCGGAAGAGATGCTCGGTACGGTGATCGAGATGCGCAAAGGACCGATCTACGTGCCGAGTGTCACTGGTCAGTGGTCAAGTGCTCGATTTGCCGAGACGACCGATAGAGAGATACTAAGCCGTGGATCTACTTCGTCACATGTGATACAACCGCCGCTCCAGGAGTCTGCTGACGCGTCAGCCCGTCGTGACATTCCGATTGTACAATCAACAACCATGGTGGCTACATGAGATAATCTGAACATGAGCTGACATTGCAATCACGCCATACATACAGCCACTATTCGCATTATCGCCTCCAGTCCCGAACCGAACAAAAGAGATGCTTCTCGCAGCATGCAAAACCAAGCAGAGACCCCGACACCTGTAGCCGAACAGACACAAAGCAGACGTAAAGTGAGCGACTTCCTGGACGCCGAGTTTGGGCATTTGCATCATCTCATGTTGTTTCCCGCGCGTTAAACGTAAGGCACATTTGTATCGTAGTCCTGCTCGCTATATCCGAGCTTTCTCCCTTCGCTGCTTCCGCCAAAAACATGCGTTGTAACCCGGCGCAACCAGTTTGTAGGTGAAGGGTATTTGTGGATTTCGTCGTCGTCTAGCAGCATCCCTTCTTCTGCTCCGCGTCGGCCGACTTGCTGATCTCGAGCACCTTGCGGTCGTTGCCGAGGACTGGGCCGCTGCCTTCGCCCTGGTCGAGGGCTTTGCTTGAGACGATGCGGTAGATTTCTGGGTAGTGTTAGCAGCAGTTCGTACTGGTGACTCGGCGTTGAGGGCACGACGGAAGTGGCGGTGTAAGCACATGTCTATCCAGCCTCTGGACTGTGACGCCAAACTTTGCGCCGAACACTGTATTAACTGCGGGGTATTATATAATGAGACGGGCGTACCTGTGAGAATGTTCTGGAAAGCAAGCTCGACGTTGCTGGCGTCCAAGGCGGACGTCTCGATGAAGGAGAGGTTGTTGTCACCTGGAGAGTGTCAGCTTACGTCGTCTCTGAGTAACTATCTGGACAACTGCCAATGTCATAGAGTGAGACACGTACTCGCAAACTGCTTGGCCTCCTCTGTCGGCACTGCCCGCAGATGCCTCAAATCGCTCTTGTTACCGACGAGCATGATGACGATGTTGGAGTCGGCATGGTCGCGCAGCTCCTTCAGCCACCTCGTGACGTTCTCGTATGTCTGGTGCTTGCTGATGTCGTAGACAAGCAGAGCGCCGACAGCGCCACGGTAGTATGCGGAGGTGATGGCGCGGTACCGCTCCTGGCCTGCGGTATCCCAGATCTGGGCTTTGATAGTCTTTGCGTCGACTTGGATGGAGCGGGTAGCGAATTCGACGCCGATGGTCGACTTGGAGTCAAGGTTGAACTCGTTGCGCGTGAATCGACTCAACAGGTTGGATTTACCGACACCTGAGTCTCCGATGAGCACCACTGCGGGGGTTAGCGGGCGACGAGACCAGGACGAGTAAGGCGGGGGGAGAGGCGGTACCCTTGAAGAGAAACTACAGGCACGACGGTCAGTATGCAGAGCCCACAGCTGCTGGCGTACGGGGACTCACGTCATATTCGTCGTTCGCCATTGTTGCGGTAGGCAGGTGGGGAAGAGTGGCAGGCGGGCGGCGGGTGCACGTCTCAGTCGCTAATTCGGCGAGAGTCTCGGGAGCAGGGCCTGGATAGCGTTGGGGTATCAGGGCAAGCAGAGAGGCAGAGTACGGTCGTCGTGGCGGGTGAAGTGTCCAGGTGCGCTATCTCGCTGCCTCGAGGAGTCGCTGCTCCACCAACAAAGCACCAGCCAGCACTCAGGGCGAACGAGCCCATGCCGCATTAGGTAAGCGAGACGCTACTCTCCGCGCCCTCACCTGCAACCTCACGCCCGTGGTTGCTTGCACCACCGCAAACAAGTCGCCTTTCGCCAAATAGCGGCAATAACTCAGCCTCTTCTTATCGCGTGTTGAGCGACTACAGCGATCGGGCGCGTGTCGGAAAATTCGACCTGCGCGTTGTATCAGCGTCCTCCCGCTGCTCTCAACCAATCAGGACCTTGCATCCCCATTCATCTCTACGGCTTTCGCCAGAATGTCATCACGCCCTGCCGAAGACAATGAGGAAGTGGCGGGTACTTTTGACGTGGAATGTATCATAGCAGAAAAGTGGCAAAATGAATGGGACGTCGCGCCCTTCGGGAAGGGCATAAAGTACTTGACCAAGTGGGAGGGCTATCCACTTTCCGAGTAAGTCTATGCTGAATGATCGTTGAGCCAAGCTAACCCGCTATAAAGCAGTAAGCATTTGATCTTGTCTTTCGCAGTCCTTTAGTATTGCCTGGGACACTACCCCGACCTATACTCTCCAAGCATTCCACAAGGTTGAACATTCATCGCATCTTCCTAACGTTATGTAGGTACTTGGGAACCAGCATCAAATTTTGAAAATGTTAATGATGATCCAACGGACCCCGAACTTGCCCCAGAACCCCCAGGACCCCCAGCTCCCACCGCTCTGGAACTATGGAACCTGAAGAAATCGAAAATGAGCGGGATTGAATTCCGGAAGCTATGCGACCAAAACATAAGCAGGTTCGAGGCAGCAGTTCGAGCAGCGGCAGATGAAGGTGTGCCGCCCCTCGAAGTTACACTGGCAGAAAGAGAAGCTGTAGACTCCAGTCAACTCAACAACTTGTTCATCGAAAGTCCCAGAAGACAACCTCCAAGAGCGCGCAAGCCTCCTGTAGTGCAGTCAGACTCATCTTTGTCTTCTTCTGAAGAAGCAGAGTTGACGGATGACTCATTATTCGATGAGATCACGATGACCTCAAAGAAGACAAAGCACAAGTCAACTAGTGCAGAGGGCGCTGGTACTGAGCGCCGGCTACGTCGAAAGTCAGCTCAGTCAGCAAGTACAGCACTGAAACGTGCTACAACCACTCCAAAGCGGAAGTCAGCTACTAAGCCGAGCCCAGCTAAGCCTTCGCCATCGGAATCAAATCCACATTCTCGAACCGGACATGTCGACCCGGTCCCCACGCAACGGAGGGCTAGTACCACCAGTGAGCTTGCAAGCGCCGCTACAGGTTCTGCCAATATAACTCCGGCCCGCGCAAATCCCGGTACTGCGAAGAGATCAGTCTCATTCACTACGCAGGTCAGTCCTAGTAATGTCACGTCCGATACAGGAAAGAATGGCGCCATCAAGTTCACGAACCAACCGAAACCTCCGCCTCGTCAGATCTCTGAATTGAACAAGACCCATTTCCGCAACCTTAAAGGACGAGGGGCGGCGAATAAGAAGTCTGCCAGGGAGGGTACACCTGATCCTTCGGCTCTACAGATTGTCAACGCCCCACCCGGTACCACTATCTCGCTCCCGCGCGCACCACGCGATGATCTATACGGTCGTCGTGAGCCTAGCCATAGGCGACCCACAGAAGACTCCAACAGCGACGTTCCCCCAAGACGACAGTCTACTGACGGTAACCTACCTTTGGAAGACTGGGAAACCCACAAAGTCCCATTAGTATGCTATTCTTGGAGGCTTAGCCGTGATTGCCCGAGAGGTCCGAAAGAATGTCGCTTCATGCATAGAAATAAGGATGAAAATGGCCGTGACTATCCCTTGGGGGATATGCAAGGGTTCATACCTGGTAAATATCGCAGGCCACCACTCACCTGTCCCTATTGGCTGAACCATGAACGGGGCTGCATAAAGTCTGCCGAACAGTGTAATTACGCTCACTACAACACTGGGTGGATGAAGCACACTGATCCTAAAGTTCCCGATGTGCGAATTGATCCTGAGAAGCGGCCGGAGTTCAATGGTGGAGAAAGTCAGTCTGGAGACAGGTTCACCAAGAAAGCGTTGGCACCGAACCAACTTACGTGCTGGTACTGGAAAAACACTCAATGTCGTAAGTCCGACCAGGATTGTGCCTTCCAACATTATGATACTGGTATCGTCGCGGATGGGCCACATGATTCTCGCCAGAAGCCTGTTCGACCGGCGGATGGGTCTGATGAATCTGATGCGTCTGTCCATATGGACATCGATGATGTTGCTCAGCCGGACGTTGCCGGTGAAGTAACACGCTCCCCTTCTCCCATGCCACTCGAACAACCGCAACAACCGTTCCAGCCGCCACCTCCTCCACCTCCACCCATGGAATTCCCTCCTGTCGATATTAGATGCACAGAGCTGCAAGAGAGAATAAGCGCAGTCAGTAAGCTCGACTTCGAAGACATGTTTGCGACCAACGATGGTGAAACAACCATCGATCCGGTAGAAAGGAGGGCTTTCTTGTTCTTTCACCCTGAAGATCACTTTGTGGAGTTTGAAATCATCACTCGATGGCTCTTGATGCATCATGTCCAAGTCAGCAGTGCGAGCTATGCAGGCGGATGGGCAGATTTTCAGCAACAAATCCTGAAAGGAGGCACGGGTATCATCATCGTACGTATCACACACTCCTGGAACAAACGAATACTAAGCAGACTAGGCACATCCCGACTTTGAGTACTTCACAAGTATCCCCGGATTCGGCCAAGTCCTCCGTAGAGGAGTGCGTCTCTGGTCGGTCGGGCTTCAACCAGGTATCGAATATGACTATGCTTCAGAAGAGACACCTGTGCTCCGGAATGATCGCATTGAGATATTTCCTGTTGGTGGATTTATCTACATCACGGACGAAGTCTTCGAAGCGATGCCAAGATATGCGTTGTGTATTATCAAGCTCTTCTTGGCGAAAATCAAGAAGCTCAAGGAACTCGCAGGTCCATCAGCTCAGTTTCCAGAGATCGTCGAGAACAGCTTGCTCTGGCGTCTGTGTGTCCGCCCGGAATTGATGGAGCATCTGTTTGCCTACTGTGAAGACCAAGCAACAGAGCTCCAGGCTGGGGATCCTGATGTACAAAGGTTCGTTCACTACACTCGAAATAAAAGGATATATCACTAACTTCAACACAGTGCCGCGGAGCTCTACTCTCTCCTCATAAACCCCAGCTTCATCGAGCAAGACAGTCCCGATGCCCCCCTCAGCCTAAAAGCCGACAAACACCCCATCCTCTCTGAGCGCCGTGCAATCGCAGAATGCGAACCCGTCGACTACTTCAACACGCTCAAACGTAGCCAGCAAGCCGCCAATCTAAACATGATACGCTACTACGCTGGACTGCAAGTCGATATGCGCCGCGACTACCGCCACTTCTACGTTGTACATACCGAGCCGACGGCGTCGTATGTGAAGGACTGGAAGCAGGAGATCCAGACTATTGCTGAAGTCATCACACCTGGGCAGTGTATCAAGGAGTTTAAGAAGAGTGGGCAGGATAGCATGTTTAACTTCTTTGAGGACGTGATGGCAGGGGATGTGGGTGAGAAGGGAGCGGACAAAGACGGTGACGCGACGCGCACGGGCTAGGAACCTACGCGCGATGCTAAACATGTCCCGGTAACGATTGAAGAGTGGTGGAAGAGGGCTCAACATATTCTTTCACGGAAGTCGTGTTGGGCTGTATGAAGTCTGGCGTGTCTTAAGAGACTAGGTCAATTCGCTTGCCCATATCAGGCATGGTCTCACGATAACATTTCCGTTTCTTTCCCCGGAAATTTGATACCCTCTGATAGTAGCAACCCATTCCACATGTTTAATAAGAAGGATCCATCGCCTCAAAGACATGTTCCAGTCACTACTCAGCCATCAAAAGACACAGAACATGGAGAAAACAAGCTGGGTATCATTCAACTGCTTGCAAACCTATCGCATATATACATCTACTTCTTCTTTCCCTTCGTCTTGTCCACAACCTCGACCCAATTCCTCTGCACCCCCCTCTTCTCCAACGCCTTCATAATAGCATCCTTCTGTGGCCCCTGCACCATGACCTCCATAACCGGTGCTTTGGGACTAGACCCCTGCAGCTTATCCACACTCGTGCTACCCGCACACGTCTTGCGCAGCTCATCAGCGAGCGGCTGCGGCGAGATATAATATGGCTCCAGCCCATGTACTTTCGTCACAGTCTTATTGCCGCTGCGCGTCTCAAGGGTGATTTGTATCTTGGGTGGCGCACCGGCTTTGGGTTTCGCGTCAGAGATGTCGGCGTCGTTGCGGATTATGGCGTGGAAGGGGGAGGAGGCGGCGACCATGCGCTCGGCTAGGGCGTCGCGCGGCATGGCTCCTGAGGAGAGGGCGGCGTTGTCGGCGGCCGAGGAGCCCAGTAACGCGTCTGCGAGCTGTGGGTTTATGCGTATGAGGCGCTTGTTCTTGGGGTCGATTAGGTTCTCGGCTTCTATGTAGGCGATGAGGAGTTGCTTCAGCTCTGATGGGGTGTAGAGGCCGCGGGGATCGGCTTTGGAGGCGCTGAGGATGGGTGCGAGTTTCTCTTTGGGTCGGAGTACGGAGACGAGCTTGAGCTTTTGGCCTACGGAGGACTCGGCGGAGAGAGGCGCGGCTGGCTTCCCGTTGACGCTCGCTGCGGTTGGCGCATCTTTCTTCGGTAGCCGGTAGGGAACGAACGATTCGATCTGGCGGTCCTTGAAGTCAATGTCAAGGACTACGACCTCATTGCCGTCGCGGTCTTTGCACTTGAGAATTTGTTGCTTGTCCAGATACCGGACGAACTTTCTCAGGTTCTTCCAACTTGTCTTCTTGATTTGTAGTGAGGCTGTTCGCGCAGGGGTATAGGTAGGGAGGAAGGGTAGGACGAGCGTGGACATGACGTTTGTCTGCGAGATCGGGAAGTCGAGGCCGTAGGAGGGATGGCCCTTGTTGTGATCCATGTGGTATCGGACACCGTACAAGAATGCGTTCTTGAAGGCTTCATCGATTTCTGAGGACTGTTAGCTGCTGGTTGATGTGATTGAATGTAGGATGCATACCCTTGGTTGTAAGCTCTTTATCTTCAAGGACATCGATGAAGTCGTTGTTGGATGGCGCATCTTCGCCTTGTACGCCCTGTGCTTTCTCCGCCTCTGACCGTTCGGTCGGGGTAGCATCGAGAGTGATACCGCCTTCGTTATCGTCTAGATCGACGGCTGCCGTGCGTTCAGCGAGACTCGCCTCCTCACCATTGTCGTCGTCCCAGCCCTGGAGGATATCAGGAGGCTCAGTGCCTGCCTTACCTGTCGAGCTCCAAGACCATAGTTCGTCGCCTGCCCAGTGAAACGTCGACACAGCCATACCCTTGGTGCCCTGGACTTTGCCCAACGCGCTTACGTCAATGACGCACTCGCCAACCGCCATGGGAACTGTCGGTGCCTCGAGGCTTGCAATGGCAACGATTGCGCCTTTGGTCGCTTTCTTGGGGAACGGCGGGCCTCGTTGTAGGCCAGGCGTCATCAGGTCGGCGCCACCCTGCATCTTCTCGACCACGACGAGTGGCGTATAGAGCAACGGGACTATCCTTGGGTTGTGCCAGAGGGTATAGACGGTGGGGTACATCTTGTCACCAACCTTTGCCCACAATACTCTCTGCTCCCCGCTGGTGCCCTCATGGCTGCCTACGTATATTGTGCCCGACACCTGCTTGAGGTCTGGCCCCGCGGTTGTGGTGAAGCGCGCGGACAGGGCATTCTCGGGGAGCAGCGACTTGCGCAGTGCTGTGAGGCCGGCGGTTGACGAAGCTGCCTTGTCTTCGGGATTCGCATCGGCATCTACGGGAATGTCTATGCCAAAGTCGGCGATGATCTGGTCGGCAGTCCTGCGGCGGTCGCTCGACTTGAGGGGGGAGAGGGGCTTGATCTAAGGGGCGTTAGTCAGTGCAGCGTATGTGCGAGATTGCAACCTACAGTGGGTTTCTTTTTGAACATGTTGAACGCCTATGCTTCTGCGGCGGTTGTTGGATGTCGTGGGCCGCAAACAATGTTTGACGCGGCGATTCTCTATGACTTCAGCGGGGCAGCTAGCGCGTTTCCCCAGCCTTGCCATGCCCTTGCCATGTGCCTCGAACGGGTGCATCACTATGAGTCGAACATCCTCATGCTGACTACGCAGTGCTACCTTTGCGACAGACTTCGCCATATGTGCCGCTTTGTTTCTTCATGTCCTCGCCCTGGTCCATGAAATGAAAGTCTGTGTTGATGATGCAGCCAATGTCCACGGATGGCCCACAGACCCGGTCGTCACTTTAGACTTATGTCGCCAGCTAGGCAGTTGTAGCCGCCAATATAGCATTTGGGACCCGAAGCTACTTTTTCCATGGTTGGGCTTCTGATGACACCTGCGAAATTAACCACATCGGCTGGCGCGTGCTGGCCTCACCTGCCGATCCTGAAATCTAGAGGCTGTCTAGCCGGCAGTCGACCTTCTGCTGTACTTGGTAAGCCGGAAGGCGTCAGTGACGATAGCATGCCATGCCTCATTGTTTATAGACCATTGTCCCCTTTACGTCTGGTACTGCGTCAGCTGCATCGTCGGGACGCGTCTTTGCACCATAACAAGCTGTTCACAGCCTCCGGATAATATCAGCTCACGTCGAGGACTCGATAGCCTTCTATCGCAAGCTGAAGCGCAATATTTTCCCTCTTGCGGTGGTCATACTGTCACGTTACAGAGCCGTCCTTTGCCTCATCTGAAACATTGTCCCATCTGAAACACACTCTCTGAGATACTGCCACACCATCATCTACCATCTAGTCGCGCTGCCACCAAAGGTAGACAGCCTCGCACACGAAACACACACCAAAACTGCAAGGAGATGAACAACGTAGATAGACTTCGATCCCAGATTCCAGGACGCTGGACCAGCCTGTTGGGTCCCATGTCGCTCACCCGCCGCAGCATCCATGCAGCTGGCAGCCATCGACATCGACGGTAGCCGCTTCCGGTCAAGGCGTGCTGAACTTCAAATTTTAGCCGTCCAGGCACCAGAACGCATGCGGCCGTTGCACGGTACACAGTTCCGTGCTGACATTGACCGCATCGGCAACAGCTGGTTCTCGCGCAAAAGGTGCGCATCCAATCCATGCCTCAGTATTCCATTGCGGCAGTCATGGTGCAAACACTGCAGACGTTCGTGGCGGCGGCGCGTCAGCGAAAGACTTGCCGGCCCGGCCAATGGCTCTAGGCCTCGGTGCAAAGTCGACAACGGCTGGCTTATTCACAGCTTCACCAAACACCTCTTGGCCCGCGTGGTCCCAATTGCCGACTGGGCGCCACCGCCATGATTCAATCACACTATGCCTCCCTTAGGCAAAGCACCATTACGCATGGACTCGGCCCCCGGAGCCTCCAGGATGACCATCGTCCGTAAATGTCATGGCGAGATGCGGAGAACTGACGCGCCACGAGAAACGCCCAGCTGCGCCCGTTCGTTCTTGTACTCATTCCCCGTCTTTCCTCATAAACCCATCGTTGTCGCTCCCCCTCACGCCTGCCATGGTAAAAGTGTTGAGATCGAATTTGAAGCTTTTCGCGTTGTGACATCACAGCACGCTTCCTCGGCATCCGCCCCGGCTTTCGGAACCGACCTTCGAAAATTCTGCCAACACCATGAGTCCCATACCCGACATCGAGCGCAAATGGAATGAGGGTGAGGTCGTACCCAAGCCCAGCAACCCGGAGGAACTCATTCTGGAAGCATGGGCGCAAGGTTATCTCGTGGGTTCGCTCATCATTATGGCGTTCATCACGTTGGCAAACATGAGGCGCGGCGTCCTGTTGCACAAGGTTAGTAAGAACCCTCTTTAAGCAGTGACCACCGCTGACAACCATCTAGTTGATTCTACTTGAAGTGAGTCCACATTTACATTTCTGCTTACATCCATACTAATCAAGCCCAGCTCATCCTTGGTATCTGGCAAGGATTCTGGTTATTTTTCCCCAGCCCAGTCCACGCCTGGTGGCTCTCCGTCGCCGCCATCTTCCTGAACGCCTCCTGGTCTCTGCACAATGTCATTGCATGGATGAAGATCAAGCCGTTCCTCTCGAAACCTGTCAGCTATATCTTCATCGGCACCGTAGTGCTTGTTCAACCGTACTGGGTCGTGGAGATATACGCCAACTTCGCCTACTTTCATGGCGTCAACAAGACATTCCTGAAAACACGACCATATGAGGCGCTATGCCGCGATCCCTGGTGGATTCTCACCACCATCTACCTTTTCTGGGTCATCAAGACGCAATACGAACTGAGCCTCAAGGAGATCGTACGCATCTCGCCGCGTTTTGGTATCATGTTGTTGTCCATGTTACTCAGCATCGTCTTCATCGTCCTGGACATTTCTACAGTCACCGAGGCTATCAAACTCCCAGGCGCCACGGGCATCAACCCCTTCTGGAAGTTCGCATTCGTATTCAAGTGCCTGACGGATTCCGTCGTTCTCGACGATTTCAAGGTGGCGCTCGACCGCCTGCGAGCTTTCCGGATCAGTCGACTAGGCAGCTTCTCGGGTGACCCGAGCGACAGCCGGAGTCGTAACGACAACAACCTCGTCGCCACATGGGAAGAGATGGAGAGGGAAGCAAACGCGCTCCAGAATGTGCGCAGCCCAGACGGCGACTACATCCATCCCAGCAACTTCCCACTGAAGCCAAAACGTGCGCGAAGACCTCAAAAAGACTCTGTCATGTTCCCCAACCAGCCGGATTACCGAGACTCAAACGCTGGGCTGGATCCAGAAGATATCGTGCCCAGCATGTTGGGCGATGGCCCTACAGGAGCAGATGCACAACCCGTGCAGAAGAAACAACATCAGTTTATCGACGACATGGTCAACAGTAACAGCAGAGACATGGCTGCGGAGAAGGACTATGCCGAGGCGATGAGAGACATGCAGCGAGATAGTGTCTCAACACCCCGACGAACGAGCGAGTCTCCCCGTCGACCACCGCCGCCAGGCTGAGTGCACAATCGATTTTCTAACACTCAACACGATTCACAACGAACGATACATCAGTAATCACGAACGGGCAGGCGTTACTACGGTCGGCGCATCTACGGACACATATACCCCTACCCATGTGCTGCACGAGCACGCCTCACGCCCCACGTAACGAGCCATCCTTGCACACCCCAGAGTGGTTGTGCACAGCGGACAGGCATGGCCCCACGAGAAGCCCCACGGGTTTGGGATAGTGATAGAAAGGAGCCTGGGGCTCACTATTCCGGAATTGAGTTAATGACGAGCGGCATACTGGAACAAAAGGCGTTTTTGTACATGCTGACGGGCATCGGGCCGAGTCGGCCCTCAGTTATATACCCATTTGCGATTTTTCCTTGGTTATGGATATGGATATGCTGTTGCATATGTAGTAGGAACGAATATGCATAAATGTAAAGAAACATTTATCACCCTGTGCCATGCAATCATTCCAATCTTGTATAACGTGTAGTCCTTCGCTGTTCTATGCTCTCTCAATGCTACAATACACCACTGACTGGTCCTCCTTAGGAGTAGAAACCCTTCTTCCACCAAAGATCACAAGATTCGATCTCCCCCCTTCGATTCCGTGGTCCGTCTGTGGCGTACACGTAACCAATCTCGTTGGTAGTCACGTTCCTCGCAGCGAAGTAGTGTTGCCAGTGCATATCTTTGGCGAATTGCGGGACTTTTGAGCCGAGCTTAGTTCCACAGCAATGCTCCAGAGCTGTGTGGATATGTTGGTCGGCAAGTACACAAAACGTCGGTTTCACGACTTTTGCCCCGTGTTTGCCCCATTCAATCTCAATTCTTACTGCAAACCCTTCCTGCCTTTCGTTGGCGAATATAATGTAGACCACGCTACTGGTTGGCCCAAAATGAAACGACACGGGTTCTCCGTCAAGGCAGGATTCTGAGACTGGTGGCGGCCATGAGCTCGAGAACAAGTACCCAGTCGCGGGCGCGAATGAGAACCTCACTTCGCACTGTACAGCTTGATATACAAAAGTTCGAAATAAGAGCCTTTCCAAGGTGGTACGAGTGTCAGTCCTCCAACTATCTACGCGGTAGTCAGAATCAAGCGCGATATATATCTGCTTGCTTTTAATGGCCCAATTTGCGCGTCGGGATAGGCTTGTCGTTTGAATGGAAACGGGTGGGCAACCGCTGACTCTCTTAAATAAATTTACATTCCGGATTTGCTGTAGAACGATGGCGATACCTGTACCAGTGCCAAGATCCCCTTCTTCTACGATGCCTAACCACACTTTGCTTCGTTTATCGACGAGGATCATGCGAAGCTCAATGTGCAAGCCATGCCCAGTGACGGTAGTATGTATCGTTGGTATTCGCTCCCTGCGATAATCATACTTTTTCGGATAGCCAATAAATACTGCTGGTGATCTTGCAAGGTATGACATATTACGCATGTAAGGGCTGTGATATCCCCAAGCCAGAGGACTAATGTCATCGGAACCGCTCAAAATAGCTTCTTGAAGCCGGATGAAAGCCTTCTCGCCCTCTCCATACAACAGCGGCATGTTTATGTTCAACAGACCGAGCAGACAATATGCCTCGTCCTCCACACGAGTAGTGCTCCGCCTCGCCATCCACGAGAATACACAGGCTGCCGGTACAGACGAAACAGGGGACAAGACGTTGTAATGGCGGAAGGTGGCATAGTCGATGGACGTGATATCGCTGATTATGTCGACTGGGCCCGTGGTGGGGTAGTTAATGGTGTTGAGAAGAAAGATGTGCGTCCAATTGGTGTCGTAAAACTCGATTTTTTGGGGAGCAAGTAGCTCCTGTAGTGTCCAGCCTCTAGTAAACCATCGACTCTTTCGGAAAGCAGAACCCTGCGCGTAAACATCTGTTCCAGAGGGCACATCCTGCAGATAGGCATAGCACACCCTAGAATGCTGGTACCAGCGGAACATAGAGTTAATGGCTTCGGAAAGTTCCGCGCTGCTCGTCTTATCGATGCAGCAAGTGTCAACCCATACCCAGAGTAGGCGGTCTTTGATCGCCTGTTGACAGCACCCTTCTATCTTGCCGTAGCCTTGCTTCTGCTGGTGCCCTTCTCTTGACAAATCTTGTAGCGAAACCTCTTCCTTTCCCCAGGTATGCGATAAGATTGCGTATGGAGGGATCGAATCACCGAAGAACTCCTCCAGTTTCCGGGTGTTAACGTTGAGCAGCCGCATGGCCTGGATGTCGCCTGTACCGACAAAGCTGAGATCGGCTTTGACGTAACGTGTCTGTTTCGCGATAAAGATCGATCGTTAACAGACGGAGGGAAGCGGCCGTACAGCGACTACCTTTTCAGAGTCAATCAGCGTTTGAAGCAGAGGCACGGTCATGGATGTAGTTGAGAAGTGAAGGCCAGGAGACTCCGCGGCTAAATTGTTAGCCTGAGGGAAAGCGCGCTCCAGGGCTTGTTGCTGCATGGAGGCTGACCCGCAGCCACATGCTTCGCGCGTCTTTACTGCCCACGACCAAAATACAAGACCCTCATGCTGATGGCTTTCGGCGAGATGGATCTAGTATTCTGGGGAATTCTCTGAACGTGCGTTTATGGAATCCGTGATCGTGAAGCGTCGTAGCGGTTCGGGCTCGGTCAAATGCGCTGTACATGCTAGACACCTGCTGCCAAGAAGGCAGAGTTTAACTCGCTGAGCTATACCGGTGATACGGTGAGTATCCTCAAGTAGGTCAAAGTTGCGAATCGAGGATGCGGATCTGCGCAGCTATCCACATGTTCCCAAGTGCGGAACATTCCGAGCCTCGGCTCGCGATTAGGAAGGGCACCTGAACCCTCGCGAAGGGGCAGGGCGGCGTATGCTGACGCTGATTGTATAATAACGTGTCCATCCCTTGCTGTCGCTCGTTAGATCGATAGCCATCTTCTGGTATGGTCACAATGGCGCAGACGGCTAGCATCGTCGTTGCGGGCGCGTCAATGGCAGCACTCGTGTCGCAACCTACTATGAGAGGCAACCTGATGGCTACGCTGGCCAAGTGGACAGGCTACAACGCGCCTGGCGGTCTATGGAGGATAGCTGCGATTCTCCTCGCATTGGCGAACCTCAAGAATCTGCCATTTGTCTGGCATGTACGTATTTCGCGGAGCGGCAGGACACGCGACTTCGAGCTGACGATTACCATAGCTACGCTTCATCCGCGCCTTGTTCTATCAATTATACTTCCAACCGACCCCGATCCCTCCGCATGCGCTCTTCCAACCGATCATAACCTCAACGCGTACCACGTTCCTCGAGACAGACTACAACATGCACAAGTCCAACAGCACATACTTTAGCGACATGGACATATCCCGTACACACCTCTTCACCGCGCTCATTCGCAACGGTATAAGAAAGAACAGTCGTCTAGGTGGCGCCAAGAAGAGCGCTGTAGCAGGAGCAATAGGTGCGACTGAAGGCACACGGGGAAAGCATTACATTGCGCTAGGAGGGATAAGCTGTCTGTTCAAGAAGGAGATCCTCCCGTACAAGAAGTACGAGATGTGGACAAGACTTCTGTGCTGGGACAAGAAGTGGTTCTATCTCGTCACACACATGGTCAAGCCTGGCGTCGCACAACCCGAGAGCTGGACATTGCAGCCTTGGAAGAAGTCTAAGCCAGCCAAGGATGTTGACACAGAGAAGCTCAAGAGCGCGATATATGCTACTGCGATTGCAAAGTATGTCGTCAAGCGAGGCAGGATCACGGTGCCACCGGAGCATGTGCTGGTCGATGCCGATATGGTTCCCGCAAAGCCAGAAGGCTGGGTCTACCAAGAGGCTACAACCGAAGAACAAGGGCCGAATGACGATGTGCTGCCCAAGGCTGTAGAGGCGAAGGATTGGAACTGGGACGTTATCGAGGCAGAGCGACTAAGAGGCTTGAAGGTGGCCGAGCACTTTGCGGCTATGGATGGTATGCATGAGTTCTTTGATGGCGGCAAGGAGGGAGTTTTGGGAGAGTTCGCGGATTTGCTGTACTGATTTGGGTTCGATTTGACCGGGCCTAGGAGAGCTTGATACCCTAGATTTGGATCTTAGAACCGCGAGGCTACTGCATCGCTGGTCTTGTCTTGAATACAAACATTTAAAAATATCCTCTCGTGGGGTAATTATCTCACCTGCATTCACGAGGCACCTGGGCAGTGTCGCGGATAGCGGGCACTAGCGTCGCGCTAAGCCACTGGGACCTGCAGTGCCAGCCAACCTCGAGCGCTGCCTTCGACAATCACCGGTCACCATATGCAGTGGGAGCCGTATTCCGCTCTGGCTCAGCCTTGTGGCTTCCAGTTTTTGATCTCTCCATGCAACTAACCAACCCCACTGACCAGCAGAGCACAGGTTATCACACACACATTTCAGCCGACATATTGCTTCAACCTGGTACAAGCAGGCGCGATCGGGCTCACCCTAGCACCCACAGCACTCACATCCAGCCCACGATTGACGTCCGGATTTACGGCATCCTCATCCAACCGGTGCTTCAGCAGTCATGGCCGCGACATCAGGCGTTGCCGCACATGGAGCAGGCCCTGATATTATCTATATCGGAGAGCTTTACGAAAGCATATCTCGTAGTCCCCCGGGTATAGAAGCCAGGAAGCTGCTTATCGAACATTACATCGCAGTCGGCAATGAATGGTTGGAAGGTGCATTAGATGAGGCCAAGAAGCTCCAGGCTCTAGCTCCCACAGACCTAGACGTTGTTAGGTTCTTAAAGATTCTCGAAAAAGTGCCAGAGCCTCCAGCGCCCGAGAAGAAGGCAGTCAAGCGAATACAGGCATCTTCTGTCCATTCCGGAGGCGAACCCTTGAAGAACTTACCATTCACGGCGAAACCAATATCGAAACGTGGATCCAAGCGGTCGGACTTCATCTTAGGCGATTCAGTAGATGACCTAAACGACGAACAGCGAAACCTGGTTACTGGGTATCGTGACATACGTGCCAAGGCAACACATGTATTTGCGAATCTGCTGCGTTTACAGACCCTCCAGAAGAAGGCCGGTTTACCCCAGTCGAAGAACCTCGCTAAAGTCCATCTCATGGCGGATGGAAGTAATGGGGCCGTCTACAGTGGAATGCGCCCACCTGCAAGCGCTCGTTCTGTGGCGCGAAATATCCGCGACAAACCAAAAGAGGCCACGAACCTGGTCATCGCAGATCTGGAGGCCATGATTCAATGGGTGCGCGCGCCATATGGCACACCCTCGGGCGCAAGTATCGATACCATTCGTGATACTCTAGTCAAACGCCGAAGCGCCATCGATTCAACGCTCCCGGATGCGCTCAAATTTCATTGCGAGCTTGGTTTTATGCACGTCGAACATGAGCATCTGGAAAGGAACTACGTCAATGACGAAACCATGCTTGGAGATGAGATTGAGGACATCGCCAGAGAGGACTTCTATGTGACCGAGGACAACTATGCGTGGTCGATGGATGGTATGTGACTTCCATGTACGGACTACGATGAGACCCATACTAACCTTGTGCCAACCTTAGAACTTGTTCAAGCTATCCAGGCAAATGGCGGTGTACTCCGCAATCCTCTCAGCAGAGAAATGTTTACTCCGAAAGATGTCAAGGGGATTCTCCTCCACCCGACAGGCAAGTCTCTCGCAGCTCTACGAGTTGAGCAGCACGAGATGTCCAAGGGCGTACGGACGGAAACAATCATACAAATGGAGAAGCTCTCAGCGATCTTGCTAGCAGATCAAAGTAGCGATACGCTCCCCAGTCGCAAGGCAGTAGACGAGTTCCTCCTATACATTGCAACACGTAGGTCTTCCTTCGGCACAACGACGACCAACAGGCTAATATATGAGCAGTACCAGATTTTGAGCAAAAAGCGATCGAAGGTCTTAAGTGTCCTGCCACAGACTCTCACACTGGACAGTCTTATGACTGGTCTATCGGTGAAGCAGTGAAGGATGCGAAAGGGAACCTTGTGTGTTTTCACAAGACAGGCGACTTCATACGGCAAGCCGCTGCGCATCTGCGGAAGAACCGTGGTGTCGCTCCTGACACCGACGAAGGTAATTGTTCGATCATGTGATATCTTGTAGCAGCTTCATGGTCTCAAATCGGGACTGTCCGTGCGTTTCGCTTAAGCAGTCCATTGCGTTCTGGAGGTAACAATATGCATAAAGGTCGTCAGTGTTTGTAACAATGTCTGCCACCCTCAGGCACATTTGCGGCTGAATCAGGCTGGTTCCGGGCGCCGTAGTCACAAATCCTTAGATCACACGATCCTACAAGGCTTTTTCATACGCCGATTGCTCGATCAACTTTGCCAGATAGCGTTCGTTGACCATTCCTTACATTAGATTGCCATTTTCGTCGCTTCGCTTACCGCTGTCTCGTACCATGGTTAGCCTACACAGTCGCAGTCGCACTAGCCGCTTCGGGGGCCGGTGAATGTGCTTTCCGTATAAGCCACCCTGTTCAGCCTTGTGCGCAGCCCCAAAGTGTCAGTCTCCGCAGAAAAAGGCCACCCATCACATGTGAGCTATACCAGACTAGCCATGTATCTTTGCCGTAACATCCACTATGCGCCTCCAAGATTTGATGTTCCTCTTTCCTCATCAGCCGACGGTCTATTGGCCGCACCTCTTTGAACACTACCAACCCTATGCTACCTAGGTACTCTGGGTCCCACTATCCTCGTGCGCTTCCAAGGAAAGCGCGATTCTGGTACAAATCCCCATTGTACCAAACTCAACCACTGCAATTTGCTCGAAAGTTCTCGTGCTTCACTGCCGGTAACCGATACCCACGATTCTCTTGACACCGACCGTTCGTAACTCGACTCGAACTAGCCGTTTCATCTGTATCCATTTTATCATCTCACCCCTGGCGCAGGGCCATTCCTCATAAACGTAGGACAAGCATGGCCACCGCCGTCATGCCTCCTACTGCAGTCGAACAGGATACCGGCAAACGCTCCCATATGTCATGGGCCAAAAAAGCCATACCGTTGAAGAGCACGGCGATCTTCAAGAAGACCGATCACAGTCAAGAATGGCATGCGGAGGTGGAGGCCACTGCTGGGGTACTACACCCCTCGCACCGTCGATTCCCATGGGGCTTCATCCGCAATCACACCGATACCTATCTCAAGAAGAAAGGCAAGATCAGCCAAGAAGAGGCGGATAGGAGGCTTTCGATGTTGGTTCAGACACATCCGGCAAGAGACGTCGCCATAGCTTCCGTAGCGCATGCTATGTCCGTGGAGAGCCTGAGCCAATTACTACGAGCTGAAACGAACGTTATGTGTGGAAGCTATTGGGGCCTCGACACTTGGCTACAGAGCGTGATCGCTGCGCATGAAGGGAACCCTGCCTTAGTAACACGTCTGCAAGCAGAATGGGCACGCACACTCTTACCCTATGCGACCACCGGCGCCAGTGCAGCCGGCTGCTATCTGAAGGGCGTAAAGCGAGCCTTAGAGAATCACAAAACCCAGAATACGGACGTCGATCTTCATAACTTCGCGGTGCTCTTACGACGAGCTATAAAAGATTATGCGGAGCAGTTGAATGGCTTCCGGTTGACATGTAATTGGGTAGCAGCTAAGAAAGCAGTAGACTGGATGACGGAACTGGATGTATCGTCGTCTTCGAATTCACCTTGTACCAATATAGAAACTGTCTTCGATCGCCACCACTTCCCGGCCTGGAGAATGTGGGCCTCTTGGAGACCGGATGTTGATCGTATCACGCGTTTCTCTATGATAGACACCATTCATATGTCGACTATCCTCGACGTCGCGGCTCTGGAAGGACCTGATATGATCACGGGTACTAGGCAGACCTTACGTCAGGGTTTGATAGCGGGCTATGGCGAACAAAGGAACTGGGTACACTACCGCGGCCTGATCATCGAGGTCCCTGAGCACACAAAAGCATGTTTATCGACCAGCCTAGAAAGACTCGTGGTAAGGTTGGACGCTGTCTCCACTTCGCTGCCCCAGGGCGAAAGCCTCTTCAATCTGTTTCGAGCATTGACCATCGGCGGAACATTTACGAAGAGCAGCTTGGATCTCTTCGACGCTTCGTTAGAGATTGCATGCACACCGGAGAAAGACAATCATGCCTTCATCCGCGAGCTATGGTGTGAGAAGGAGCAAATCGGAGGACTCCATGTCCACGCTCTTCAACAACTCCTCGGTCTCCTCGACGCACCAGGAGCGACGACTTTTCGCGAGCTTTTCCTCCAAGATTGGCTATTCGAGGGGATTGGAGAATGCTTTCGCGAGTGCCAATCTGTCGTAAGGAATCAGATAAAGACTTCGGCTTGGTTACGCCTTCTACTAGAGCTACACACATTTTGCATGGCCGTGAAAGCATCTGAACATATATTCCCGCGACTGAAGCCTGCTGTCCGAGCGAATGTCGGCGCATGGCCCAGCGCTAAACGAATGACATCGATCAAGGAGATATACGTCGCCGCCCAAAATCTACATCAAAACGAACTGCAGACGAGGCACACGTTCGTTTGGTTCGATCCTGATACCTCGACCGAGTCTCTCTTATTCGCATCCGATGCGAAAGATCAGAAATCACGGCACGCACTTGAAGAAGTCATCGAGAAACACTGTGTCGACCACCTGCTTACTGCCGAAGTATCTTGCGACACTACCGAGCAGATATTGCGTGATATCCTTGAAGTCTGGGAGAATACCGGAGAAGGTGTGGATGATGTCGACCGGCGCATGCTAGCTATACTGGTTTCAAGAGATATCGACAATCCTTCTGGACACAAGTGCGAATGTATCTATGAGCTCGCAGTAGATCTTAGCTTGGGGCGATCTTCTTCTTTTGTCCGAGACATAGTGCGTATCGTTCGTGTGCAGGAGACGGACTCACGGCAAGCCATAATTGCTTTGACGAACACCCTGGCAGCACGAGAAGGTTGCAAAAAATGTTGGAGAGGGGTCTTACTAAGATGGCTGAACCAAAGTGAGAAGCAAGAAGCGCGATGGGGCACTGCCATCATCGACCACTTGATCCAAACCATGGATTCTGCGACATGGCTCTCCTTCATGCAATCACTGGAGACGATCTTCGCCGACATCATTGCCGATAACACCAAGAAACACGAGTTACCGTCTCTACTACAGCCCCAGATTTTGACTTGGGTATCACAACTAATAAAGTTCGGGCCCACCTTAACGAAGCTCGAAGAAGTATCCGACAGTTCATTCGCAGTACGTCAAATGTTATCTTATGGAACCGAACCACAAAGGAAACGGAACCTGGCCATGCTTTCACATCTCCAAAAAGCGGAAGGGAATTCAGCCGAGAGAATTATGCAAAACATTATCATATGGGTATGCGGTCGAATATCAGATATGCGCGAGGTCATTGAGTATTTATCTGAACTACTGGACGCGCCATACGAGGCTATAGAAGCTTGCAACGAGATTTGGGATGCGAGATGTGGATTTCTGGACATACCTGGTCTTCCTACTCACGAGCAAGCTGGTCTTTCTCGGATCATCTCGAGAGATGTTGTCTACTACGACGGCGCGTCCAAACAGTACAAGATCATGACGCAACCAGACTCATCGACGCCAAAGAAGAAGAAACCCCTTCAAACAATTGCCAAGCGAAGATACGACATCCCACTAGCTGTGGCTGAGGTCATGGTTGCTGGTTGGATCCAAGACGACGACGTAGCACTAGAGACGAAAACGGTTATCGAACGCCTCGCTCAGCTACTCGACTTGAAAGTATACAAGCAGAACATCCCTAAGAGCGAGCTCTCCAAAGCAACAGAATTCTGGGATGGCATCGAAGCAGAGATCATGCAAGAAGCCGAACGCCTCGAAGGGCTAAAGCGAACACTGAAAGCGAAAGACCCCTTGCAGACAGCCTTGCTGATCGAGGAGTACAATATACCTGATAGCAATCTGCTGGAGGATGAAATACAAGAACTGCCTCCCGGCATCATCGATCTAGTTGAACTAATCGATGATGACGAGATTGAGATGAGCTTCACACTCGCTTCCTACACTGAGCTACAACGAAGCGCAATGGGCGTACCGAGCACAGCGAACAACCTTCTCTTACGGCTAACCATCGATCGGTATGGGAGCAAGCCACCCGCGTTCTGTGTGCACTACGACAGTGACAAGGGTATAGAGACTGAACAACATTTCCCGTGGATCTGTGTTGCAACTTCCAATGCACCACACGGTAATGTGTGTTTCTCGAAACAAACTGTCTTCGTGTGGCAGATGAACAGGCATATCCATCGATACCTTCGCGCGGGGAACGTATCGTTAAGAGGGCTGTACGGCCTCGTCCAGACTATGATCGGAGAAATGGGGCAAAGATGCATCTCCTGCGGCTGCCGCCACAAAGGGAGGAGTACGCAACTGCGGAGATCTACACCATGTTGGACTGTCGCATGTCAACTGCTATGGTAAGTCATCACCGAACAGAAAGCGTCAATAGTACAATCACTAACCACTTCCAATACAGGTACGCCCTCCCCCTCGACGTCCGCATCCCCGAAATCCGCACCGACATCTTCGCCGTCGATATGCTTCTCAG
>Ga0265798_10001740_pt1 | contig 33178 bp, 30 predicted proteins | sample P3T30metagenome_FD_192430 | JGI IMG/M metagenome (GOLD analysis project Ga0265798, IMG submission 192430) | Plant litter microbial communities from East Loma Ridge, Irvine, California - P3 T30 | ecosystem: Environmental > Terrestrial > Plant litter > Unclassified | place: USA: California... | reverse complement strand
GCACCGATCACACTGGTGATGGCGGCCGCCCAGAGAATCAGGCCGAAGATGCGCAGGCCGAACTCGCCTGCGGTGGCCTGGAAGGCCTGCGCCGCCGGATTTGCGCCCTGACCCGAAATGTCGATGACCACGCCACTGGCTACCACGCCAAGAATGGCGAGGAACAGGATGTAGCGCATGAGGCCGGTGACCAGGATGCCGCTCAAAGCCGCCTTGTTCACCGCCTGTAGATTCTCGATCCCGGTGGTGCCGCGATCGAGCAGGCGATGGGCGCCGGCGTAGGTGATGTAGCCCCCCACCGTGCCACCGACGATGGTGGTGATGATGGCGAAATCCACGGTTTCCGGCAGGATGGTTTGGTACAACGCCTGACCCAGCGGCGGGTTGGAAGCGAAGGCGACGAACAGCGTCATGCCAATCATCACCAGGCCCAGCACCACAATCATTCGGTCCACGGCCAGGCCCGCACGGCGAGACAGGAAAATGCCGATGGCCATCAGCGCACTCAAGGCGCCCCCCCATTTCGGATCCAGCCCCATCAGTGCATTCAGGCCCAGGCCTGCACCGGCAATGTTGCCGACGTTGAACACCACACCGCCGAAGATGACCAGTACGGCCAGCAAGTAGCCGCTGCCTGGAATCGCCTTGTTGGCGATGTCGGCCGCCCGCATGCGCGTCAGCGTGACGATGCGCCAGATGTTCAACTGGACCACGAAGTCGATGAGGATCGACGCCAGGATGCCGAACGCGAACGCCGCGCCCATTTTTGCCGTGAACGTGGCGGTCTGAGTGATGAAGCCCGGGCCGATGGCCGAGGTCGCCATCATGAAGATCGCGGCGATCAGGGAAGAGCGACGCGCCTTGGTGAAATCCTTGGCGGTCTGTGTCGCGGCTGTCTGTGTCACGGCATCGTTCCTGCGATGGGAGATGACAGGGACAGAGCAATGAACATGCCAGAGCCTGCCAATCCGGCGGAAGGAGTTGATCTGTATGCTTTGGATTGTTCAACAATACGTTTTGAAGTACCCCACAATGTGCACCAGTTTGTAACGCTTGCAAGGAGCGCTGTTACTTAATGATGCACAGAAGTGCCATTCGCCTTGCCTGAGATCTGGCAGTGGGTGAACATCGAATCGACTTTTCCGACCCTGGACCGTACATGACCGACCTCTCACTTTCTGCGCCTCGTTCCCTGGGTGAATCCATTACCCAGGAGATTCGCCGGATGCTGGTGGAAGGTGAACTGGTCCCTGGCCAGCGCCTGTCCGAGGCCGCCCTGGCGGAAACCCTGCAGATCTCGCGCAACACCCTGCGCGAGGCCTTCAGAGGCCTGACCCGTGAAGGCTTGCTCAAACACGAGCCAAACCGCGGCGTGACCGTGGCGGTGCCGGACATGGCGTCGATCATCGACATCTACCGGGTACGCCGCTTCATCGAGTGCCAGGCCCTTGCCCAAGGCTATCCGCTGCACCCAGGCACCGTGCGCATGCGCGAAGCGGTTGCCATGGGCAAGCAGGCGGGCGAGGCCAAGGACTGGAAGGCCGTGGGCACGGCCAACATGATGTTCCACCAGGCGGTCGTCGAACTGGCCGACAGCCCGCGCCTGGAGGCGTTCTATGCGCAGATATCGGCGCAATTGCGGCTGGCCTTCGGCTTGCTCGACGATCCGCGCTTCCTGCACATGCCCTACCTGGACATGAACGGTTGCATTCTGCATTGCCTGGAAGAGGGGCGTGCGCAAGAGGCCACGCAGTTGCTCGAGGCCTATCTGGTGCGTTCGGAGCGTACGGTGCTGGCCGCTTGGGAGCGCAGTACCCGGCGCTAGCCCGCCAGGCCGAGGGAAACGCGTCCGGTCGAAATGGCTGCTCGACATGCCTGCATGCGCCGTTGGTCTTGCCGTGAAAACTCCCTTGCCACCTCGCGTTCGAAATGAGCGGGAAGGTGCTTGCCAGGCCGAATCGGGTCGGGGGGGGGGGGAATCGACAAGGAATCAGCAATGAGCGGGATCCTCCAACTTGAAAGTGCGCGACTGATCTTGCGTCAGTGGCGGGACAGCGATCTGCCCGCGTTTGCCGACATGTGCGCCGATCCGCGGGTCATGCGTTATTTTCCCGAAACCTTGGGACGGCTGCAGAGCGCAGCGGTCATCGGTCGTGTGCGCGGTCACTTTGCCGAATTGGGCTATGGCCTGTGGGCGCTGGAGCGCAAGGACAGTGGGCAGTTCATCGGCTTCGCCGGGCTGGGCCAGGTAGGTTTCGATGCGCCTTTTGTCCCGGCTACCGAGGTTGGCTGGCGTCTGGCCTATGAGCATTGGGGGTTGGGTTTTGCCAGTGAAGCGGCCTGGACCTGCCTGGCTTGCGCCTTCGATCGCTTGGGGCTGGATGAGGTGGTAGCGTTCACGGCGGTGGCCAATGTGTCGTCGGAAAAGGTGATGCAATCGATCGGCATGTTGCGCGACCACGAGGGCGACTTCGACCACCCGAACCTGCCCGGGCATGAATTGCAGCGGCACATGCTGTACCGCATCACCCAGGATCAGTGGCAGCACACCCGCTAGCGCTCCCACAGGTGTCCGCAGTACAAGTGTCCGCTATCATTGCGCCCATTTGGTTCTGCCTATGTGGGTGTTGCCTATGCCGAGGAGTTTTGAATGAGCCATGTGTTGGACGATCTGGTCGAGCTGCTGAGCCTGGAACCCATAGAAGAAAACCTGTTCCGCGGCCGCAGCCAGGACCTGGGCTTTCGCCAGCTGTTCGGTGGCCAGGTGCTGGGCCAGTCGTTGTCGGCCGCCAGCCAGACGGTGGAGCCCGATCGCCACGTGCATTCGCTGCATGGCTACTTCCTGCGCCCCGGCGACGCCCAGCTGCCGGTGGTGTACATGGTCGACCGAGTGCGTGACGGCGGCAGTTTCAGCACGCGCCGGGTGACCGCCGTGCAGAAGGGCCAGCCAATCTTTACCGGCACCACCTCGTTCCAGTACGACGAAGAAGGCTTTGCCCACCAGAGTGTGATGCCCGAGGTGGTCGGTCCGGAAAACCTGCCCACCGAACTCGAGCTGATGCAGCAGGTGGCCCATCTGATCCCTGCGCACATGCGCGACAAACTGCTGTGCGGCAAACCCATCGAGATGCGCCCGGTGGCCGAGCGCGACCCGTACAACCCCACGCCGACCGACCCGATCAAATACATCTGGTTTCGCGCCGACGGCGCACTCGCCCAGACCCCGGCCTTGCACAAGTACGTCATGGCCTATGCCTCGGACTTCAACCTGTTGACCACCTCGCTGCTGCCTCACGGCAAGTCGGTGTGGCACCGTGACATGCAGATCGCCAGCCTCGATCACTCGCTGTGGTTTCACGGCAACCTGGTCGCCGACGACTGGCTGTTGTATGCCCTGGACAGCCCCTGGGCGGGCAACGCACGTGGTTTCGCCCGCGGCAGCGTGTACAACCGCACCGGCCAGTTGGTGGCCTCTTCGGCCCAGGAAGGTCTGATCCGCCATCGGCAGGACTGGTCATGAGCCTGGCGCGGGTTCGCCACTGGGTGTTCGACCTGGACGGCACGCTGACGGTGGCCGTGCACGACTTCGCCGCCATCCGCCGTCATCTGGAGATTCCGCAGGAGGCCGACATCCTCGACCACCTGGCCACCTTGCCGGCCGAAGAATCACATGCCAAGCATGCCTGGTTGCTGGAACACGAGCGCGCATTGGCCGTAGCGTCGACGGCAGCACCGGGCGCGGTGGAACTGGTCCGCGAACTGGCCGACCGTGGCCATCGCCTGGGCATCCTCACGCGCAACGCGCGCGAACTGGCACACATCAGCCTGCAGGCGATCGGCATCGCCGACTGCTTTCAGGCCGACGATGTGCTGGGCCGCGACGAAGCTGCGCACAAGCCCGACCCGGCCGGGCTATTGCACCTGGCCGACGCCTGGGGCGTACGCCAGCCGGAGATGGTCATGGTGGGGGATCATCGAATGGACCTGCTGGCAGGTCGGGCGGCGGGCACCGCCACGGTGCTGGTGAATCAGCCAGAAAACCTCTGGCCGGAACTGGCGGACTGGCATGCGCTGGACTGCAAACACCTGCGCGAACTGATCTGAACCCGCTACCACCTGCTGGGCAGGTGGTGGTTGGCAAACCATTCAGAGGCTCTTGGCCGCAAACGTATCGCACTGGGCAATCTGGCCTTGGGCGAAGCCGGCCTTGAACCAGCGTACGCGCTGTGCCGAGGTGCCGTGGGTGAACGAATCGGGCACTACACGGCCCTGGCCCTGCTGTTGCAGACGATCGTCGCCGATGGCATTGGCGGCGTTCAAGGCTTCTTCGATGTCACCCGGCTCCAGCCAGTTCAAGCGCTTCTGCCCATTGAACGCCCAGACTCCGGCGAAGCAATCGGCCTGTAGTTCCTGACGCACCAGCAGGCCATTGGCACCTTCCATGCGCTGGCCACCCTGACGCGCTTTCTGCACCTGATCCGACACGCCCAGCAAGGTCTGTACGTGATGACCCACCTCGTGAGCGATCACGTAGGCCTGGGCGAAATCACCGGCGGCGCCGAAACGCTGGGACATTTCGCGGAAGAACGCCATGTCCAGATACACCTGCTGATCGGCCGGGCAATAGAACGGTCCGCTGGCCGCCGTCGCGTAGCCACAGGCCGACTGCACTTGGCCGCTGAACAGCACCAGCTTGGGTTCCTTGTAGGTCTGGCCGCCTTGCTGGAAGATCTGCTTCCAGGTGTCCTCGGTATCGCCCAGTACCGTGCTGACGAATTCGGCCTGCTCGTCGTTGGCCGGTGGCGCCTTGCGCTGGCTGGTGTCGACCGGCGCGGCCTGCTGACCCTGGCCGGTCAGTTCACCGAGGATCTGCATGGGGTCCTGCCCGGTCAGCAGGCCGAAGCCGACGATCAGCACCACGGCGGTCAGGCTCAGGCCCTTGCCGCCCATGCGCATTCCGCCGCCGCCACTGCCGCCACCATCACCGCGGGCATCCACGACGTTATCGCTGCGTCGGCCTTTCTTCCATAACATGGCAAATCCTCACTCGATTCATGCATAACCATTCGGGTATGCCTGTGACCGTGTTTTTCAATATTCGTTGTCGGCCATTTCCTTGAGACTAGTACGAAGCCTGAAAACAGGTCCTCTATAAATCGAATAACAGGAGAACGGCATGTCTTCCCAAGACAGCAGTCGCTTCATCATCCGTGATCGCAACTGGCACCCCAAGGCGCTGACGCCGGACTACAAGACCTCGACCATGCGCTCGCCGCGCCAGGCCTTGGTGAGCATTCCGCAGTCGGCCAGTGAAAGCACCGGCCCCAATTTCGCCCACCTCAAGTTCGGCGAGTTCGACAATGACCTGCTGCTCAACTACAACCATGGTGGCTTGCCGATCGGTGAGCGGATCATTCTCGCCGGGCGCGTCTGCGACCAATTCGGCAAACCGATTGCCAATACTTTGGTGGAAATGTGGCAAGCCAACGCCGGTGGCCGCTACCGGCACAAGAACGACCGCTACCTGGCGCCCCTGGACCCCAACTTCGGCGGTGTCGGCCGCACGTTGACCGACAGCGAGGGCTACTACAGTTTCCGTACCATCAAGCCGGGCCCGTACCCATGGCGCAACGGGCCGAACGACTGGCGCCCGGCCCACGTGCATTTCTCGGTGAGCGGCCCGTCGATCGCCACCAAGTTGATCACCCAGCTGTATTTCGAAGGCGACCCGTTGATCCCGATGTGCCCCATCGTCAAGTCGATCAACGACCCCGAGGCGGTGCAGAGCCTGATCGCCAGGCTGGACATGGCCAACGCCAATCCCATGGATTGCCTGGCCTACCGTTTCGACATCGTGCTGCGCGGTCAGCGCAAGACTCACTTCGAAAACCGTTGAGGGGAATCGACATGCCTATCGAACTGCTTAAAGAAACCCCGTCACAAACGGCTGGCCCCTACGTTCACATCGGCCTGGCCCTGGCGGCCGCCGGCATCGAGCCGCGCGAGCATGAAATCTGGAACCAGATGGCCAAGCCCGAAGCGCCGGGTGAGCACATCCTGCTGCTGGGCAATGTCTACGACGGCAATGGCCATCTGGTGCGCGACTCGTTCCTGGAACTGTGGCAGGCCGATGATCAGGGCCACTACCACATCGATTTCGACCAGGAACAACCCTTCAACAGCTTTGGCCGTACCGCCACTACGTTCGATGCCGGCGAATGGACCGTGCAGACGATCAAGCCGGGCGTGGTGAACAACGCCGCGGGCGTACCCATGGCGCCGCACATCAACATCAGTCTGTTCGCCCGCGGGGTGAACATTCACCTGCACACGCGGCTGTATTTCAGCGATGAGGCCGAGGCCAATGGCAAGGATCCGGTGTTGAATCTGATCGAACAACCCGCGCGTCGGGAAACCCTGATTGCAACGCGCTGCGAGGTGGACGGCAAGCTGGCCTACCGTTTCGATATGCGTATCCAAGGGGAAGGGGAGACGGTGTTTTTCGATTTCTGATCGGATACTGCGGTGCCTTCATTCGCGGGCAGAGCCCGCTCCCACAGGTCTCCCATGTGACCTCTGGGCAATCTGTGGGAGCGGGCTCTGCCCGCGAATGGGAGCACCGCGATTCAAAGCCCTACCTCAATCCCACTTCGGCGCAAAATCCGGGCTCACCAACCGCTGATCCTTGGGCAACGCCGCAATGATCCGGCGATCTTCATCGTCCAGCTGCACCTTCAACGCATCCAGGTTGCTTTGCTGGTTGGCCTTGCTGGCCGCCTTCGGGATCGCGGCAACATTGTCCTGATCCAGCAACCACTTCAACGCCACCTGAGTCGGCAGCACGCCGTGCTTGCTGGCGATCTGCTGCAGCTCGGGAATCTGCGACACCTTGTTGCGCACCAACGGGCTGTAGGCGGTCAGCGCCATGTCATGTTTGCGGGCGTAGTCGAGCAGGGCGTTCTGGCCCAGGGTCACATGGTATTCAACCTGGATCGCCGCCAACGGGGCGTTCAACTCCTCCATGACATGGCGCAGCAGCGGCAGTGGAAAGTTCGCCACGCCGATGTTCAGCGCACGGCCGTCCTGCTTGAACGACACCAGGGTGTCGATGGCCGCTTTCACATCCCAGCCCTCCTGGCCGGGCCAGTGGATCAGGAACAGGTCGATGTAGTCGCTTTGCAGGGCGTTCAGGGTGTTCTGGAACGATTCGCGCATGGCGTCGGGCGCCAGCTTGTCCCACCAGACCTTGCTGGTGACATGAATGTCCCCGCGTGGCACGCCGGACTCGGTCAAGGCACGGCCCACCGCGGCCTCGTTGTTGTAGCCAGCAGCCGTATCGATGTGCCGGTAGCCCAGGTCCAGGGCCTGAATCACAGCTGTGGTGCATTCGTCGCCGAGCATTGGCCACGTGCCAAGCCCCAGTTTCGGCATCTTCAGGTGCTGCGCGTTGGTGATGAGTTGCATGTCGGTCTCCTGTTCCGCTGGCGGTCATTCGTGATGGATGGCCCCGGCCATGTGCCGGGCGGCGATATAGCCGAAGGTGGCGGCAGGGCCCAGGTTGATACCCCCGGCCGGGTAATGGCCGCCCATGATGCTGGCCATGTCGCTGCCCGCGGCGTACAGCCCGGCAATCGGCAGGCCTTGCTTGTCGAGCACCTGCGCCTGTGCGTTGGTCTTGAGCCCGGCGAAGGTGCCGAAGCTGCCCGCTTCAACCTTGACCGCATAGAAAGGCCCCTGTTCGATCGGCGCCACGCACGGGTTGGGCCGGTGCAGGGCATCGCCCTGCTTGCGATTGTAGGCGCTGCCGCCGCGGCCGAACTGCGGGTCTCGGCCTAGGTGCGCGTGCTCGTTGAAGTGGTCTACGGTAGATCGCAGCCCGTTCGGGTCGATGCCGCATAGAGCGGCCAGCGCCTCCAGCGTGTCGCCCACCTTGAGATAGCCGCTGTCGATGTGCGGCTTGAGCGGTAGCGGAAACGGCCGTGAGATGCCCAGCCCGTAGCGGCGCTGGAAGGTGTGACTGCAGATCAGCCATGAGGCAACTTCCTCGCCGGGGGCATGGGCTACCATGGCTTTCACGTAGTCATAGTAGCCGTCGGCTTCGTTGACGAAACGCTTGCCGTTGGCCAGCACGGCAATGATGCCCGGCTTCGCGCGCTCGATGATGTGCGGGAAGTGGCCGATGCTGCCGTCGCGGTAGGGCACTCGAGACACCGGGCACCAGGCTGCGGCCGAGGCCAATCCGGTGGCCACCTCGCCACCGGCGGTCTCGCCCAGGCGCAGGCCATCGCCGTTTACGCCCAGTGGCGGCAGAGCCAGGTGTTCGTGGCCGCTGGGCGTTCGCGGGAACAGTGCCCGGCGTCGGTCGATATCATGAGCGAAGCCGCCGGTGGCCAGCATCACGGCCTTGCGCGCCTTGATCACCACTTCGCCTTCGGCAGTCTCGATCACGGCGCCGCAGACGCGTGAACCTTCCTTCGACAGGCGCCGGACAGGCGCGGACTCCCACAGCAGCACGCCCAGGTCATCGGCCGACTTGGCCAGGCGTGCGACCAGTGCCACCCCGTTGCACAGCTGCATGGCGCGGCCGTGTCGGGCCAGGTCCAGCATATGTCGACCCACGCGCCGGCTCACGTGCAGCAGCGAGCGCCACGAGCGGGTCAGGGTCAGAAAGGCGGTCAGGTCGGCGCCGGCCATGATCGGCATGCCCAGGAAGGAGGTTTCGCGCATCGTTCTGCGCAGTCGCTTGAGCAACGGCTTGTCCAGTTGGCGTGCGTCGTAGGGGGCCGCGATCACCGAACGGCCACCGGTGCCGGCACCCGGTGTATCGCCGTGGATATCGGCGATGGCATTGCCATCGGCGAACTGCAGGCTGGTGTGTTTCTCGAAAAACGCCACCATGTGCGGGGCAGCCTCGAGAAAGGCATCGATGCGTGCCGGATCGAAGTGCTCACCCAACTCATGTTGCAGGTAGGTGCGCGGCAACGCCGGATCTTCGTCAATGCCGGCGCGGCGCGCCAGCGGATTGCGTGGCACCCACATCCAGCCGCCGGACCAGGCGGTTGCGCCGCCGAAGGTGCTGTCCTTTTCGACCACGATCACACGCAGCCCGTGGTGGGCGGCGGTCACTGCAGTGGCCAGGCCAGCAGCGCCGGAGCCGATGACCAGCACGTCGCAATCCACGCTCTTCGTTTCGCTGTCAGGCCCCTGCATTGGATGAATCTCCGAGATATACACGTCTGGTGAATTGTAATTTTATGGAACCTAGTTCCACATTCTATGGATTGCCGCCCGAATCGCCAAGTGTAGAATCAGCGGAATTTTTCATCGCGTTCCAACTTCACGAGAGCCTCACCATGGCCGGCAGTCAGATCGAACGGGCGTTCAGCGTGCTTGAAAGCCTTGCCAACGAACCACGCGGCCAAGCCTTGCAAGCCCTTGCCGAACAGCTGGGAATGCCCAAAAGCGCGGCTCACCGCATGCTCACCGAGTTGGCCCGACTGGGCTATGTACGGCAGAGCGCGGAAACCCTGCGCTATCACTTGTCGACCAAGTTGGTGGCGCTGGGTTTTCAATACCTGGCCGGCAGCGGCGCCGATATCGTCCAGCCGATTCTCGATCGCCTGGCCCAGGCAACCGGTGAGCTGGTCCGGCTGGGCGTGGTCGAGGGCGACCGTCAGACGTGGATCGCCAAATCCCAGGGCGCTCGTTCCGGCCTGCGCTACGACCCGGAAATGGGGCGTGATGCGCCTTTGTTCTACACCGCTTCAGGGCATGCCTGGCTGGCTTCGCTCAGTGATGCCAAGGCACTGGCGTTGGTGGAGCAGCAGGGGATTACCGCTGGTGAAGACTTCGGGCCCAATGCGCCGCGGTCCAATGCCGATCTGCTGGAGCGTCTGCGCCTGGCCCGCGAGGCCGGCTATGCCTGGGTCGTCGAGAGTTCGGCATTGGGCACCTCGGCGCTGGCGGCGGTGATACGGCATCCGCGGGACGGCCATGTGGTGGGCGTACTGAGTGTGGCCGGGCCCAGCGCGCGACTGTCCGAGACACGCATGCACGAATTGGCCAATGGGCTGTTGGCTGCGGCACAGGAGCTGTCTCAGGTCAGCCTGGCGTCGGAGCTGTTCAGCTGAGCGCTGGAACCAGCGGTGTGGTCTTGGTCCACCGATTCCTGGCCAATCCGTTATCCATGACTTGAAATATTTCGGAACTCGGTTCTAAATAAGTGGAGAGAATAATAAACAAAGGACTTCATCGTGACCGTCCCCCTGCGAATTGCCCTGATCGGTGCCGGCACTATGGGCCGGCAGCATTACCAGCACCTGCGCGAGATGCACGCAGCCCAACTCTGCGCGATCGCCGACCCCGGTCCTGACGCTGAGGCCTTTGCCGCTGAATGCGCGGTCCCGCATTTCACCGATCATCGGCAGATGCTGGCGCAGGTAGCGCCCGCAGCCGTCATCGTGGCCAACCCCAATGCTCAGCATGTGCGCACGGCACTGGATTGTTTGGCAGCCGGTGTGCCCGTGCTGTTGGAAAAACCGGTCGGGGTCGATCTGGACGAAGTGGCCGCGCTGGTGGCTGCCAGCGCCGCCAGCGGCGTACCGGTCCTGGTCGGCCATCACCGGCGGCACAACCCGATGATCAGCCGGGCCCGGCACGTCGTGCAAAGCGGCGTGCTCGGGCGCCTGACCACGGTGACGGCGCTGTGGCAGTTGCAGAAGCCCGACAGTTACTTCGACATCGCCTGGCGTCGCGAACCAGGGGCAGGAATGCTGCTGACCAACCTGATTCATGACCTCGATCTGCTGCGCTACCTGTGCGGCGAAGTCCGCCAGGTGCAGGCCTTCGGCAGCAATGGTATTCGCGGCTTCGGCAACGAAGACAGTCTGGCCGTGTTGCTGCAGTTCGAAAACGGCGCGCTCGGCACCTTGACCGGTTCCGACGGTGTGGCTGCGCCCTGGAGCTGGGAGCTCGGCTCGGGCGAGAACCCGGTCTATCCCCGCCAGGCCGATCAGCCGTGCTACCTGCTGGCGGGCACTGCCGGTGCGCTGAGCGTGCCGCAACTCAGGCGCTGGCATTACGCTGAACCGGGTGCGGGTTGGCATGAGCCGTTGCTGCAGGTGCAGGAAACCTTTGATTCCGCAGAGGCGCTGCGCGTGCAGCTGGAGCATTTCGTCGAGGTCGCGCATGGGTGCGCCGAGCCACTGGTGAGCGCAGCGGATGCCGCGCGCACCCTGGCGTTGGTCGATGCCATCGGCGAAGCGATGCGTAGTGGATGCGCCTGTGCGCCACGCGCCTTGGGCTAGCCCGGTGGGTTGGCTGACATCCTCGTGCCCTGGCCACCGTCGTCCCTTTCACGCCCCAAGGAGCCGCCCATGACTCACCGCATCCTGTCCCTGGCCGCATTGACCGTGCTCGAGCTGTCGCCCCCCGAGATGGTCGAAGTCGCTGCCCGCGCCGGATACAGCCACGTCGGCCTGCGTACCGAGCCGGCTACCGCCGAAGAGCACCATTATCCTTTGCTGCGCGACAAGGCATTGCAACGCCAGACTGCCGCACGGTTGCGTGACACCGGCATCAAGGTGCTGGACATCGAAATCCTGCGGCTCAAGCCGTTTACCCGCGTGGCGGAGTTCGAAGCTCACCTGGCCTTGGGCGCCGAGTTCGGCGCGAGCGAATTGCTGGTGGCGGGTAATGATCCAGACGTGCAAAGAGCCAGCGACAACTTGGCCCAGCTGTGTGACCTGGCGCGGCCCTATGGCATCCATCCGCACCTGGAATTCATGCCTTGGACCGACTGCCCGGACCTGGCCAGCGCGATGGTCATGCTCGACAAGGCCGGTCGCGACAATGCCTGCATCCTGGTCGATGCCTTTCATTTCGACCGCTCCAACTCGCGACTCGAAGACCTGCGCAGCCTGCCAGCGCACCGCTTGCGTTATGCCCAGCTGTGCGACGTGGCGGGCCCGCGTCCCGATGACATGGCGGAGATACTGCGCCAGGCGCGCCAGGAACGACGTTTTCCCGGAGACGGTGATTGCGACCTGGTCGGCCTGCTGCGGGCACTGCCTGACGATGTGCCATTGAGCCTGGAGATACCCACGGCGCGCCTGCTGGAACAGGGTGTGAGCGCTTATGAAAGAGCGCGGACGGCCCTCGAGAAAACCCAGGTGTTATTGGCTGGGATCTAGGGTGATGCCACTGGCCTCTGTGGGAGCGGGCTCTGCCCGCGAAGAGCTCCACCGCAAATCCGCGCCTGGCTCAAACCCCCTGCGGCACCTTGCGCGGTGCCATCAGGTACAGCCACACCAGGGCAATGAAATACATCGCCGGAATGATCGTGAACAACACCGTGTAGTTGTTGTTGGTCACCGTCAGGATGTAGCCCACCACCTGGGTCATGAACATCCCGCCCACCGCCGCGCACATGCCGCCGAAGCCGAACACCGTGCTCATCATGTGCTTGGGCGTGTAGTCCATCACCACGCTCCAGATGTTGGCCGTCCACGCCTGGTGCGCGGCAATGGCCAGCGAAATCGCCGCCACCGCCACCCACAGGTTGGCCGCGCCAGCGGCGAACACCACGCTGATGATCGCTAGAGCAAACACCAGCATCGACAGCAGCCGCGCTTTGACCGGCTGCATGCCGCGGCCGATCAGGAACGACGACAGCACGCCGCCGCCCACGCTGCCGACATCGGCACTCAGGTAGATGATGATCAGCGGAATGCCCATCTGGGTGACGTTGATGCCCAACTGGTATTGTTGATTGAGGAACGGCGGCAGCCAGTACAGGTAGAACCAGAACACCGGGGCCGTCATCATGAACGCCCCGGCGAAGGCCCAGGTGCCGCGCATGGTCATGATCTTCCAGAACGGCACGCCCGCTTGTTCAGGCGCTTCCTGATCCTGAATGTATTCCAGTTCGCTGGCCTTGACCCGGGGGTGCTGGTCAGGGTCGAAGTACTTCAGGCCCCAGAACACCGTCCAGGCCAGGCCCAGCAGGGCGATGGTGAGAAACGCCGCCTGCCAGCCCCAGACGCTGAGGATCAGCGGCAGCATCATCGGCGTCAGCAGGGCGCCCACGTTGGTGCCGGCATTGAAGATGCCGGTAGCCACCGCGCGCTCCCTGGCCGGGAACCACAGCCGGGTGGTCTTCACGCAGGCCGGGTAGTTGGCCGCCTCGGTGAGCCCGAGAATGAACCGGCAGACCATGAAGCCCACCGCCGAAGTGGCCAGGCCATGGGCGCCGGTGGCCAGGCTCCAGAGCAGCACCGCGCAAAAGAACACGCGCTTGACGCCGATCCTGTCGATCAACCGGCCCTGCAGCAGGAAGCCGATGGCGTAGCCCACCTGAAACCAGAAATTGATGTTGGCGTAGTCCATCGCCGTCCAGTTCATCTCCTTGGCCAGAATCGGCTGCATCACGCCCAGCGCGGCGCGGTCGATGTAGTTCAGGGTAGTCGCGAAGAACACCAGGGCGAGCATGCCCCAGCGAGTCTTGCCGACCGCGGCGCCGGCTTTGACCATGTCCCGGAAACCGACTTTGGCATCGGGCGCCTGTTGGGCGCGGGGCAGGGCGGAGCTGTGAGGTTGGGTCATCGTTGAGTGCTTCCGTACAGGCGCGGTGGGCAGGAGCCACCGCCGAACTTCGACTGAGCGCGGCGCAGTCCGATACAGCGGCGTGCACGGTATCAGAGACGTCGCCGTCAGGGGTGCGCTCGGTGGGGTCAGACAGGTGCGTCCTGGTAGTCTTCGACGCAACCGGGGACGGGTACGGACACGGCGCAGGAGCAGATAGGGGTGTGCATGAGCGATTACCTGGGTTCTTGAAATTCTTATGGGGTGTTGACCGGCGGTGCTGACGGTCCGCGCTCGGTCGATTGGCAAAATATGCGTCGACCAGCTTCACTGTCGGGAACGATGGTGGGCACACGGCCCCAGCGAATCAATCGACCCATGCGGTAATTGGTCGATAATCGCACGCAAAACTAACTGGTTGGTACGTGCTCGGGTAGAGTAGCAAGCTGATACAACCACTTCTTTCATCACGGTTTTGCCTGCTTGCAAGGGCATGGCAGAACTGCAGAAAAAGGCTCGTTTCGAGGCCTCCCCGTAAGCCCTCGAGCAGCCATTGGAGCGTGCCATGCAGCGTTCGATCGCCACTGTGTCCCTGAGCGGTACCCTGCCGGAAAAACTCGAAGCCATTGCCGCCGCCGGTTTCGATGGTGTGGAAATCTTCGAAAACGACCTGCTGTACTACGACGGCAGCCCCCGGGAAGTTCGGCAGATGTGCGCCGACCTGGGCATCGCCATCACCCTGTTCCAGCCGTTCCGTGACTTCGAAGGCGGCAACCGTTCGCGCATGGCGCGCAACTTCGACCGCGCCGAGCACAAGTTCGACTTGATGCAGGAACTGGGCACCGACCTGGTGCTGGTATGCAGCAATACCGCTGCCGACTCCCTGGGCGAACAGCAGATTCTCGTCGACGACCTGCGCCAATTGGCCGAACGCGCCGACAAGCGTGGCCTGCGCATCGGCTACGAAGCCCTGGCCTGGGGCCGCCACGTCAACACCTACCAGCAGGTCTGGGACATCGTTCGCCAGGCCGACCACAAGGCACTGGGTGTGTTGCTCGACAGCTTTCACACGCTGTCGCTCAAGGGCGATCCGCGAGCGATCGCCGACATTCCCGGTGACAAGATCTTCTTCGTGCAGATGGCCGATGCGCCCATTCTGGCCATGGACGTGCTGGAGTGGAGCCGACATTTCCGCTGCTTCCCCGGGCAGGGCGAGTTCGACCTGCCGGGCTTTCTCGCGCCGATCATCAAGACCGGCTACACCGGGCCGTTGTCCCTGGAAATCTTCAACGACGGTTTCCGTGCCGCACCGCCTCGGGCCAACGCGGCCGACGGTTTGCGCTCGCTGCTGTACCTCGAGGAAAAGACCCGCAAGCTGCTGGAGCAGGAGGCTACGCCGGTGCCCAACCTGGATATTCTCTTCGCGCCCCCGGCTGCGGATGAATACCAGGGCATCGAGTTTCTCGAGTTCGCCGTGGACGAAAGCCTGGGCGCCAAGCTCAGCCACTGGCTGCAGCAACTGGGCTTCGCCAAGGCCGGTCAGCACCGTTCCAAGAACGTCAGCCTGCTGCGCCAGGGCGATATCAACCTGATCCTCAACGCCGAACCGTACTCCTTCGCCCACAACTTCTTCGAATCCCACGGCCCTTCACTGTGCGCCACGGCGTTGCGGGTCAAGGACAGCGCCAAGGCGCTGGAGCGCGCCGTGGCCTACAAGGCTCAGCCCTTCCGCGGTCTGGTCGGCCCCAACGAGCGCCAGCTGGCCGCCGTGCGGGCCCTGGATGGCAGCCTGATCTACCTGGTGGACGACGCCAGCGACGGGCCGACCATCTACGAGTCCGATTTCAGCCTCAGTGCACCCGCGGCGACACCCGGCATGCTCAAGTCCATCGACCACATGGCCATGGCCATACCGCCGGACACCCTCGACAGCTGGGTGCTGTTCTACAAGACCGTGCTGGACTTCAAGGCCGACGACGAAGTGGTGCTGCCCGACCCCTACGGCCTGGTGAAAAGCCGTGCGGTGCGCAGCCAGTGCAGCTCGATCCGCCTGCCGCTGAACATCTCGGAGAACCGCAACACGGCGATCTCCCATGCGCTGTCGACTTATCGCGGCTCGGGCGTGCATCACATCGCCTTCGATTGCGACGACATATTCGCGGCCGTGAGCAAGGCCAAGGAGGCGGGGGTGGCACTGCTGGACATCCCGCTCAACTATTACGACGATCTGGGCGCGCGGTTCGATTTCGACGACGAATTCCTCAGCGAGCTGGCGTACTACAACGTGCTGTACGACCGTGACGCCAACGGTGGCGAGCTGTTCCACGTGTACACGGAGCCGTTCGAGGAGCGTTTCTTCTTCGAGGTGCTGCAGCGTCGTGGTGGCTATGCCGGCTATGGCGCGGCCAACGTCGCCGTGCGGCTGTCGGCCATGGCCAAGGCGCGCGCCGGTGGCATCCGTCACGCCAAGCTGTGAAGGCGTGCCCGCAGCGCAGGTGTGCTGCGGGCTTTCCATGGGCGCGCGGCGCGCCGCATAATGGCCGCTGACCAACGACGGCCGTGAGCCCAGCATGACTACGATCTCAGAGGCGGACGCGCAATCGACCGACGTTCCTCGCAAGCCCCGCAAGAACAACCCCGAGAAGACCCGCGAGAACATCCTGCAGGCCGCTATCACCGAATTCGTCGAGCAGGGCCTGGCGGGCGCGCGCGTGGATGCCATCGCCGAGCGTACGCACACCTCCAAGCGCATGATCTATTACTATTTCAGCAGCAAGGAGCAGCTGTATCTGGAGGTGCTGGAAAAGCTCTACGGCGATATTCGCGGTACCGAAGCCAAGCTGCATCTGGACGAGCTGACGCCGGTGGAAGGCATCCGGCGGTTGGTGGAGTTCAGCTTCGATCACCATGATCGAAACGAGGATTTCGTGCGTATCGTGTGCAACGAAAACATGCACAAGGGCGAGTACGTCAAGAAGTCCACGAGCATTCGCGAGTTGAACAAGACCGTGCTGCTGGCGTTGGCCGACCTGCTGCGGCGCGGTACCGAGCAGGGCGTGTTTCGTCCGGGCCTGGATGCCATGGACGTGCATTTGCTGATCAGCTCGTTCTGCTTCTACCGAGTGTCCAACAAGCACACCTTCGGCGAGTTGTTCCAGGTCGATTTCAACGAAGCCACGTTGAAGCTGCACCACCGCGAAATGCTCTGCGAATCGCTCCTGCGCTTCATCCAGGCCCCGTAGCCGCATTCCACCTGACACACCACCCTGGCCGCCGACGCGGCTCGCGCCGCTGCTAGACGGGTCGTGATCGGGGTCTTGGCTATCCGTTCATTTCGGCGAAATGCGCCATCATGCGTTCGGCATCGGCTTGCCGGCCGCTGAACAGCTCGAAGGCCTTCACTGCCTGGAACACCGCCATGGTGCCACCGTCCAGCGTGCGGCAACCCAAGGCGCGGGCTTCGCGCAGCAGTTCGGTTTCAAGGGGAAAATAGACGATTTCGGCCACCCACAACCCCGGGTGCAAGGCCGCCTTGGGCACAGGCATTCCCGGCAGCTTGGCCATGCCCATCGGCGTGGTATTGACCAAGCCGTCGGCCTCGGACAAGGCCGCCAGCAGGTCACTGCCCACCCGCGCCGGCTGCCCCGGGAAATGCTGATTGAGGTTGTCCGCCAAGGCCTGCGCCCGTGCCGGCTCGACATCGAAAATGCTCAGTTGCCCCACACCCTCGAGCAGCAACGCATGGGCCACCGCCGCACCGGCGCCACCGGCGCCCATCTGCACCACGCGGTCGCGCTTGGCACCCTGCATGCCGCGGCGAAAACCTTCGGCAAAACCCAGGCAGTCGGTGTTGTGGCCCACCCGTTTGCCATCCTTGAGCACCACGGTATTCACCGCGCCAATCCCGGCCGCTTCCGGCGACAGCTCATCGAGCAGAGGAATGATCGCCTGCTTGACAGGGAAGGTGATGTTCAAGCCGGTAAAGCTCATGCGCTGAGCGGCAGTGAGCAGCTCTTCGAGGGCGCCGTTGTCGAGCTTCAGCGCATCCAGATCGATCAATCGGTAGACATAACCCAAGCCTTGCGCGGCGCCTTCGCGCTCGTGCATGGCCGGGGTACGGGACTGCTGGATACCGGCGCCGATCAGGCCTGCCAGGACGTTATTGCCGCTCATCGGGTGACTCCATTGTTATTGTTTGTTTAATGGAGATAAATTGTACGAACTAGTTACTTACGTCAAATGGTTTTCGCCGATGGCGCAGGGCGCGCCTCAACGGCGCACCAGCAGGACCCCCGATTCCATATGGTGGGTATACGGAAACTGGTCGAATAGCGCGCACTTGGCCACTTTGTGGGTGTCATGCAGCTGCTGGATGTTGGCCGCCAGGGTTTCCGGATTGCAGGAGATGTACAGGATGTTGTCGAAGCGCCGGGTCAGCTCGCAGGTGTCCGCATCCATGCCGGCCCGTGGTGGGTCGACGAATACGCTGCCGAAGTCATAGGCCTTGAGATCGATGCCGTGCAAACGGCGGAACGGCCGCACCTCGTTCAGCGCCTCGGTCAGCTCTTCGGCCGACAGACGCACCAGCGTCACGTTATCGACCCCGTTGTCGTCGAGGTTGTGCAGGGCAGCGGCAACCGACGTCTTGCTGATCTCCGTGGCCAGGACCTTGCGTACTCGTGTGGCCAGCGGCAGGGTGAAATTGCCGTTGCCGCAATACAGCTCCAGCAGATCATCGTCACGCGGGCCCAACGCCTCGTACGCCCAGTTGAGCATCTTCTGGTTGACCGTGCCGTTGGGCTGGGTGAACGCGCCCTCGGGCTGGCGATAGCGGAAGGTACGGCCAGCGACTTCGAGCGCCTCGACTGCATAGTCGCGGCCGATGACCACACGCTTGCCCTTGGAACGACCGATGAGGCTCACGCCCAGATCGCTCGCCAACTGCTCGGCCGCGCGCTGCCAGTGCTCGTCCAGCGGGCGGTGGTAGCACAGGGTGACCATGGCGTCGCCATCCAGGGTGGTCAGGAACTCCACCTGGAACAGCTTGTTGCTCAGCGCTGCATCGTTCTGCCAGGCAGCTTTGAGGCGCGGCATCAGCTCGTTGATGCGGATGCTGGCAATGGGGAAGCTGTCGATCAGGATCGGTACATGCTTCTCGCCGGGAGCGAACATCGCATAGTGCCGCTGGTCATCCTCGCGCCACAGGCGAAATTCCGCACGCAGCCGGTAGTGCTCGCGCGGCGAATCGAAGACAGCCGGTTCCGGGGCGTCGAACGGCGCCAGCAGCGCGCGCAGGCGCGCCACTTTTTCATCCAGTTGCTGGGTGTAGGAGGAGGGGTCGAGAACAGCACTCATGGATACCAGCCCAGTTTCACAACGAACATAATGGAAAGAATCACCAGTGCCGAATTCAAGTCGCGGGTACGGCCCGCCAGCAGCTTGATCAAGGTCCAGGCGATGAAGCCGAAGGCGATGCCATTGGCGATCGAATAGGTCAGTGGCATGGCCAAAGCGGTGACCACCACCGGTGCGGCTTCGGTGATGTCGTCCCAGTCGATTTCAGCCAGCCCCGAGGCCATCAATACCGCCACGAAGAACAGCGCCGGTGCCGTTGCATAGGCCGGTACGCTGCCGGCCAGCGGAGCGAAGAACAGCGCCAGCAAAAACAGCACCGCAACCACGATGGCGGTCAGCCCGGTGCGTCCACCGGCACTCACACCTGCGGCCGACTCGATGTAGCTGGTCGTGGTGGAGGTGCCCAGCAGCGAGCCGGCCATGGCCGCCGTGCTGTCGGCGATCAACGCGCGGCCCATCTTCGGCATGTGGCCGTCCTTGCCCATCAGGCCGGCGCGCTTGGCGACGCCGATCAAGGTCCCGGAGTTGTCGAACAGGTCCACGAAAAGGAAGGCGAAGATCACGCTCAGCAGGCCGATGTCCAAGGCCCCGGCGATGTCCAGCTGCATGAACGTCGGTGCCAGCGAAGGCGGCATCGACACCAGCCCGTTGAACGGGCTGAAGCCCAGCAGAATAGAGGCCGTGGTCACCACCAGAATGCCGATCAGCACCGCCCCGCGAACCTTGCGCGCCTCCAGGGCGACGATCAGGAAGAAGCCCAGTATCGCCAGCACCGCGCCAGGCTTGGTCAGGTCGCCCATGCCTACCACCGTGGCCGGATTGCCGACCACGATGCCAGCGCCCTGCAGGGCGATCAGCGCCAGGAACAGGCCAATGCCGGCGGCGATGGCCGAGCGCAGCGGCAGGGGAATGCTGTTGACGATCCATTCGCGGATGCGAAAGATCGACAGCAGGAAAAAGCACACGGCCGAGATGAACACCGCACCCAGCGCCACTTGCCAGGTGTGGCCCATGTGCAGGACCACGGTGTAGGTGAAGAAGGCGTTCAGGCCCATGCCGGGCGCCAGGGCGATCGGGTAGTTGGCGATCAGGCCCATGATCGTCGAGCCAATGGCTGCAGCCAGGCAGGTCGCGACGAAGACCGCGCCCTTGTCCATGCCGGTTTCGCCCAGGATGCTGGGGTTGACGAACAGGATGTAGGCCATCGCCAGAAAGGTCGTCACCCCGGCGAGTATTTCCGTGCGCACGTTGGTGTTGTGCGCCTTGAGTTGAAACAGCCTTTCCAGCATGCCTGCTCCCTGTGGCGCCTTTTGCGCCGTTGCCGTTGTTATCGAGTGTTGTAGTGTCGACCCTGATAGCAAAGCACATCCGGGCGGTAAAAAAAGCCGCGCATCATACCAGCAGCACCGCATGGAAACACTCATCAGCTCGTCTGAACGAATGGCGACCGCTCAAAGTCGTACCTGCAAACGACGCGACAAGAAAAATGTCGCGCAGCAAGCTGAATTACCGTGAGGTCGACCCGATGAACACGCTTTCTACAAGCGCTGGTGCGCAGCCGTACGCCAGCCACAGCATTTCCCTGCAACTCAATGGCCAATCACGTCAACTCGACGTGCTGCCCTGGACCACGCTGCTGGACCTGTTGCGCGAACAACTCGACCTGGTCGGCAGCAAGAAAGGCTGCGACCACGGCCAGTGCGGTGCCTGCACCGTGCTGCTCAATGGCAAGCGCGTCAATGCTTGCCTGACCCTGGCCGTGATGTGCGATGGCGCCGAACTGACCACCATCGAAGGGCTGGCACAGGGTGACCAACTGCATCCGGTCCAGGCCGCGTTCATCAAGCACGACGCTTTCCAGTGCGGTTACTGCACGCCCGGGCAGATCTGCTCCGCCGTCGGCCTGATCAACGAGGGTCGCGCCGAATCCAGCGCCGACATCAAGGAATTGATGAGTGGCAACCTGTGCCGCTGCGGCGCCTACAGCAACATTCGCGCGGCCATCGAAGAAGTGGTCGAAGTGCAGGGGGGTGAGCGCTCATGAATCCGTTTACCTACGCCAAGCCTGCAGGCGTCGATGAAGCCGTACGCCTGGCCGGCCCGCATTCGCGCTTCATCGCCGGCGGTACCAACCTGCTCGACCTGATGAAAGAAAACGTCCTGCAGCCAGAGCAGCTCATCGACATCACCGGGCTACCGCTGCGCGAAGTCGAGGAAACCGCCGACGGCGGCGTGCGCATCGGCGCATTGGTGAGCAATGCCGACCTGGCCTGGCACCCGTTGATCGAACAGCGTTACCCATTGCTCAGCCAGGCGATTCTGGCGGGCGCATCGCCGCAGCTGCGCAACATGGCCAGCACTGGTGGCAACCTGCTGCAACGCACGCGCTGCTACTACTTCTATGATTCGAAGATGCCGTGCAACAAGCGCGAGCCTGGCACCGGCTGCCCGGCCAAGGACGGCCTGAATCGCATTCACGCCATTCTTGGCGCCAGCGAGCAATGCGTGGCCACCCACCCGTCGGACATGTGCGTGGCCCTGGCGGCCCTGGCTGCCGTGGTCCATGTGCAAGGCCCGAACGGCGCACGTACCATCGAGTTCGCCGACTTTCATCGCTTGCCTGCCGATGCTCCCGAGCGCGACAACCAACTGGCCGATGACGAGCTGATCACCGCAGTGGAACTGCCTGCCGCCGGCTTCACCGCCCACAGCCAGTACCTGAAGATTCGCGATCGGGCGTCCTATGCCTTCGCACTGGTCTCGGTTGCGGCCGCTCTGGAACTCGACGGCGAGACCATCCGCGACGCCCGCCTGGCGCTGGGCGGGGTGGCTCACAAGCCATGGCGCGATGAGGCGGTGGAACGCCTGCTGATCGGCCAGCCCGCCACTGCCGAAACCTTCGGTAAAGCCGCCGACCTGTTGCTGCAGGACGCTCGCGGCCTGCAACACAACACCTTCAAGATCAAGCTGGCCCGCCGCGCGATAGTCCGTGCCCTGAGCGATGCCGCAAAAGGGGAGATGCAGCCATGAGCACACTCGGCCAACCCATGGACCGCGTCGACGGTCTGCTCAAAGTAACGGGTCAAGCGCGCTATGCCGGCGAGTTCCCGGAAGACGGCCTGCTGTTCGGCAGCGTTGTTTCCAGCACCATCGCCAATGGTCGAGTGGTTTCCATCGACGCTTCCAGGGCGCTGGCGCTGCCCGGTGTGGTGGCCGTGATCGACCACAGCAACCGGCCGAAGCTGGCCAGCTACGACGAAAAATACGAAGACGACGACTCCGCCGACGGCTCGCCGTTTCGCCCGCTGTACAACGACAACGTGCTCTACAGTGGTCAGCCACTGGCCCTGGTCGTCGCTGACAACCTGGAGCTTGCCCGCCATGCAGGCTCGCTGGTGCAGATCGAGTACGCCCAGGAATCCCACCAGACCGACCTGCGCGCCCAGCTGTCCGCCGCCAAGCCGGCACCCGCCGAGCTGCCCGAGCCACGTGGCGATTTCGCCGGGCAATTCGCAGCTGCGCCGATCACCGTCGACGCGACCTACGACACACCGGTCGAGCACCACAACCCGATGGAGCCGCACGCCAGCACCGCGCTCTACCAGGCCGATGGCAGCCTGGTCATCCACGACAAGACCCAGAGCACGCAGAACTGTCAGACCTACCTGTCCAACGTGTTCGGCCTGGACAAGAAAAAGATCCGCGTCATGGCCGCCTTCGTCGGCGGTGCCTTTGGTTCCGGCCTGCGTCCGCAGTATCAGCTGCCTTTGGCCGTAATGGCGGCCCTGCACCTCAAGCGTTCGGTGCGCGTGACCCTGACCCGCCAGCAGATGTTCACCTTCGGCTACCGCCCACGCACCGTGCAGCAGCTGCAGCTGGCCTGTAGCGCCGACGGCAAGCTGCAGGCGGTCGGTCACACGGCGACCGGGCAGACCTCACGCTTCGAAGACTTCTCGGAGCACGTCGTGGAATGGAGCGGCATGCTCTACCACTGTGACAACGTCAAGTTGACCTACAACCTGGTGCCGTTGGACGTGTTCACGCCGCTGGACATGCGCGCACCTGGTGCGGCCCTGGGCATGATCGGCCTGGAGTGCGCGATGGACGAGCTGGCCGTGGCAGCCAAAATCGACCCGGTCCAGCTGCGCCTGGTCAACTTCTCCGACACCAACCAGAACGAAGGCAAGCCGTATTCCAGCAAAGAGCTCAAGGCCTGCTATCAGCAGGGTGCCGAACGCTTCGGCTGGAGCCAGCGCAAGGTCGAGCCGCGCAGCATGCGCCGCGCTAACCAACTGGTAGGCATGGGTATGGCCGGTGGGGTCTGGGAAGCCATGCAGATGCCCGCCAGCGCCAAGGCCAGGCTGGATAAGCAAGGCAAGCTGGTGGTGAGCAGTGCAACCACCGACATCGGCACCGGCACCTACACCGTGATGACCCAGATTGCCGCTGCGGCGGCCGGCGTCGCCGCGCAGGACGTGGAGTTCAAGCTGGGCGATTCGTCGCTGCCTACGGCGCCGCTGCAGGGCGGCTCGTTCACCGTGTCTTCGGTGGGTACGGCCGTGCAGCAGGCCTGCGAAGCGCTCAAGGCCAAGCTCATCCATGCCGCCAGCCAGGTGCAGCCGGCGTTTGCCGACGCCGATCCTGCCCAGGTGTTCGTCGAGGGCGGCGAACTGCGTTGCCCTGGCCACCATTTGTCGCTGGCAAACCTGGCCAGCATCGACGGCTCGGACACTTTCGAAGCGCAGGTCGACGCCAAGCCGGACAAGAAGCGCGAAGGCTATGCCACGGCCACCCATTCGGCGGTGTTCGTTGAAGTGGAGGTCGACGAAGACCTGGGCACCATCCGCGTGACCCGTGTGGTCAGCGCCGTGGCCGCTGGGCGCGTGGTCAATCCGAAGATGGCCCGCAGCCAGATTCTCGGTGGCGTGGTCTGGGGCCTGGGCATGGCGCTGCAGGAAGAAACCCAGACCGACCATAACCTGGGCCGATTCATGAACCACAGCCTGGCCGAGTACCACATTCCTGTGAACGCGGACATCAACGACATCGAAGTGATCTTCGTCGACGAGCCCGACGACATCGTCAACGCCCTGGGTTCCAAGGGCGTTGGCGAAATCGGCATCGTCGGGGTTGCCGCTGCAGTGGCCAACGCCATCTACCACGCCACCGGCAAGCGTGTCCGCGAGTTTCCGATCACGCTGGACAAGGTGATGTAACGCATCTGGTGTCTTGGTAGGACAGTGCACTCCTCAAGAGCCGTTTAGGTTTTTTGGGGAGTGTTCTTGCAGGTGCAAGCCAAGTACGCAAACCAGAAGAAGCTTTCGATCGCGACTGCGTATCCGCGTTGATCAGTGCAGGCTCCGTCGCCCGCCTACCCATAATCATGGGCATCAGCTATCTGAGCAAACCCGCAGGAAGAAGGAATATTTCACTATCTCTCCAGCGGATTTTGCGCGCTAAGTATGTAGCGACGCGGTTTTTTTCAGAATGTTCTTACAGCTTGTTGCGAATAGTCTTTGGTCGGGCTGCTATCTTGCAATGTTTTTTAACTTTCCAGATTATGGCGCGCCTTGACGTCGGTAGGGTTAAGTCGACTACAGTACCGTCGCGCTGCAGTCAGGCGCATGATTGTTAACGCTCAATTTCTGCAAGATTCGCAACGGACATTACTTGCCAGGAGGCAACCGATGAATGTATCGAAAGTCGATTTTAATCGAGTTGTAAATCCGTTGGTTAAAGAGTCAAAGCCAGCATCGGACACAACGGAAAGTTTCAAGCAGATACTGAACCTATCATCGGAAACGCCACCTTCTCGGCACGATAACGTAACGCTTTCTCCAGCTGCCGTGAGTCTGGCTGACAAAGAACGGGAAATCGAGCGAGTGCGGGCGCAGGGGCGGGAATTGAGTGAGTGCGGGGTGAGTCGCGCAGAGTTGGCGATATGCCAAGTGCCGAGTTGGATGATTGGCTTTGCCAATTCCATTGTTGAAGTCGTGGGTTCACAAACTATCGAAACCCGTCTGACCCACAACGTTTCAGACGGTCAGATGCAAGAGTTCCGCGAGCGCCTGCAGGCCGTACAGCAAACGGTGTCGGAGGGTCATGGTTTGTGGGGGGTCGATGATTTGGAACATTACGTGATCATGAATACCACGCCGGGCATTGAAGCTACCCTGCATCGAGAGATGAACGAGGCAATCCGTTCGGACGCCCGACTTGTGGCACTTATCGCTGAAATAGGCTTTTACATGACGGACATTGAATCGCCTGACGTATAAGTCCCGATTTTTTAATAAAGGAGTACAGAAATATGTCCATGCAATGGAAAGCCCTTTCGATAGGCGTAATGTTGGTCGCGGCGTCAGTGGGCAGTTATGCTGCGGTTCCCATGGTTGAAGCACTGCGCGGCGCGGGTATGGAAGTGCGCACACTTGACGATGGACAAATGGCGCTAATAAAAGGTGCGGCCCGCATCACTGGATACGCCCGGCCCAGTGTCACCCAAGGTATCAAAACTCATCAGGTCACATGGAAAAAGCGCGGTAGTCAGTCTGATTATCGAGCCTATCAATATCAAGGATTCGATTATAGCCCGCATGAATATAAGTGGTATCGAGACGGCGGGACGCTGGAGCTTGTTGCAGGCGATGTCTGGCTGGCCGATTCAACTAGCCGTATGAACGCCTGGAATCGTGCCAATGCCCGCGAAATCGAGCATCACTACCAGGCTCTGGATCGCGAGACCAAGGCGCCGCGCAACTATGGCTTCCGCGCCAGTCAATGGTCACGGCCCATCTCCACATTCCGCTGGTGACCCATAAGCGCAGCCTTGATACGTGCTGCGCCGACTTTTTTCGATAACCGCAAGGACGCCAATGTCTATCCCGTCTTCACTCACGCACTTTGCCGCGAGTGTCAGCATTCTGTTATCTACCGCTCCTGTTGCAATGGCTGATACTGTCCACCTGAAGAATGGCGACAGCCTCTCAGGCAGGTTGATCAGCTATGAGGGCGACGTCTGCGTTTTCAGCGCTTCCTACGGCACGGGGTTGAATATTCCGGGTCCGGACATTGCGTCATTGCAAACCGACCATGATTATGAAGTGCGATTCAAGAATGGCGAACTAGCCTCGGGGCGCTTGATGAGTAATGGCGCAACGTTGACCTTGCTCACATCCACGACCTTCGGTGAGGTCGAGGTCAGGATGACCGAAATACAAGCACTGACTCGCAGCTTCGTCGAAGAGCGGAATCCCGAAGCCGAGGATGTTCCCGCCGAATACGGCGAACGTACCGAACAACCGCCGCTGGATTTCCTGGTGGGCTCTACGGTATTGCTCGGGCCGGGTGAGTATGAGTTCGATATGGGGCTTGTTTACAAGCAAAGCCGCCGGCAACACAATCTGTTTGACGTTGGCTATTTCCAGAAATCCTCCTACAGTGCACGCGTCATCCAGTTCGAACCTACGCTTCGCGCAGGGCTTTTCGACCGGTTGGAAGGGCATCTTGCAGTGCCCTTCACTTATACGAGCGTCGAAGATGTCTCTTCCAATGAGTATGTAAGTACCACCGGCGCGTGGGACCTCGCGGACATAGGCTTTGGAGTCCAGTATCAGTGGCTGGACGAAACCTCCGCGCATCCAGCTCTCTCGTTCACGTTCGACATCGGCGCCCCCACCGGCCGAAAACGCTACAACGACGCAGCCAACAGATGGAAGGACCCGTTGAACAACGGCTCGGGACACTGGAACATAGCGCCAGGCATTGCGTGGGTGCGCAGCACAGACCCTGCCATTTTGTTTGGCGGTCTCAGCTATCAGCACTTTTTTAAGAGCACCATAGACGGCTATGCCGTGAAGCCGGGCTGGGCGTTGCGGAGTTACTTGGGTGCAGGTTTTGCACTGAATGAGAAGCTGTCCATAGGGGCGAGATTCTCATATAGCTACAGCGCCAACTTGAAGGCAGATAGACAAATCATCAAAGGTACTGATATCGATCCGGCGGACCTTGCCTTCAACCTGTCCTACCGGCTTCGTGACGATTGGGTGGTCTCTCCTCAAATCATGCTTGGGCTAAATGACGATGCAGGGCCGGCTTCCATGTCATTGAACCTCAAGCGCCAGTTCAATTGATGCGTCATCTAGCGGTTGGCCTGGCGTTCATGTTTGGGTTGACCATCATGGCGAACGCTTCGCCATTCCAGGCTCCCAGATCCTTTGTCGCATTGCGCATGGCTAACATCGATCGCCAAACGCTGGATTACTCCTGTGGTGCTGCGTCATTGACCATTCTGCTCAACTTGTATTTCGGCGAGACCCTGAGTGAGCAGGACGTACTCGCCGACATGGTTGCCAGGCTTACCAATGAGAAGGCTATGGAGCGAACCACTCAAGGATTTTCCTTGCTTGACCTCAAAACCACCGCCCAGCGTTTAGGCTATCTGGCCGAAGGTGTGATGTTGCCTCGTCAGGCATTGGCCTTGCTGAAAGGTCCGGTGATCATCCTGCTCAGGCAAAAAACGCTGAATCATTTTGTCGTGCTCAAAGGTATAAGCAATGGTAGTGCTTTGGTGGCAGATCCCGCACGGGGACATATCCGTATGCCCCTGTTTGAACTGTTCGAACAATGGCAGGGTGAAACGCTTGCACTGGGCCGAGACCATTTCGGACTGCCATCGGAGCATGGGTTAAGGCTGCCATCGCGTCGCTTGATTGCATCCGAGCGGGAAACTGTTCGGACAATGCAACGAACCCCAGTGCAATGATGCCGTACGGCTACCTTGCGCCTAGGTATCAGATCCACCAAAGCCGTACAGATAGCCTTTCCAAACCCCATACCAGAGGAAAGTAAACCGGGTGCGACATCTGGTCGTGCGGCACTAAACCACACAGGCCAAGGCTGCAAACAAGGCTACTCTTTGAAGGTGTCTTCATCCATGTCAACGCCTCGTCTGGCGCGGCATGGCGGCCAAACGGCCACAATCCCTGCGACGTGGACTCCACTAGAACGAAGTCATCAGACCGCGCTCCCCTCGCAGGGGCCGCTGGCATGGGCCGCCCGCCTGCGCCGGTTCACCTGATAGAGGAAGCCCCATGTTCGGTTTAGAGGCAATCGATCTCGCCCGAATGCAGTTTGCGTTTACGGTCTCGTTCCACATTCTGTTTCCCGCCATCACCATCGGTCTGGCCAGCTACCTGGCTGTGCTCGAAGGCATGTGGCTGAAAACCCGTGACGACACCTACCGCGATCTGTATCACTTCTGGTCGAAGATATTCGCAGTCAACTTCGGCATGGGCGTCGTGTCCGGTCTGGTGATGGCCTACCAATTCGGCACCAACTGGAGCCGCTTCTCCGACTTCGCCGGTGCCGTCACCGGGCCGTTGCTGACCTACGAAGTGCTCACTGCGTTCTTCCTGGAAGCGGGCTTCCTGGGTGTCATGCTGTTCGGCTGGAACCGCGTGGGCCGTGGCCTGCACTTCTTCTCGACGATAATGGTGGCAATCGGCACGCTGATTTCCACGTTCTGGATTCTTGCGTCCAACAGCTGGATGCAGACCCCCCAGGGCCATGCGATCATCGACGGCCGGGTGATTCCGGTCGACTGGTTCGCGGTCATCTTCAACCCCTCGTTCCCGTATCGCCTGGTGCACATGTCCATTGCCGCGTTCGTGGCCACGGCGTTCTTCGTCGGCGCCTCGGCGGCCTGGCACCTGCTGCGTGGTCGCAACACCCCGGCCATCCGCCGGATGTTCTCCATGGCCATGTGGATGGCACTGATCGTGGCGCCGGTGCAGGCCTTCGTGGGTGACATGCACGGTTTGAACACGCTCGAGCACCAGCCGGCCAAGATCGCCGCGATCGAAGGCCACTGGGAAAACAAGGGTGACGAGGCAACGCCGCTGATCCTGTTCGGCTGGCCCGACATGGAAGCGGAAAAGACCCGTTTCGCCGTCGAGATTCCGTACCTGGGCAGCCTGATCCTGACCCACAGCCTGGACAAGCAGGTACCCGCGCTCAAGTCGTTTGCCAAGGAAGACCGTCCCAACTCGACCATCATCTTCTGGTCGTTCCGCGTCATGGCCGGACTGGGCATGCTGATGATCTTCGTCGGTCTGTGGAGCGTGTGGCTGCGCAAGAAAGATGCGCTGTTCACCTGCCGCCCGTTCCTCTACCTCACCCTGTGGATGGGGCCATCGGGCCTGATCGCGATACTGGCGGGCTGGTTCACCACCGAGATCGGCCGTCAGCCGTGGGTGGTCTACGGCCTGATGCGCACTGCCGACGCATCCTCCAACCACAGCATCGGCCAGATGACCTTCACCCTGGTGATGTTCGTCGTGGTGTATTTCGCGCTGTTCGGCGTGGGCCTGGGCTACATGATGCGCCTGGTGCGCAAGGGTCCGAAGGCGCACGAAGACAAGATCAACACCGGTGGCCCTGGTACCCAGCGCACGCCTGCACGTCCTCTTTCGGCTGCCCATGAAGGCACCGAAGAAGGCCACACCGACACCTTGAGCAAGGGGCACTAAGCATGGGTATCGACCTTCCGTTCATCTGGGCCGTGATCATCATCTTCGGCATCATGATGTACGTGATCATGGACGGCTTCGATCTGGGCATCGGCATCCTGTTCCCCTTCATGCAGGACGAAGGTGACCGCGATGTCATGATGAATACCGTGGCGCCGGTCTGGGACGGCAACGAAACCTGGCTGGTCCTGGGCGGTGCGGCGTTGTTCGGCGCCTTCCCGCTGGCCTACTCGGTGGTGTTGTCGGCGCTGTACCTGCCGCTGATCCTGATGCTGATGGGCCTGATCTTTCGTGGCGTGGCGTTCGAGTTCCGCTTCAAGGCCACTGCGGCCAAGCGCCATGTCTGGGACAAGGCGTTCATTGGCGGCTCGCTGGCGGCCACGTTCTTCCAGGGCGTGGCACTGGGTGCGTACATCGACGGCATTGCCGTGGTCGACCGCAACTATGCCGGTGGTGGCTTCGACTGGTTGACGCCGTTCAGCCTGTTCTGTGGGTTGGCACTGATCGTTGCCTACGCGTTGCTCGGTTGCACCTGGTTGATCATGAAAACCGAAGGCAGCCTGCAGCAGGCCATGCACAAGCTGGCGCCGCCGCTGACCTACGGGCTGCTGATCGTGACCGGTATCGTCAGCATCTGGACGCCGCTGGCCCATGACGACATCGCCACGCGCTGGTTCAGCACGCCGAACCTGTTCTACTTCCTGCCCGTGCCGATTCTGGTGCTGGCCACGGTCGTCGGCCTGCTGCGCTCGGTGAAACGCAACGCGCACTACACGCCGTTCCTGCTGACCCTGCTGCTGGTGTTCCTGGGCTACAGCGGGCTGGGCATCAGCCTGTGGCCGAACATCATTCCGCCGTCGATCTCGATCTGGGACGCGTCGTCGCCGCCTCAGAGCCAGGGGTTCATTCTGGTGGGCACGCTGTTCATCATTCCGATCATCCTGGTGTACACCTTCTGGAGCTACTACGTGTTCCGCGGCAAGGTTACCCACGAAGACGGCTACCACTAGTCCAACCGCCGCTGCCCAGGCCAAGGCCTGGGTCGGGCAGGAGTAGAAGCATGAGCGAGAAACCGATCGTTACGCACAGCGAAGAGAAAAAGCCCTTGTGGAAACGCTTGGGCTGGCTGGTGGTGATCTACGCCGGCAGCGTCGTCGCGCTGGGCTTGTTTGCCATGTTGATCCGCCTGTTCATGACGGCGGCGGGGATGAAATCCCATTGAATCCCATCAGTGCTGCCCTGGCAGTGCTCATTTTACAGCCCTCCTTGCGGAGGGCTTTTTTTTGCCTGAGGGCAACTGCGCGCCTGTGCAGTGCGCTTACTTGCGGGCGCGCAGCACCACGAACTTGGGCGTGGACGCCACCTGTTCTACGGCCCGGAACAGCCGCGCCAGTTTGCTGTGATAGCCCAGGTGGCGATTGCCGACGATGTACAGGTCGCCCCCGGTAACCAGGGCTTCGCGTGCTTGCTGGAACATCCGCCACGCCAGGAAATCGCCCACTACTTGCTGCTGGTGGAACGGCGGGTTGCACAACACCACGTCCAGCGACTGCGGTGCCTGGCCCGCAAGTCCGTCACCGGCACGGACCTCGACCTCGCGGGCACCCAGGGCTGCTTGCCAGTTCTCCCGCGCCGATTGCACGGCCATGAACGATTCATCGACCAGCGTGTAGTGCGCCTCCGGGTTGGCCAGGGCGCTGGCGATGGCCAGCACGCCGTTGCCGCAGCCCAGGTCGGCCACCCGCGCCGAGCCCAGGTTGCGCGGCAGGTGGGGGAGGAATGCGCGAGTGCCGATGTCCAGGCCCTCGCGGCAGAACACGTTGGCGTGGTTGAGCAGCGTCAGCGCAGGTTCGTCCAGCGCATAGCGGGTAGGGTAGGGCGATGCTTGTGCGGGTTTGTCTTCATGGGTGGCGATCAGCAGCCTGGCCTTCTTGACGGCCAGTGAGGGTCGCATCGTGCCGATGTATTTTTCCAGCAGCTCGCCAGCGGCGTGAGGCAGGTGCTTGACCATGCCGGCGGCCACCACCTCGGCGCCAGGCTTCAGGTGGCCGTGCAGGCGGATGAGTTGTTCTTCGAGCAGCGCGAGGGTCTTGGGCACGCGCACCAGCACACGGTCGAACGGACCTTGCACATCGGTGCTGGCCGGGATGAGCTCGACGCTGTCGAATGGCAGGCCGTTGCGCGTGAGGTTCTTTTCCAGCCCTAGCGCGCCCAGAAACGAATCGCCGCTGCTGACCACCTGCACGACGCTCTGCAGACTGATGGCCAGAGCACCGAAGCTGTCGTTGAGAATCAGCACGCGGGCCTGGGCTGGCAGCGCGTGCTCGGCCATGTAGGCCAGCAAGTACTCGTCCGCCGCATCGAACGCCTGCAACGGTTCGTTGGGTTGATCGGGCTGGCGGATCAGATCGAGTTCAGCGAAGGGCGAGGTCAGTACAGGCATGGCGAAGGGCACGAAAGCGGCAATAAAGCCGCGATTCTACCCGATCGCGCGCGGAGCCTGTAGAAGCGGTCATCGGCCGCCGAAGCCTCACCGCAGCCACACCCTGCGTAAGCAGGTCCTACCCGCGATGGGTTCACTGCAGCCTTACCCTGTGGGAGCGGGTTCCACCCTGCAGCTGCACCCTGTGGGAGCGGGTTCTACCCGCGAAGGGCTCACCGCGCAACATCAGACTCACTGCGGTACGACCTTCGCGAGCAGATGGCTCACCGGTCGCCACACAAACCAGCGGTGTTTATCTTGAGCGGTTTGCGGGAAAATGCCGGCACTTGAACAACGGAGCGCCTCATGACCGCCAGCGCAGAAAAATTCACTCGCCAGACCCTCATCGAGGTCCAGCCGCTGACCCCCAGCCTGTTCACCCTGCGCACAACCCGCGATGCCGGTTTCCGCTTCGTCGCCGGTCAGTTCGCTCGTCTGGGTGTGACCAAGGCCGACGGCACCGTGGTGTGGCGCGCCTATTCGATGGTGTCGTCGCCCCACGACGAGTTTCTCGAGTTCTTCTCCATCGTCGTACCGGGTGGCGAGTTCACCAGCGAATTGAGCCGGCTCCGCGCAGGGGACGAACTGCTGGTGGAAAAGATGGCCACCGGGTTCCTTACCCTGGACCGCTTCGTCGACGGTCGCGACCTGTGGATGCTGGCAACCGGCACCGGCGTGGCGCCCTTCGTTTCGATCCTGCAGGATTTTCCCGTGTGGGAAAAATTCGAGCGGATCAAGCTGGTGTACAGCGCCAGACAGGGCCAGGAGCTGGCCTATCGTGAGCTGATCGCCGGGCTTGAACAGCGCGACTATTTGGCCGAGTTCGCCGGCAAGCTGCAATTTATCCCGATCGTGACCCGGGAAAGGGTGCCTGGCACCTTGCACGGGCGCATTACCGACCTGATTCAAAGCGGCGAACTGGAAAGGGCCGCAGGGCTGGAACTGACCCCCGAGCATTCACGGGTGATGATCTGCGGCAACCCGCAGATGATCGACGACACCCGGCAACTGCTCAAAGGCCGCGCCATGAACCTCAGCCTCAGCCGCCGTCCCGGCCAGGTCGCGGTCGAAAACTACTGGTAGCAACCGCCCCACCACCTGACCTACCGCATCAACCATTCGCGGCCAATGACCGCTCCTGCAGCAGCTTCCACCCGTAGGAGCGGTCATCGGCCTCGAAGGCAGCACTGCGCTGTGCCTGGCTCACCGCATCAACCTTTCGCGGCCACAG
>Ga0265798_10001739_pt1 | contig 33187 bp, 20 predicted proteins | sample P3T30metagenome_FD_192430 | JGI IMG/M metagenome (GOLD analysis project Ga0265798, IMG submission 192430) | Plant litter microbial communities from East Loma Ridge, Irvine, California - P3 T30 | ecosystem: Environmental > Terrestrial > Plant litter > Unclassified | place: USA: California... | reverse complement strand
TATAATATAGCAGCTGTAATTACCGCTGCAGATAAGCCTGCGGGCAGAGGGCAAAAGGTAAAATATTCGGCGGTAAAAGAATATGCTTTAGAGAAAGGCCTGCCCCTGTTGCAGCCCACCAATCTTAAAGATAAAGCTTTTTTAGAAGAGCTTAAAAGCTATAATGCCAACCTTCAGGTAGTGGTAGCATTTCGTATGCTGCCCGAGGCTGTGTGGAAAATGCCTAAGCTGGGCACATTTAACCTGCACGCATCCTTACTACCGCAATATAGGGGCGCCGCGCCTATTAACTGGGCTATTATTAACGGTGAAGAACAAACAGGAGTTACCACCTTTTTTATAGATGATAAAATTGATACTGGTGCAATGATACTTAAAGCTGAGACAGATATTGGAGATAACGAATCGGCAGGAGAGCTTCACGACAGGTTAATGGACCTTGGCAAAGACACCGTTATTAAAACACTTGCACTTATAGAAGGGGGCAATGCTAAAACCACAATTCAGCCAGCGGATGATAATATTAAAACCGCCTATAAACTAAATAAGGACAATTGTAAGATAGACTGGCAAAAGCCGGGTAAAGAAATTTTTAACCTTATTAGGGGGCTTAGCCCGTATCCCGCAGCATGGACATTTATTAATGACAATGGCCAGGAGTGGAATGTAAAAATATATGAATCTGTGTTCACAGAAGACAGCCATTCACACAGCGTAGGCACATTACTATCCGATAAAAAGGAAATTAAAGTTGCTGTTACCGATGGTTTCATCAAAATTAAAAACCTGCAAATGCCTGGCAAGAAAAAAATGACAGCACAGGAATTGTTAAACGGCATATCGTTTTCAGTAAATGCGGCAGTTTCATAGCTATATTTTAACTTGATTTTATAATATTCTGATTAAACAAGGGGTATTATTAACATTTTGAAAAAAGTTATCAACAATTAAAATGAATTGTTTAGAAAACGCTTGCGTAGTTTGTATTTCCTATTAAATTTGTAGAATAGGAATTGAAAGAAAACAATAATTTTAACCAAACAATTAATAACAATTATTATGAACAAATCAGAATTAATCGATGCAATGGCTGCTGACGCAGGAATTTCTAAAGGTGCAGCAAAAAAAGCTTTAGAGTCTTTTATAGAGAACGTTAGTGGTGCCCTAAACAAAGGTGGAAGAGTTTCACTTGTTGGTTTTGGCTCATTCTCTGTATCAAGCAGGGCTGCAAGGGAAGGTAGAAATCCTCAAACAGGTAAATCTATTAGCATCGCGGCTAAAAATGTAGTTAAATTTAAGCCGGGAGCTGAGCTTGATGGCCACGTAAACACTAAATAATTAATTGTTACGGTACAATATCTTTAATCCCCCTCTTGCAGGGGGATTTTTTTTTAAAACTTTGTGAAATTTTTTGGAGAGCACATTTTTTTGGTCTAAATTTATTACAAATTGCAAGAAGATGATTTCAATAAAACCCCAAAAAGGCCATCTGCTTATAGCAGAACCTTCTACAATAGGAGATCTTTCTTTCAACAGGTCGGTCGTACTGCTTGCCGATCATAACCCTGAGGGCTCAATAGGTTTTATTTTAAATAAACCTCTTGGCTATACCATTAACGACCTTATCCCGGAGATAAGGGGTAGCTTTAAGATTTATAATGGCGGACCCGTAGAACAGGATAATTTGTATTTTATACACAACATTCCTGAAATGATACCCAATAGTATAGAGATATCTAACGGGATTTATTGGGGCGGCGATTTTGAATCTACTAAAGAGCTTATAAACCAGGGAATGATAAAAAAGAGCAATATTCGCTTTTTTTTAGGGTACAGCGGCTGGAATCCGCGCCAGTTGGAAGATGAGTTAGAAGAAAATTCCTGGATAATATCCGAGAATAGTTACAGTAACAAAATAATAGGTAAATCAAGCGCTTCTTTTTGGAAAGAAAAGATCATGGAGCTTGGAGGAGAATATCTTATATGGTCTAACGCCCCCGAAAACCCCGCGCTTAATTGATATAAACCTATACTTTAACTAAATCGTATTTTAGCATTTAGCCGCTTCAGTATCTCTAAAGCTATGCTGCTTTGGTACTCTTTCTTTCGATATTTGGTGATGGGTTGTATACCGGTAATTACATTGGTTATAAAAAGCTCATCGGCCTTTTGCAGGTCAAAAGGCGATATAGATGCTTCGCTTGCTTCTATACCTTCAATTTTCTTAGCCAGTTCCAGTACCTGCTTGCGCATGATGCCGTTAAGGCAACCATCAGACAGTGGTGGTGTAACCAATTTAGTTCCGGTAAGCATAAACAAGTTTCCTTGCAGCGCCTCTACAACATTTTTATCGTCGTTTATAAGCAGGCAGTTATCATAGTCATTTTCCTGTGCAAATATGCTACCAGTAACCTGCACCATCTTATTGGTGCTTTTAAGCGTTGATAACAGTTGCTTGGTAATGTAGTAGTCTTTAAACAGCTCTACCTCATAGCGGCCTTCGTTTAAGCTGTACAGTGCCAAATTTAAAGGCTCTGCTGTAATAATAAACTCGCAGTTATTATCTGTAGGCAGATATTTACCCCCAGGCTTTCTAAAAAACGATATACGTACCCTGTAAGATGGCGTGGCAGGCATATTAGTAATAAGCATTTTTATTTGCTCATCCATATACTCCATAGTAAAGTGCATGGGTATTTCCATACGGACTATGCGTAGCGAGGCCATAAGCCTAAAATAATGGTCTTCTAAGAATAAAACTTTATTATCTAAAACCTTAACGGTTTCAAAAATAGAGTCTCCGTATAAAAAAGCCCTGTTTTCGTGTAAAAGTATGTTGGAGTCGGCAACCAGGCTGCCGTTGTAATTGATCATAAAAAAAGCCCTGAAAATTCAGGGCAAATATACGGAATAAAACTTATTCTATTAAACAGAGCCTAATACATGTTTAAGGTCGGAAACCTGGTTTTCCCAAAGTTGTTTAGATTCGTCCAGATCATCATCTTCAGCAAAATCAACTACCATTAAAGATACGTCTTTGGTTATTTCATCTACAAGGATGCGTAGCTCGAAATAGTACTCACTGTCATTATTAGAATCATCAATCCACCTGAACTTAACTTTTTCCCCACTCTTTTTAGAAGACAGTCGGGCTTTTTCCTCGGTGTCGTTCCATATAAAGGTAAAGAATTCTCCTCTTGAATTCACGTTGTCGGCAAACCATTCAGACAAACCTGAAGGTGTAGAGATATATTGATATAGAAGCTGGGGCGATGAAGTTATCGGGAATTCCAGTTCGTATTTCGTTTTTTCGTCCATTGGTGTAAAAATTTTCGGAAATATATAATAATTAACAGTCAAAAAAAAGCATTTGTAAAAATAATTTTTTTACGAAAATTTTATTTGGAAGCTTTAAATAAAGTTTTATATTTGCACCCGCATTCAAGGACATGCGGTACTAAAAATGGCGAGGTAGCTCAGTCGGTTAGAGCGCAGGATTCATAACCCTGAGGTCACGGGTTCAACTCCCGTCTTCGCTACTTGGCGGGATAAAGAGGAAAATTTCTTCTTTGTCCCGCTTTTTTTTGGCTCTATGTGCTTGTTAATCACGTATATAATCCTCAGTACATCGTTGGTTCTAGCGGTTCGAAAACCTTTTTTTTCAATTGTGAAATTTTCGGGAAAAATTGAACCAATTAAGTCCCTTGATTCTGCCCAAGCCCCGCTATCATAGCATTCCGAGAGTTTCATAAGGTTTTCAATGCTGTCCTGAAGCATCTCTTCAACATTGTCTTTGTCAATATGAATAGTAGTCAGCTTTGACTGTAGTTTATGAATCATTTCGCTGTAATCTGATTTCATTTCTCTATAGTCTGACGGGTCAATTTGTCCCGTTGAGAGCAAGTCGCGGGCACGTACCAGCCTGGTTTCATAATCTTTAATCTGTGCACTAGCTTTGTCCTCGCTATCGAGCATTCCTTTAGTTTCTTCCCTGTAACGTTCCGCAATCACGGCGGCATAAAGTGGTTTAATCTCGGGTATTGGGATATATTCTTTCAAATGGTCAGCAAAAATCTTGTTTACTGTGTCAGCATTTATCCTGAATTTACATCCGGCGGAACAATGATAGTATGAATAATATTTGTTTCGTCCTTTAGAGATGCTTGCTGTCACAAGCTTGCAACAGTCAGGACATATTAGAAAACCGCGTAGCGGAAATGGCTCTGCAGTGACAGCTTTCGGGCGAAAATTTCTGCCTCTGCCATCTAGTACGTCCTGAACCATATAAAATATGACTTCTGAAATAAGCGGCTCATGCAGCCCTCTTACGAGTCGTGTTTCCTCGTCTTTGTACTGCGGAACTACAATTTTACCGCAGTATACAGGGTTACGTATTAGCCTCCAAAAGTTATTACGGCTTACTTTTAAACCTTTTTCCTTCGCCTGGTAAAATATCTGTTCAGTATTAAAAATGCCTTTAGACAGCTGTTCAAATGACCATTTCATTATAGATGCTTCAGGCTCATTAAATGCAATGTATTTGTCGCCATTTTCTCTAACCCTGTTAATATATCCTGCGGGTGCATGCCCCATATACCTGCCTTCTTTTTTAGCCCTACGCATCCCGTGAAATGTATTCAATGCCCTGCGGTCATTCTCGACTTCGGGAGCTGCTAAATAGATGGCGAGCATCATTTTATTTTCGGGTATGGAAAGGTCGGGTGGCTGTTCTATACATACCGGTTCGACGCCAAGCTTGCGCAGCATGTTGATCATTTGGTAGGCATCCCCCGGCATTACGGCTAAATCTATCCCATTTCGTGAATAGAATAAGGTCTGTTTTATATTTGAATTTCCTTAGCTTTTCGAGAAGCTTTTTCCACTGCGGCCTTTCAAATGTTTTTGCGGAATGGTCTTCGTAGATAACGTCCCTAATACTAATCTGATTAATGTCGCAATATTTCCTAAGTACTTCTTCCTGATTACGTTGGGAATATCCCCTATCAGCCTGCTCATCGGTGCTGACCCTTACGTAAATATCTGCTGTCTTTTTCATGATTTCCTTTTTAAATATTTCGATACGGCTATATTAGCCAATTTTTTCAAGAAATCCAAGATCAAACCCGCCTGTTCGAGTGTTACATTCAAACCTTCATCCTGTAACATTTTTAGTGCTTTCTCGGCGGTAATTTTTCCCTTGTCATTGTTTTTCTCATGTTCCATAATCACCTCCTTTAACAGAAAAGACCGCCAATGGCGGCCGGTTAAGATTTATTTATCCCTAATCGAAATAGTATTCCGTTAGTTGCACATTCATAGCAAATAGTGAGGGTGCCGGTTTCTTAGCGGAATGGCAGGGGAGTGTATTTGAAGTTTTAATAATTAAGCTAACCAACATTGCTATCTTATTACGACGAAATATAATTAAAAGTAGTCCGTAAATTTACCTGGCGGTGTCACCAAAGTAAATCGTACTCCTTTGATTCCTTTTGCGTGTAGGGAGGTACACGATGTATCCGTACTCGCTCAGTTCTTTCATACACCTGTGGTAGGTGTACGGTGCGGAAATCTTAGCAATATCCATTATTTCGTACCTGTATGCCCTCACAGGTACTACGAACCCTTTTGTGATCCAGAACTGTAACAGCGCGGCGTAGATACCGATATGTGTAGTACTGATCCGGTAGTCTTTATCAATAGCTGCAAAGAAATCTGTAAAAGGCTTTTGTAATTCCATTACATGTCAATTGATTTGTTCTGTTTTCCACATGTCTGGATATGGAGTTGGCTTGAGATACAGGATAATTTTACTGTAGTTCAGATTTTAGTAATCCAAGCCATTTCCGAATAGGTATATTTTGTTCATGAAAATTCAGAAATGGCCTAGTGGCTTGCTACTATCTTATAGAGTTGGCCTGGTTTTTTCTTTTTGGCTTGCCACCAACATCGTCTTCACCATCCTGTCCCTGTTTTGCGCTTTGTTTAGCAGAAGATTTCTGACCCTGCGACTGCGTTTGATCATTAGATTGCCTGTTGTCAAGCCTCTTCATGTGTTCGTCATAGACATTCACTGTCTTAAATTGTGGGTTGGCCTCCACAAAATGCATAACTTCTTTGCCATCTTTTTCAAGTGTAACCGATTGCCTGTTTCCCCTGTTTAAGGAATCAAGCAATTGGTCTTTTTGCTGTTGGTCCGATAATTCCATGATCGGATGCTTGGCAAGTTCCGCTTCAAGGTCGTAGCCGTAATTCTGGTGAAAATGGTTCAGTTTATAGTTACCCCGCTCATCGGGATTTTTGAAGTCCATTTGGATCCTAACCGCGTTAACCGTTTTTTTGGCACAAACTGGAAAGCGGTAGCACAACCGTTCACAAGGAAAGGGCTTAGGCAGTTTCCTAACCGGGGTAGGGCGAATATCTATATTACCTGTGTTGACACGGTTGCAGCACGGCTTGATATAGCAGCAGCCCCTAAATGAAAATAGTGGCAGCTTTTTTGCAGAACGCGACAGGGGATTGTACTGGATGGATATGGGGAATGCCCAAAAAAGAGGGCAGGTCATCCTATCCACCATTGGGGCAATACAACAGCCTGAATCGAAAATCTACAGGACAGTAAACTACCTGCCTGCCGTTACGGAGGAATTCAGGGAACAGCTTGAGGTGCAGTCCGATAGTAACGAGCCGAGCTGCTCGTTGGCAGAAGCATTGGAAAAGCAGGATTTATTCATCAACCCTGCCCTAGCAGACTTAGGCGGTTCGCTGCTGTGGAACCTGTTCCGAAACGGTATGACCGCCTACAGGGGATTCTTCCTGAACCTTGCCGATTTCAGGTCAGTGCCTATAACGGTGGGCTAATAGCCCACCGCACAGCAATAAGCTTCCTTCGTCAGGATTTGCGGGGCGTTCTAAGCGGTGCCGCCCCTACTGTGAACCTTCCAGTTCAAAGTAGGGGCGGCTGTTTTATTTACCTTTCAGGTACAAGATAGTTACGACTCATTATTGTCCACTGCGTTTCAAGGGATCAATTTGGGATTATTTGTTAAATATATTTGATACGGGATATTGGTGCTTACATAATGTATTGATTTACAATATTTTATAAGTTCCAAAAACAAGAGCGTTAGAAAATATTAACTCAATAAATAAAATATAAGAAAATAATCCTATAATCGAATATTTTATTGTATCTTTGCAGTGTATTTAATTACAATTATCCTGCAGGTATAATTATTAATTTTTGGTCATTTGACATCCTTCTGCTCTGGCAGACAATATTTGTTTTTTATTTTAAAAATGAACAAAAATGAAATTTCAAGCACGCTGTTTAGGTTTGTAAACGTGCGCAACCCCCAATTAATTAAACCCGCTCTTATTCCTACCAAATTCGCAGTACAGGACATAACCCTTGCAAAAGGGACATTTTATGACGCTGTAACAAGAAAGCCTGTGGGTACTACTAAGTTTGAAGCACTTACAGAAGCTTCAAAAATTTTTACAGGAATATTTGCTACTGAAAAAGAAGTTAAGGCGCTTTACCCACAATTGGCGGAATTTTCGGACTGGATAATGCAAAACCGCGAAAATTTTACAGATGCTGTTTTAAAAACTGAAGCTGCAAAAGTTAAAGAAACGTTTACGGCCATCAATCTGCAACGATTATGGGATAACCTGTTTTACCAGATTGTTACCGCAAAGGACTTTTATACCAAGGAAGCCCTTATGCAGATGCTTATAGCCTATAATGTTAAAACTAAGCTAAGCGCAACGGATGCAGAAGTGAATAAAACGCTTGTAAATGCTTCGGTAGCTATTCCGCCTGAATTATTCTTAGATGATGAACCGGAAACCAAACAGGACATCCCTGCGCCCGGTATTTTACTGCCGGCAATGCCGACACAGATACGTAAAAAACAATTGACAGTTCTAAAGTCCGAATTATCGAATGGCAAACTCGAACTTCTGAAAAAGGAACTGACAAATCTTAAAGAGGAGTACCGTAAAGCTTACAATGCAGCTTACGATACAGCGTATGCCAATTATGAAAAAACTATAGAACCTTTACTGGATACCTACAATCAGGCTGTAGAACGTAACCGAAAAAGCTATTGCAGTACAAGGGGAACAACATCTTTACCCTATGATGAGAATGACCCTTGCCAGCAGCCTGAACAGGTGCCATACCCCAAACTGCCTAAGTTTACTTTCAGTTACGCTCAGGAAGTAGAGTCAAAATCGCTTGAAAATTCTTTATCATATGATAGCAGAATGGCCCTGCTTGATGTAATGGGCTACGATTTTGAATCTGAAAACCTGAGAACAGGTGACATTCAGCCATCTCTTAGCAGTTTTAAGCTACCGGATACTTTTGATAAAGTAATACAGGAAGTTGATAATTCTATTGGTAAAAATCACCAGGCAATCGGAAACAATACTGTCCTGTCCGGGCAGATGATAAGCATAGGGGGTATAACATTACCTGTAAACGAAGATACGACCACACTCCATGAAGACGGCTTTATGGTAAGCCCTGTAAAATCAGCCCGTACGTATTTTTACAATTTACAACTTGGAACAGGAGAAGCTGATATACAAAAAATTGTAGTGACTCAAAAAAATGCTGGCGGGGCTACTACAACCAAAAGTATAGAAACACCATCAGCTTCAAGAACAGAAGGAACAATAACACTTAACAATATATTTTCGTATACGTCTCCGGATGGGATAGCTGCAAATGCCCCAGAACTTACTTTTGATGTACATTTAACAAATGGAGGTGTAAAAAGCATACAGGGGATAAAACCGAATTCGACAGCAGGCAGTCTGGGTACCAGTAAAACGCTCATTGCAGCGCCTGCAAAATCTGTCTCAGCAAAACAGCAGTTTCCGATAACACGCCATGGCGTGAAAAAAGTTGGTATTGCAGATTACTTAAAGGTAGAACAATCCGTGCAATGCTACGTGGAGGGCGAGGTATCGCACATTGAAAATATCATGGCCCGCGAATTTAAGGAGAAGTCTACGCGCAGGCTTACCCGTACTGAAGATACAACAACTATATCCAGTGAAACCGAAAGGGAACAGCTTACCGATACTACCACAGCAGACCGTTTTGAAATACAAAGCGAAGCAGCCAAGGTTATACAGCAAAATAAGGATTTTGCTACGCAGATTAATGGGGGCATTTCAGGAAAAATACCGGGCGGCGGTGAATTTTTTGTTAATGCCGGCTTAAACACAGCTACAAATACTTCCAAGGAAGAAAGTACCCGTACAGCTATCACCGAAGCTAAGGAAATTACCGAAAGGGCTCTGGACAGGGTAGTGAAGAAGGTTAAGGAAGAGCGTATACGCAAAGTAACCGAAGAATTTGAGGAAAATAACAGGCATGGTTTTGATAACCGTAAAGGCAGCCAGCACGTAGTAGGGGTCTACCGCTGGGTAGATAAGCTGTATAAAAACCAAGTGGTAAATTATGGGCGCAGGCTCATGTATGAATTTATGATACCGGAGCCGGCTAAACTCCATTTACTCGGGATGAATCCGGACCAGGCTTTTAGTTCTGATTCAGTGGGCACTATTGGGGGTACTAAGAATATACCTTTAATAAAACCTGTTGATCCAAGGACATTTACAGGTTACATGAGAATTGCATCATACGGTGATATTACCGAAGCAAGGTCTGAATACTGGGCAGCTATCTATAATATCGAAAATGAGCCTTTACCAAACAGTAGTATAAATATTGGTAAGAGCTTTGCATACGGTAAGGAGACCGCAAATCCAAAAGACAGTTCTTCAGCAGTAGGTATTAAAGATCAGATAGATATTCCTGAAGGTTATGAAACGCTAACCTATTCGGCTAAGGGAACAGGACAAAAAAGTTCCGGGGCCAGGCTTTATATGTCTATTGGAGACAGGCAGTATCCATCGATATGGAGCGATCCATTAGATCAGATTACGAGATCAGGTGAATACCTTGTTGGCTATACAAAATCAGTTCCTGTATCTATAGCCACTGACAGATACTGGTCTTTTCAGGTTAACGTTACTTTAAATTGCAGGCCTACCATTGAAACAACTAATAACTGGAAAAGGCGAAACTTTAAAGCAATAATCGATGCTTATGAAGCCGCACTTAAAGAATATAATGAAAAACTTTCGGAGATACCGTTACCCGCTCCTGTAGATAAAGCTGAAGCTAAAGGAACAAATCCCGGCTTTTACAGGCAGATTGAAAATACGGTATTACGTAAAAACTGCATCTCCTATCTTGTCGAAAAAAATTCAGCCACCAATACCTATGGGAAGTCTATGTTTAATGCTGCTAATGGTAACAGCTTTATTAATTATGAGGTAACTAATGATGTAAACCTTACAAATTATGCTGCGTATGTCAAGTTTATCGAGCAAGCCTTTGAGTGGGATATTATGTCATACAGTTTTTACCCTTTTTATTGGGCCGGTAAAAACTCATGGAAGCAAAAATACCAGTTTGACGAAAGTATAGACCCTACCTTCCGCAGCTTTATCCAATCGGGCATGGCGCGTGTGATGGTAACTGTTAGGCCTGGCTTTGAAGAGGCAGTACAGCATTTTATGGCAACGGGCATTATATGGAGTGGCGGTAAAGTGCCTGTTATAGGCAGCAGCATGTATCTTAGTGTTGCCGATGATTTAAAGCAACGCCCTGCAGGCACCCCTGAAGGGAAGGCCTGGTTAACCCGTGTACCCACAGCACTTACCATTTTACAGGCCGGCAGCGCGGGACTAAAAGTAGAAAAGGCATTACCATGTGATTGTGCGAATATTAATGACTTTGAAAACCCGGATATGATACCGTGCGCCGATAATTTTGAACTTAATCAAAACCTGGTAGGCGGCCCTGAAGTCACTGAAAGTGGAGAACCGCAGCAATTGCAAACCCTTCAGTTTACAGGTGGAGGTGCTGCTAATGCTGCAGAACAGGAAACACTACAGGAGCAGGAAACTCCGACTGAAGGTACTGCCGGTGAAGAAACTGAGCCTGAGCAAACATCTGGCGAATAATTATTGAATATATATAATATTTATCAGGGGCTGCTACAAGCAGCCCCTTTAAAATCAGTAATTATGAGTGATACACTATACCCCTATAACTGGGGTCTTGAAAACAGTACTACTTTTTTTACCGGTAATCAGGATTTTGATAGTATCAATATCCCGGGTTTTAGCCCCATTCAAACTGATTACGGCGAAACAGTAAGAGGCATGGTGCATGTTAGCCCGCTGGCAGCAAAAAAAACTTACGGATTGAGCATCGATGAAATAATCAGCCGTTACTTTCCTGATGCTTCAGTAAAGCGTTCCGGGAATGTTCAGGACTTTTGTGATGTTGATTCTTCATTTAGTGACCTAACAAGAAAAAATACAGAATTTGTATTTGCCCGTACAAGAAAGCATGCTTTTAATGTATACCTATTTTACTCAAAAGATGCGATAAAACTTGCTGAAGCACATGAATGCCTTAAAGCGGGTAAGCAGGAAATAGTATTTCTTATTGAGGATAATACCGGTGATAGCAGCGATCGCTATGCAGCCGTAACAATATCCGGGGATATACTCAATGATCCAAATGTAGGCAGGGCATCCTTAAAAAATAGCAATGCGCTATATAAATACATTAAAGGATATTTTCCTGACCTAAGCACAGACCAGTTAGAAGAAATTATAACTACGGGCCGTCTTGAATACAGGAGCGCAGAGAAAATTGCTGCCCTTTTAGAAGTTGCTAATGGCCTCACTATGTTAAGTTTTATGCTAGTGTTGCCGGGCTCCGGTATATTAATAAACTTATTTACTAAAAATTCCGGGCCTGCCATTGCCAGTAAAGCTATAGAACTTATTGCAAACAAAATAAATCTGGCAAAATTTGACGATTACCGCTGGAACCCTGAAGCAAAGAAAATTAAAGAAGACGGAACAGAAGATACTGCTTACAACCCACGTAAAAACTTTAGTCCTATACTGTTTCCTGGTTTTGAAAACAATTCAGGTGAAGATGAAGAATCCCTTAATGATTTAATCAATAAGGCAGTAAAAACTATAAATTTAAAAATCACCGAACAGGATAACAGTATAAGGTCATTCTTAAAAATCGGCAAGGCATTTAATCCGGATAACCCACAGGATATATCTGAATATATTTATGCAAAGTACAGTACTGCTGTCAGTACATTTAAAAATATACTTGAACAGGCTGCTAATATAGATTTAGGCGGGTTGTTACAGGAAGGCGTGCGGGTGGTTAATGCTTTTTTCTGTGGTATATGGAATGGCATTGTAGATGCGGTTTCGGGCATTTTCCTGATGGTAAAATACATTTTTGACGCTATAGCTGTTATGTCAAACATCCGCGAGGAGTTGCCTCTACTTTTGGAACATTTTGATAATATTGTACAGGCATTTAGAGCTATAGATTTTAGCAAAATAATAACCCATATAAAAAGCCAGATTACAGATGCCAAGGGTAATTTTACCATACCCTACATACCCATGGCTTATTTTTGCGGGGCTGTTTACGGGTTTATAATATCTTTAATAATAGAGATTGCTATCGGTATTTTAATATCAGGCGGCACCTTATCTGTAGCAGCCGTAGTAGAAAAGCTTACAGAAATTTTTACATCCCTTTTTAGGGCTGGTACTGCTGTTGTCCGGGGTGTGGCAAAAGGTGCGGCTAAAACTGCTACATTTACTGTAAAGGCATTATATAAAGCATTAAGTGACATTACAGAACTTTTAAGGAAAGGCACTGATGAATTCCTGAAAATGATTGATGAGTTCTTTAATACTATTAAAGCTTCAGCGATATTATCTTCGGGAACTTTTTTATATTCAGAAATAATACCAATAAATGCTTTTTTTAATGTAATTAAGCTGGCGGCTAAAAGTGTATGGATATCACAACTAAATAAAATAGGATTTCAGATAGCAAAATTATCTGACGATAGTTATACCTTTGTACATAATGGCATCGAAATATTTAATGGTACTCAGAAAGAAGCTAAAGAGGCATTAGAATATTATTTTAAGAATGTAAAAAATAATAATCTTCAATTATATTTAGATAACATTGCTGATATTGCAAAAATAAGAAATATAGCTTACACTAAGTGGATTAGTAAGTTTGAGAAAAAATTTCACATACATTTTGATGGGGAATTCACTATAGGAAAGGTAAGTAAAAGGAACAATACACAAATACTGTATGCCCAGGGAGCACACAACAATTCTCTTATAGGTAGTACAATTAAAGTTGAAAGATACCTGACAACTCCCATTGATGATGTTCCATTTGACGCTATAATAAGTGTAAAATATAGAAGAGGCATGTGGATAAATAAAATATCAAAATCTACAATGTTTCCAAAAAACTGGAATATCCATCGGGTTAAAACTGAGATTGCATTAATTTATGATGATATGATTAGTTCTGGTTTTACACTAATATATAAGAACAATAAGTATGTTGGTAAGAGCTCACAGGGTTTTGATATTTTGATAGAAGTTGATGATTTAGGAAATATAACTAATGCTTATCCTTATTAATAATGAAATATAAATTTACAACAACACCATACAAGCAAAAAAATATTAAAATGTATGGAGTAGACATTTTAGATAATAGTATAGAATCTCTACGACAAATATCATGGCAAGGCTGGACATCTGAAGAAATACAGAAAATTATAGATAAATCTAAATCCTTACGTGGAGACCAAGATTATAAATATCAGGTTCCTGGGAGTGATTTGCTTATAAATATATATCCTGATGAGGTGTATTTTTTTGATTACAGGACCGAACAGGAAGAAGAGGATTTTTCATGGACCTTTGAAGAGTTCATAAATTTTATGGAAAAGTTTAAAGAGTTTGTGAAAGATAATAGCTAAACAGAGCCGCAGTTTAAAAGCTGCGGCTTTAAATTTTAAATAAAACTTTAATACGGACGAAATAAAAGATGAAATAATAAAAATTGCACTTAATACATTAGATGCCTTAAAATTTAATTATGATAACTCTCAGGAGCATCTTGAATTTATGAGTGCATCATTCAGGCCAAAAGATAAACTCTATGATGGCACGATAAGAGATATTTATAGTGTTGCCTTTTTTATGAAGTATAATCCTGATTTTGGTGAAGATCAATTATTTCATGCAGTGGTAGATGCTCAAACCCTTAAAGTTATGTTTATATTGATAGGTCATGGCTATCAGGAAGTAATATATGATAAGGATGAGAGGCCTATAAAAACAAAGTTCATAAGCCCGTCGAAGCCTTACGATACGCAATAGTTTTATAGTAGCATTCATAAGCCTTTACCGTATTTGTAAAGGCTTATGAACTTATCAATTCATCAGGTAATGGAAATAAATCATGACACTTAAAATTGAGAAGGAACATAGGAGAGATAGTGTAAGATTTTATTTATAAGGTACAAATCCCTTCTCTTTTGCTAAGCAATTTTGAACTGACAATGGCAGCAAAAAGATATTTCAAAAAATCGTGGCACGTTCGTGGCGCACAGCGAGTTGAATCTCTCCGACATTTTAGAAAGGACACGAAATGACCAGCGTCTCAGCAATACGAATATTGGCATTTTTGAGGCAATTCTACAGTATCGCGTCGAGAGGGGCTTTTGCGATCCTATATATTCCGATAGCCTTGCCAAAATGTCGGCGTCCAAACATACTAAAGGTGCTTGGGGCATATCAGTGAGTATGGCTATCTGCGTTACGAGCCATCTTAGAAAAAATAGGACAAGTAAAATTTACTTTTCCGAGTGACCGTCCATCGTAAAAATACATGTTATAGAAGAAGGTGTAACTAAGAAGATTTGCGCCAGTTTGGGCTTTGCCTGATAAGCACCATACGCATTATCGTAAAGGAAGCCGGTAAAGATGATGATAATCCGGCGGTGCATCCGTAATTGTTAAAGAGCCTTATTGTTCGAAAGATGCTTAATATCTCTCCAGGTTCCTTACAGAATCTTAGAGTCACCGGAAAAATAAGATTTGAAAGGTCTTAGGATCATACTATTACAATCATGCTGACTTGCTACAACTTTTTGATGAAGAAGGAAAACGCGAAAGCAGAGGATCTAAATAAATATGCTGTGCTTATTGAAAACGATGCGCGGCTCAGTGCGTGTCCATTTTTGCTTGGTTAAAGTTTTCTTTGCAATACCGTCTACGGTAATTCTCAAATAAATTAACCTATGACTTGTCACCTTCTGAGGTGACTTTAAACAAAATGTAAGCCTAAAACTTTTCTCTAACATAATTCAACATTTTAATTAATATAAAGGTCGAATTATAATATCTTAAAATCAAATCGTTAAACTGCTTAACATCTTAATCAACAAGTGGTTAAGTTTGCTTCTGTGGCACTTTATTTTAAAAACCCTTGGTGCCACGTAAGTGCCACAACAATTATGAGCGTTTCTAAAAATTTTGCAATACAGCCTAAACTTAAAAAACCTGCAATACCGTTGATTTTTAACGTTTTGCAGGTTTTTGGAATAAGTTGACTGTTTCAAAAACAGCTAAAAGTGACCAGGATGTATCATATATTAAATGACTATATATTGCTATCTGCAGATGCTTTTGTTACTCATCACCCCTTTCAGGGTCTAAGAGCCTTTCCTTTGTAGTTGTATGATTTTTCGGTTTGTCAGGATATTTTGAGTTCTCCTCCTTATCTTCATTTATTTGAGACTGGTGGTGCTTGTACTTTTCGTTGTCAGATTTAGCTGCATTAACTGTTTTAGATGCTGCGTTGTTTGTTTTATCTGTTGCCATATATTATATTTTGATGTTTGGTTACTATGGGATTTAAATAGAATAACCCTTGCTGCAAGCAAGCCTTCGCCGCGTTGTCGCAGGCTGATTTCATTTTCTAATACTGATTCAGCTCTACTGCCAGTTTTTCCGCTGACTGTTGTTCTTATCGTTTGTTTTGGGAGAAACTTTAGGGGCCAGGGTTTGATTGTCTGAAACCATAGTTTTTATAATTTTATTGTTTTGAAAATATTTTTGTAATAGCGTGAAAGTATATATGCTCCGGTAACCAGCACTATTAGGGAATACCCCGCAACCGGCTTTTCGATTGATGGCAAGCTGCTGAGCTTCTATACCAGAGGCGACGCCGCATTTACTTTCCGGATGGTTATTCTGCCGGAGGATATTAGCAGGCTGCCTGACTTTAAAGTGACTGCTGATACTAAGAATGAGATAGCCCCAAAAACGCAAAAGGAAAATTTTATTGAATATGAAATACCGGCTGACAGTACGGTAAATGTAATATGGGAGTAGGCAAAGCAATAATATAAGACCGCTTTCGGCATCATTAAACATTAAAAAACATTACAGATATGAGTGATAAGATGAAGGCTGCCTTAAAGACGGCTGAGGGTACTTTTGAAATAAATGAAGTCGATATACCGAAGATACCACACCCTGACTGGGTGCTGGCACGCGTAAGGGTGGCAGGAATATGCGGTACAGACCTGCGCCACTGGAAAAAAGAAGAACCTGAGCTCGAACACAAGATCATGGGGCATGAGTTATCCGGCGAAGTGGTAGAGGCAGGCGAAAATGTACTGAACCTAAAACCTGGCGACAGGGTGGTCATAGAAACGTTGTTAGGCGATGAGACCTGCGACTGGTGTAATGTGCAGCAATATAATTTATGCCCGCACCTGTATCCTGTACGTATGGAAACGGTATACAGGGCATTCGCCACTTATGTAATAGCGCCGGCAAAGAAATTTTACAAGCTACCCGACCATGTTACTCATGAGGAAGCAGCCCTGCTCGACACCTTCTCAGTCGGGCTTCATGCACAAAACCTCAGCGGGCTTAGCATCAATGATAAGGTAGCTGTTATTGGCGCAGGCTGTATCGGACTTGGTCAATTACAGTTGGCAAAAGCAAGTGGCGCGGACGTTGTGGTTATTGATGTAGTAGACTCAGGGCTGGAGGCAGCTAAAGAGCTGGGAGCCGATTTGGTAATCAATTCAGATAAGGAAGATATCCAGCAAAAGATTATGGAATTTACCGGCTACAGGGGCGTAGATATCGCCTTTGAATGTGCTGGTGGCTCATCAATGCCGCAAACACTAAAGCAAGCCACTACTATAACCCGAAGGGGTGGTAAAGTAGTAATTGTAGGCGGTTTTGACCCAGGAGATACCGCTATACCGCTACCATGGCAACAAATACAGATGAGCGAAATACAGCTTATTCCCAGTGCAAGTTATTCGTATAGGGATATTTATCCTGAAATGGGTATTTGCCTGGAGTTACTATCCAGAGGCAAGCTAAATGCGAAAAGAATGGTAACACATAGTTTCCCCATCGACCGCATTAATGAAGCGTTTGAAACTGCTCAGGATAAAGAGAACACCCACGCCATATTCGTGGCTCTTACTATCTAATTCTTGCAACAGCTACAGGCTTATCAAAAGTATAAGCCCGTAGCTATATTAATGTTTTTGGTTATGAAAAAAGAAGAAATACACTTAAACGACATTCAGCGCATTCTTTTTGGGGCTGCGCCTCCCGAGTTCCTCATAGAGGTATTTGTGCGATCGGTTATCATGTATGTAGCACTCGTCGTAATTGTAAGGCTTTTAGGCAAGCGCACCAACGCGCAGCTAACCATTACAGAGCGCGCCGTATTTATTACCCTTGGAGCTATAATCGCCATGCCCATGCAGGGTCCGCCCACCGGCATACTTGTAGGTATTGTCATTTTAATTAGTATCATGATCTTCCAGCGCTCATTAACCCGCACATTTTTCATCAGCAGAAAATGGGAAGAGCTTATGCAGGGCAGGATGCGCGTTCTTGTGAAAGATTCGGTATTAAATATGGAGGAGTTACAGAATCTTAAAATTTCGCGCCAGCAGCTTTTTGAACAGCTCCGTAACAAAAATGTACGCCAGTTGGGCGAGGTAGCACGGGTATATCTTGAGGCCTGCGGCAACTTTACCATTTATGAAAATGAACCGGTACAGCCCGGCCTCTCGGTAATGCCTGTAGATATGGACAAAGCAATAGAACGCGACCCGGATACCATAGTGTGCCTGCATTGCGGCAAAAAAAAGCAGGACAACGCTGGTGAAACGTGTAGCAATTGTAAAAGTACAAACTGGGTGAAAGCCTCAAACGAATCAGTAGCATGAAACCGGAAGACATTAAAATAACCGACTGGATGCGTATCCTGTTTGGCGATACGCCTTATGAGTTTTTAATTGAAGTTATCATCAGGATATTGTTTATCTATATCCTGTTGGTACTTACCATGCGCTTTATGGGGCGCCGTATGGAAGCCATGATAAGCCGGAACGAACTTATTGCAATGGTATCTATGGCCGCAGCAATAGGCATACCGCTCCTTACCCCCGATAGAGGATTATTACCCGCAGTGGTTATAGCTATAGTGGTAATAATTATACAACGGCTTATTGCCTATATTACTACGCGTAGTGCCAGTAAGGAAAATATTATACTGGATGAGATTACACTCCTTGCCGAAGATGGGTTGCTTAAACCGGCAGATATGCTTAAAAGCCGTATTACGCGCGAACGCATCTTGGCTGAACTGAGATCATCAAGCATAAAAAACCTTGCACAGGTACAGCGAACATATATGGAGGCAAATGGCAATTTTAGTATTGTGAAGTTTCAGCATAAGGAGGAGGATAATCTTATCCCAGCTATTTAAGCATCGACGAAAAGAGAGGCTTTTTGTATTGTGTTAACGAGAATGGTAAAGACAGTACGGTTAGCGCCTTCAGGTATTATCCGGAAAGCGGTAAAGTACTACTTATTAATAAAGAGAGTGCTGCTGGAGAAGACCCTTGCTATATCATCCATAATGAACTCCATGTGTTAATAGCGAATTACGAAAGCGGGTCAATCGCTGTATTTGCCAGAAAACCCGATGGCTCACTGACTGAGGCGATTCAGGTCATCAGGCACGAAGGGCAAGGTGTGGATCTTTCCCGTCAGGATAAGCCTCATACACATCTGGTTCAATTCTCTCCTGACGGAAAGCTGGTATTAGCGACTAATCTTGGAAATGATACTATTTACATCTACCGTTATGATCCGCATGGCCCTACGATCCTCAGCCTGCGAGACACACTTGCTGTCACGCCCGGGAGTGGGCCAAGGCACATAGTATTTCATCCTCATAAGTGCTATTTTTATTTAATTACTGAACTTAGCGCAACTATTGAGGTTTTTAATTTTGAAAATGAAACAGCTGTACTCACACAACAAATTCCTTTGGATGGCGAGAATAGGGCCGAGTATAGAAGCGGTGGTGACATACGCCTTTCACATGACGGAAAATTTCTCTATGCAACAAATCGCGGCAAGGCCAATACTGTAACTGTTTTTAAGGTAGCTGACATCGGAAATCTCAATATTATACAGCAGCTTGATACCCAAGGTGACAGCCCAAGAAATATTTCTATCGAGCCTACCGGCAGTTACCTCCTGATAGCACATGAGAATTCTGATAATATTACAGTTTTTAGATGCGATAAATCTAACGGCACGCTTTCCCTCACAGATAAATCCATCAACATTTGCAAACCGGTATTTCTGGCTTTCACCACCATTACAAAGTTATAATAGAACGAAAGGAGTTAGCTAATATATAAAAAAGATTTTGTGGAAGCTTTCCGTGGTTCTTATGGCGTATTTATGATGACACCTACCATTGCCCCTCCACAAACCCACTAGTTCGCGTTAGGAAAAGAGTTGGCAGATGCTGCTGTCGAGGCGGAAGTCCAATGCCTTATCTTCAGTAGTTTAGAGAATGTCTTCAGGATTAGCGGTGGAAAAAGATTTACTCCCCATTTCACACATAAGGCCAGGATCAAAGACATATACGCTCACTTCCCATTATAAATCCGTTCATTTATATGTCCTTCTTTTTCATCAACCTGATGGAATTTTATACTCCAATTGTACAGGATGACGTGCTTGTTTTTCCGATCTATTGCCCAAAAGACTTCTGTTCGCCATTTGTAGATCCCCTTACTGCCACGGGACCAGCTGTTTTAGAATTTTTTTTAAATCCGAAGAATTATTCTGGAATGTCTCTGCCTGTAATTGGTGATATTATATCGCCTCAGGAAATGTCGATGCTTTCATAAAAATTACAGGCAAAAAGGCAGTTTACAGCTCTGCATTTACAAAGGAAGAATTTCTAAATCATTTTCCGGAGTTTAGTTCTAACGAAAGCTTACTTCGCGAGATTATTGGCATGTCTGAATATGCTTTTGAATATGGATATTTCAGTGAAGGCCGTGATTTAGAGTGGAGCAGGCAAATAAACCAAAATACTCTTACCTGGAGACAATTTTTACTTAGCACTAATTGGCAAGGTGAAAAGCAGTCTTTTTAATTTTTGGAAAGTCTTCTATTGAGATAGACAACATATAAAAAATGACCGAGGTTGAATTATATTAATACTTTAAGTTCGATTCTCCCTCAAACTATAAAAATAAAACCCCAGTATTTATTGGGGTTTTAATGACGTGTGGGCTGTCAGGGGTTCGAACTCTTATTCGACTCTTTAAATTGATTGCTTGTATAATTTGAATAAATTTAGCTAAACCAGCATAAATTAACCTATGCCATTAAAACATACCAGCAGCTTTAAATCTTCCAGCATATAGTTCTTGTTTTGTATTGTAAGGCGCAGGGTAATTTACGATGGTCGGGTGTAGCATTTAAGAATAAAGGAGAGGAAAAAAGTTTTTACTTATTGTTTTAAGGTGAGTTTCTTTAAATCATTCATGAAATGGTTCGAAAATTCTCCCGTTAGGGCTACTTGAAGGACTAAGCCTCTAAATCAATTGATTTGGAGGCTTTTTTTTGAAATATTAATAGTTTACTTTACTTTACTTCAGTATACTATTATTCACAATAAACCACTTTTTGCGGTTCAAATCACGTCAAGGTAACGTGGCAGTATTAAGAGGTAAATATTGTTTGGATATATGATTATTGATGTCAATAGGCACATTACATTCATACATCAAATTATTTTTAATTACCTACATCAATTAATTTTTGTTCTACACGCGAACATTTTGAATAGATAATAAGATATTATATTTACGGGTTTTCCGCACTTAACATTTTTTTAACATTTTAACATAAAAGAATGTTAAGATAAAATCGCGTAGTTTGCTCCTTATTTATTTTGATTGAAATACTTAACGTTGTAACCTGCGAGCGTATGAACACTAAACTTACTTTCTCTGTTTTAATTTCATTATTTTTTATCAACGTTCATGCCCAACTACATTTTCCCGGAGGCGTTGCCGGAGCAGAGACGTGGTATATGGTTAAACATTCTGATTTTGATCAGCAATTATTTGTTAACTCAAGTACCGACTATATAACGATTACTTCATGCAATGCTGCCATTGGTAGTAAAAGCCTATTCAATTTCAATCATTCTATTGCAGCTACTCAATTATGCCTAAAATACAATGCCGCTTTAGAGAATACCACATCGCGTAATGTCTTCTTTGTTGGCGAGCCAAAGGAGAATACGTCCAATTTTTCACATCTTACTGTAGGATGGAATACAGCTCTAACGAATTTACCTGCATTTGATTCAGTAGTTAAAAACCGTTTTGATTTGGGTACGGTTAATTCATGGCTACACAATAAGCAGTCGTTAACCTATCAGGGTAACAGTAACGCAAATGTTAATTTTTATCACTGGAATATTTACCAAATGGACAGGAAATATAAAAGTTATGGCTTTAATGGCGAGAGCACCTTTTACATTGGTAAAGAATTCACAAATGCCCTTACACCTGGCCTGAATTACCATGGAAATTTCCCGGAATTTATTTCATTTCCTTTTGAATTAACATCTAACCAACGAAATAGGGTAGAATCCTATCTTGCATTAAAATATGGTATTACGTTACGTAGGGAAGATTCTTATAAAAATTCAAAGAATTTGGTCTTTTGGGATAAGATAAATAATTTAAGGTTTCAATCGCGCATTTTTGGGATAGGCCGTGATGATATTTCCGGGCTTAACCAGCTTCAAAGTGAAAGCGTCCACTTTAAAGATTATCTGGTCACGTCGGTCGGTCAATTAGCAGCATCTAATCCTGAAAAACAAGATCATGCAAGCATCGAAAACAATCATTTTATTGTTTTTGCCGATAATGGTCAAAATATTGTGTTTGATGCGGAAAATGACTTTGGCGCAAGGGTACTTAGCAGAAAATGGTTGTCTCAGAATACAGGCGAAAATGCCGACGTTATACCAATGTCTTTCAAGGTCAATATCAGCGGGGCAATGGCACAGGCATTAGCTTTGGATCCGAGCCTAAAACTTTGGATGCTTCACGATAAATATGTAACTAACCAAGAAGTGTCTGATTTTAATAATAACTATGTCGAGTATTATGAGCCTACAAATGTTACGCCTTTGTATGGTTTCTTTGATAATGTTCTTTTTGATCCTGATAATTCCATATATGACCAATATACATTTGGTGTTGGCCCTCAAATGATCGTTCAGGTTCGCTTTGATTTAGGAAATTGTGAAGATTTAAGCAAAAAAGCAGATGTTATAATTACCGGAGGCAGGGCACCTTACACTATAAATATTGTAAACACAGGAAATTATAACGAAGACTTTGTCATAAATGAAAATACTCTAGAGTTTCAGGCCCTGGCCCCATATACATATACGGTGTATGTAGTAGACTCTAATGGCAATGATGCGATTGTGGAGATTGAAGTCAACTCAAGTCAAATTACTGTAGATCTTGGCCCTGACCAAATATTAAACTCGGATGTTCAGCAGGTTATACTTGATGCAGGTGTGAATGTAACAGATAGCAACGCCACTTACCAATGGAGTAAAAATAATGAATTGCTTGCTGATATCACATCAATATTAGTGGCTGTTGGACCTGGAGAATATAAGGTTACCATAACCAGTGCCGACCATTCATGTCAGGTAGAAGATTCTGTTATCTTGAGCTACAACTTTGCTGGTACTGCTTGGCCAGGATTTAATTGTGATAATCCGGCCGGTACGATAACCGTTAACTTAACTGGTGGAACCCCGCCCTATACAACTGTTATTTCAAATACAATACCTCCCATTAGTCAGGTACATAATACAGATAGTTTTTTGTTCTCAGATGTGGCTTTTGGAAGTCACACGGTCACTACTACCGATGCTAATGGGTCAATATTTACAAGTGCCGCAGATATTCCCATACCCTTCGAAGGGCTCGATGTCGATTTAATTAGCCAGTTATCACAACAATGCAGTGACATTCAATATGAATATTTTCCGCTTACATACCCGGTCGCTACCTGCCAAATGTCGGACCCTATAACATTAGACGCGTCTGTCTTAGTAACCTATCCAAATACGGGCTATGAATGGTTTATGGATGGACAGTCTTTAGGTATATATGATCCTCTTTTAGAATTGTATCAAACCAATGAACAGGGAGCCACTGTCCATGAAGTAAAAGTTGAAGTAATGAATCTTGACACGGGATGTTCTATCACAGAAAATTTTGGGATAAAAGGTGGGTGGTCGCCATCGATAATCATCTCTAGAAATGAGTCGAAAGATGATGCTTCGACTCAAGGGGATAATCAGGATAAGCTTATAGCAATTGTGTACCCAAATCCAAGCGATGCAGAGGCTACTTTCAATTATAAGGTCACATCCAGCGAGATATTTGAAGGCTTTGTTGAAATATATACGCCTATTGGATCTCTTTTGAGCCAAACACCAATTTCCGGGAGTGATACCTATATTCTTCCATTTACACTCCTTACTTCCGGAATGTATATGATTATTACAAGAACCAACGACACAATTATTTATAACACAGTTATCATCAATTAATATGGCAGTAAATTTTTTTAATACTCTGAGACAATCGTATATAGTAAATTTGCTGTTTAGCTCTGTTTTAAGTAATGTTGTTGTTTTTGCACAACCCATACAGGAAGTTATTTTGAACCGTTGTTACGCAAAACCGGTTGTTATAAACGCTATAACTAACGACTTGCCTGTTCATGCTAAAAGTTTAAAAAACAATTTAACCGCGGGCATTGCATCTGTAGTTAGCAACAAACCAATATATAGTACTGTTGCCAATGTTGCATCATCTACAACTTTTTACGCCCATGAATTGCAGGGTACAATAGGTAAATTATATGAATTAGACGGGGAAAATCCAGCTGACAACTTTTTTAGTATAACTATACCGCAGGATATTAACCTGTTGACGCACGATGCGGTATTAATTTATGAGCTTTATGGTGTTGCAAATGCCTGTAACACCACAAAAAGCATCAATAATAATCCTTCTTATGGTGGTAGGCTGGTAACAACCAATAACCAATGGACTTTGGTAGAAGAAGCTATACCTGTAAGCCAGCTTAAGAATGGCACTAACGAGATTTTCTTTAACCGAAGGGTACAGGAAAATTACCAATATAAAGTGAAAAATTTAAGGGTTAATATAGCGGAAAAGAAAGATACCGGAATTATTATAAGTGAGAAATCATTGTTAAACTCAAATGGTACATTATACCTTATAGGAAACGTATCGGGTTCTGGGATTAAGGATGTGAGCGTTATGGGACAGGTAATTCCTGTTGTTAATGGAGTATTTGAGCAGGTCCTAAACAATGTGGAAAAAAACACCAAAAATCTTGAAATTTTCTATAAAACAGAATCAATACAGAACTCGCTTAAACTTGATGTTACTTATAATCAAAAGGGGAGCGATTTTCAATTTTCAGATTCGCCACTAATTGTTGCATCAAAGTCGTACACATCTGAAGCTTTATTAGCTGCTCCCGCAAGCTATAATGCACTTAATGTATCTGTTACTGCAGGCTACTTAAATAATAAATCAGCTAATATCGTTATTGAAGGATTAAAATTTAAAGATGTTAAAACGCTAGATGAAGATTTAAAAAATGTAACCGCAGGTGACTTCTTAGGCTATCGTGTTAGAAAAGAAGGCTTAGCAGACAGCACTGCAATGACGCTTCGTATTAAATACGATACCCTTATAATACCCGATGGTTACACTGCAAGGGATATCAAAACCTTTTACTTTGACAAAACCCAGCGTACGTGGAAGGCATTACCAGTAGACAGTTTGGATTACAGCAAGAAAGAGATAATATCTACGGCATATAGTAATGACACTGATTATATAAATGGTGTTATTAAAGTACCGGAATCTCCGGAAACGGGGAGTTTTGCGCCAACCACAATTTCAGATATGAAATTTGCGGATCCTGCTTCCGGTGTTGTAAGCATTCCTCCACCAACACCTAATAGTACAGGTGCAGTTAGCACTAGTTTTCCTATAAAGCTTCCACAAGGAAGGAATGGTATGCAACCTTCATTGAGTGTTAATTATAATAGTGAAGGCGGTAACGGCTGGATGGGTATAGGCTGGAATTTAACTACACCTGCAATCAGCCTTAATACAAAATGGGGGGCACCCTTGTTTGGCGCAGCCGAGACAGAAATGTATTCGCTAAACGGTGAAGACCTGGTATTTAATAGTAATGACCAAAACACAAATCCGCCTGTATATACAGACCCTCATCGTCAGGTAGGTATTGCCAGGGCAAGCGAAAGAATATTTTACCCAAGAAAAGAGGGAGCATATAACAAAATTGTAAGGCATGGCAGCAGCCCCAGTAATTACTGGTGGGAAGTTACTGACAAACAAGGTAACAAGAGTTTTTACGGTAAGATTTCATCATCCGATAATGATAATGCTATTATAAAAACATCGTTAAGTACAGGAAATATCGTTAACTGGGCGCTTAAAAGAACCCAGGATCCATACGGCAATTATGTAGATTATACATACGAAAAATTTGAAACGCCTATCAGTACTAACCCTGCTACAATCAATGCGCAGGAATTTTATATAAAAACGATTACCTACACAAGGTCTGTTACTAATGATACTGGTAATTTCTATCAGGTAGATTTTAAAAGAAATCTATATACCCTCACCGTACCAAATTCTACTGCTTATCCTTTGCAGTTTGATCCGAGGAAGGATTTTATGGTTACTGCACGTAATGGCGGTATGCAGCTTGTTGATGATCTTTTAACCGAAATCCATATTTCCCTTGTAAGTGGAGGTGGTCCGGAAAAAATACGTTCATATCGCTTTGATTACCTTGATAAAGCTTTTCAAAAACGACAGCTTACAAAGGTTACTGAGTTTGATGCCGCTAATACCTTATTTTATTCAAATTCACTTGAATATTTTGATTATACCGGTTCTGGTTTAAATTTAAGTTTCGGTAGTGCTGCCAACTGGACAGGAATTAATGACGATATCTCGTCAGATTTAGAAAGTTTGGGTGGTGCGGTGCCCAATGGTTCGTTACTTGGCACTTCGGCCTCGTCAGGTACGTCTTTCGGTTTGCGTTCTGGTGGGGGCTTAGGGGCTAACTTTACCAGCATCACTTCTACTATCGGTGGTTCTTTTAATGCCAGTGTTAGTAACCAGGATACCAAAATAAGCTTTATGGATATTAATGGGGATGGGCTTCCCGATAAGATATATAGCGATGGGTCAATGGTCTATTACAGACCTAATATAACGAATATAGCCAGCAACACATATGGTTTCGGGAATTTACTCCCCGTCTCAGGTATAAGCAGTCTCGGTACAACCAAATCAACGACGGTGGGCGCAGGATTTGATGCCAACATCGCAGGACTTGGCATTGGTAAGAGCTGGAGCAAAACACGATCTACAACCGACAACTATTTTACCGATTTTAATGGAGATGGCCTCCCTGATCTTGTCAAAGGCGGACGGGTATACTTTAATAAAACAGCATCATCGGGAAATAATTTATACCGCGAATTTGGCACGAACGTAACATTAACTGAGAACCCAATTACTCCCGGTACACTCAGTTCGTCAATAGGAGAGTTTTTAAGTTTACCTACAATGAACGAGCTTAGGGAGGAAAATCCGCAGTTTGACCATGTTAAAGTGTGGCAGGCTCCCTACAATGGGAAGATCTCTATACAGAGCGTTGCAAAATTGGTTTCTATGAACGCTTTATCGGGCCATAAATTTAAGTTTAGTATGGAACGGGCCGGCCATGACCAGGATACAGGGGCAACAGCACTGCTGCAATCAGACAGTGAACATGAATTTACAGCTGCCGGGACATGGACAAAAAATTATACAAATATTAACGTTACTAAAGGAGACCGCCTATTTTTCAGGGCGCATGACAAAGACTATGGTAACGGAGGTACGATAGAATGGAATCCGATAATTACTTATACTGAAATGGATGATATGCCCTATCTTACCCATAAGGATGATAATGGCAAATTAATGCATAAATTTGACTCAAAGGAAGATTTTACAATTAATAATGGTGGAGTATTAGAGACAAGGAGCGCGAGCGTAAGTGTTAAGATGAACTTATTGACCGGCCTTTATTTAGCGTATCAGTTTTCGGATGACATTCTGTTTGTAGTCGATAAGATACGTACAAATAATAATACCGGCGCGGTCGAAGTTACAAATATAGGCATAAGGAAATACAATCATACAACAGGTATTATTGGAGGGTTCGGCAGTAATCCTCTTGTCAATGTATTCAGTTATAGCTTGGGAACGGCTCCGGAAGGTTTTAGGGATGCCCTGTATTTTCATGTCGAAAGCAGTTCTAATATAAAATGGAGTGATGTTATATGGAAACCTGAGATTACTACTATTAGTGGCGGCACAACAACAGTTACCTACCCACCAGTAAATTATACTACGTATGATGAAAATGTAAATGAAAAACAATATTGGATTTTTGGAAATGATTTACCTGATATTGCAAGTACTACTAATCCGAATGATCCTTTTATGGAAATAAGCCATACATTTTTCAATTCGAACTTTAATGGTATGTTAGATGGTAATGAGAATCTCACTTTTCCATTCAAGATTAACTGGGTAACCAAGGCAGAGATTGGTGAAACTGTCAAAACACTAAATGCTGAAACTTTTTACTTACATAAAAATTTTAATACAAATAGCTATTATTTTACCCTTACAGGTTCCGGCGCACCTATAGACCCAATGTTACCCCAATATGTATATTTGTCAAAATACGATATTAGAAAAAAAGATATTAAAGATGTAGGAGATGCTGATGGTAAAATTTATTCCGCTTTTTATGTTCAGGATAGGGTTTTGGGCCTTAATAACGGAGCAAAAATAACCTTGCAGCTGCACAGCAGCCAGATAGGGACAGGTGTTATGTTTCAGCCAATTGATTTAGAGAAGCCATTTTTAGCTACCAAGCCGGAGTTTTATGGGATAACCTATCGCGGGTGGGGACAATTTTTATACAACGGCGGTATTAGGTTTAATCATGATGAGAATGGTGATATTACAAATTTAAACAGTCCTACGGTCTACGGCGATGCCTTGATGGACGTACAGGCTCTTAATTTTGGTTCAGAAGGCGATGTGGAGGACTACGAGAATATGGATCCGTCAGAATTAGGCGGTGTACGCTTTACATTTTACGAACAGGCCAGCCAGAATAATAAATTTATAAATAAATCGGTAATAAATTCTGCCTACGGCTTTGATGCCAATAATAACCTCAGGGCTACAGTTGGCAGATTTGCTGAAGCCAGCCTTCAGGATATATATATCGATATAAATACCCTCACAGCTGCACCACCCGCGGGAATGTTCCTAGGATTAAAGCAACGTTCAGAATCTAAAGGCAAATCTGAATCGAAAGAAGCGACCTACGCAGGAAATGGCGTAGCCGGGACTGAGAGTGAAGCAACTTCCAAAGTTTTAAATCAGTACCTGGATTTGAATGGGGACCGTTATCCGGATATTGTATCCAGCGGTGTTATACAGTATACTAATATGGTTGGAGCCTTGTCCTCTAGCGTCTTTGCAAATGATGGATTTATCTCAGGCGATAAAAATAAAGATGTTACAAAAGGGATAACAATTGCATCCATACCGCCTAACTCGACAAATACATCCAAGCCAATAGGAAATAAGACCAATGTGAATGTAAACTCAGGATTAAATGAAGGTACTGGGAGTTCTTTTGATTCTAATTTATGGATCGATATGAATGGAGACGGTTTGACCGATAAAGTCGATATAGATGGCAGCGACGTTATAGTAAGGCTGAATACCGGGTATGCATTCACGGACAATATAATCTGGACACATCCACAGGATAATATTACCACCGAGCTTATAACAAGTAAAAGAGCAAATATAGGCGCTGGCGCTGGCTTTTCGTTTAATGCATCTTTCGCTGCGGGTTTTGGAGCAAATACCGGTACTGCGAGTATAAATACAGCATTTATTGATGCCAATGGAGATGGCTTGCCCGATTTAGTTATAAAAAGCGGCAATGGCTACGTTTACTATCTAAACTCAGGAAAGGGATTTAGTAATTCGTCTGCTACATTTTTAAGTAACTCAATTGATGAAGACTACACGCTATCCGGCAACTTGTATGGCTCTGCAACACTGGGATTTTCTTTTCCTGTGTTTTTAGGAATATTTGTAAAAATTACTTTTTCGCCTAGTGCCGGAGTTAGTGGTAGCTTTAATGAAAAAAGGACTACACTACAGGATATTGACGGTGATGGTTACCCTGATGTTTTATCTAAAGTTAGCACCACTAACAATAGCGAGATTTCTGTCAGATTAAACAGGATTGGTAAAACCTACTTGCTTAAAAAAGTAAATTCTCCCCTTGGCGGACACTGGAGTGTCAATTACGTCCGTAACGGAAACTCATACAATATGCCTAACAGCAAGTGGGTTATGAGCAAAATACGCACCCATGATGGGTTTACTGCCGACACAATCTTCAAACAAAATACAACATTAACTAATATAATTTATGAAAATCCCAAATACGACCGAAGAGAAAGGGAATTTTTAGGGTATGGGAAGGTTACAACGCTCCAGGCAGATCCTGCCAGCGCATCTCCATATAGATATATGGTAAAAGAATATCATACTGAGAATTACTATCTGAGCGGTGCCGAAAAAGAGTCAAGGCTATACAATAGTGCGGTTGAATTACTATCTCAGGAAAAGACATTGTACAATTTGTTGGACCCTAATAATCCTGTTGTTAACTTTGATGCAACGCCTGAGAATAATTTCCTGCAGGCCAGTTTATTGCCTAACGCAGATGCCTTACTGGATAAGTCCCGTTTATTTATTGCTGTGGCTAAAGTAAGTTCTACATCTTTTGAAAACGGAGAAGGGCTCACCGCTGTTAAAGAGTTTCTGAGTTATAGTGGCAAAGGTAATATTACAGAGTACAGGGACCCCGGCGAAGGTCCTGATGATGCGTATAGGACCGTTATCAAATATTATAATTCAGTGGGTGCGCTGGATAACAGCGTTGGTTTCCCCGAAAAAATATCGGTATATCAGGACAGCCCAAGTTTGTTAAAGCGCGAACGCATTGCAGAATATAACCCATTAGGTAAATTAAGTGTGGTTAAAACCAAGCTTGATCAAATTAATGCTGATGAAGTTAACACCATTAACTTAGGTTATGATAATTACGGTAACTTAACTACTATTACCAATCTGGATAATCAAAATGCTTCCGGTCAGCCTTACACCCAAACCGTTAAATACGATACTACTTTACGGACTTTTCCCATTGAGTTTGAAAATTCGTTTGAGGAAAAATCTTTTATGCTATACAACTATAGGTTCGGTATACCTGTATTTACAACCGATATGAACCTGCAGTCTATGCGTACCCGTATAGACAACAGGGGCAGGGTTGTCGAAATTACCGGGCCTAATGAATTGGCTCAGGAAAGCGCAACTCCTAACAAATGGACAATCCGTACCCAGTATAAAGGCGAGGCTCAGACACCGGCAGCTGTTCCAACAACTGCCCAGGTAGACAAGTTTTTATTTACAGGTATCGGGAGTTTTACTGCCGATACATCGGGTGCTGCCATACAAACTGGCAAACAGCACTATGCTGTAACGCGCCATTTTGACCCCGAAGTACCCGGAGGCACCAATCAGTTCTTAACCGTTAGTATAATTGATGGTTTAGGCCAGCCCATACAGGTTAAGAAAACGCATAACAATGATGGTGTTATGAAATGGATAGTAAGCGGTTATGAGACAAAAGATGCATTTGGGCGTACAAGGAGCAGCTTCCTGCCAATTAATACTGCATATGCCAGTAATATTACAACCCTTGCACAGTCTGACCTGACCTATACCCCTGCAGATAGTACAGGTTTGCTGGTGCAGGCAAGGATGGTTTATGATGCTAAAGACCGTGTAACAAAGGTAACACAGGCAGGAGAAACAGCGTTTGCACGCACTCGATATAGCATTGAAGAAGGTATGCTTTTACAAGAAACCAGAAATGAAAAAGATCAAAAAATAAAATCATATACAGATATTAGGGGCAGGCAGCGTAAAACCATACAAAACAATCTTATTACCACTTGGTTTGCTTACGATGCTATAAACCAATTAACTAAGGTTACGGATAACGATGGATTTATCACCAAATATCTATATGACTTTGCCGGCAGGAAGGTTCAAATGCAGCACCCGGACCGGGGTGTGGTAACCTTTAAATATGATAAAGCCAGCAGGATGACAGAGCAAAGCAACAGCAACCTTTTAACCAGTGCAACACCTACCGCTAAAATACAATACAGTTATGATTTTGGCAGGCTTATAAAGGTTACCTATCCGTTAAATCCGTTAAATGAAGTTAAGTACACCTACGGTTCACCTAACGATGCTTATGCCACTGCAGAGCGTACTGTAGGACGCCTGCAGTACCAGGAAGACGCATCGGGTGTGCAGGTGTTTGGTTACGGGCGTATGGGTGAGGTTACTAAAAATCTGCGCTCTGTAGCGGTGGCAGGTTACCAGTCGTACTGGTTTTTAACCCGTTGGACATATGATAGCTGGAACCGTATACAGGAAATTGTATATCCGGATCAGGAGGTAGTTAGCTATAATTACAATAATGCCGGTGCATTACAGTCTATAGGCAGCCAGATGACGGGCATCCCAACAGGCACGCAGGCTACCCAAAACCAAAATATTGTAAGGGCTATTACGTATAACGAGTATGGCGAGCGCAAGCAGCTAACCCATGGTAATGGCACCGTTACAAAATATGATTATGATGTAAGGCGAAGGATGGAATTTTTAGAACATAACTTTAGTGGCTTTAATATCAAGAAACAATATGAGTATGATAAGCTTTCTAACATAGAAAAAATTACAACGGTTACACCACAAAGCAGCCTTCCGGGCATGGGTGGTATAGGGGGGGCTATCTACCATGAGTATGGCTATGATAATTTTAACCGCCTTATCCACGCCAAGGGCAACTATGTAGGGCCTAACGACCTTACCACGCCATACCTGCGCCAGGAATATAGCTTAGATATGGAGTACAATACAGATCATACTATAAGTAAAAAAACCCAGCACCAAACCCAGGGCACTGTTACAGCTTATGGAGGCAGCGTTATAGGATCTGTACCGGTACAAAAAAACAGCTATATTTTAGACTACGGTGATTATGCCACGGCCGATTATGTTACAGGCAGCAGCAACAACGCTTACGGCTACCAACAGCCCCATGCGGTAAGGAAAATTACAGAAACGCCGGAGTGGGTAACTAACCCTGCTCCCGATGACCCGCGCGTTAGGCATCAGGAAATTATGTATGATGCTAACGGTAACCAAACCGAGATTAAAGAAAAAGTGGGCGAAGAAATTATAAAGTTGCGCCGCAACCTTTGGGATGAAGAAAATCGCCTTATAGCGGTAGATTTAAAACCCGATGATGCCACTAGCCACCCCATAGCCATTTACACCTATAATGCGGCCGGAGAGCGTATAGTGCGCTATAATTTTGACCGCGTTGACGTTCACTCTAACAGTAATAGCGTAGCTGAGGCAGCCAAAAACAACATCATGATATACCCAAGCGGGCTTGTAATGGGTAAAGTATACCATACAATGATTGACAGGAAACGTAT
>Ga0265798_10001736_pt1 | contig 33207 bp, 28 predicted proteins | sample P3T30metagenome_FD_192430 | JGI IMG/M metagenome (GOLD analysis project Ga0265798, IMG submission 192430) | Plant litter microbial communities from East Loma Ridge, Irvine, California - P3 T30 | ecosystem: Environmental > Terrestrial > Plant litter > Unclassified | place: USA: California... | reverse complement strand
CGTGCGCGCCGCCGAAGGCACCAGCGACCTGCCGCGCGCGCTGGCGCGCTACATCGACTACCAGCAGCGCATCGACACCGTGCGCTCGAAAATCGTCAGCGCCTCGATCTATCCGGTGATCCTGCTGTTGGTGGGCGGTGGCGTGAGCGGCTTCCTGGTCGGCTACGTGGTGCCGAAATTCGCCGAGGTGTATCACGGCGCCGGGCGCAGCCTGCCGTGGATGTCGCAGCTGCTGCTGGACTGGGGCCAGTTCGCCTCCAGCCATGGCGGCGCGATCGGCCTGGCCGCGCTGGCGCTGCTGGCCGGCGCGGTCGCGGGCGTGCGCCATCTGCTGAAAAACGGCGGCGTGGCGCGCCTGCTGGCCAAGCTCCCCGGCATCGGCGAGCGCGCCCGCATCTACGAACTGTCGCGCCTGTACCTGACGCTGGGCATGCTGACCGAAGGCGGGATCACCATCGTCGGCGCCATCGAGACGGTGCAGCCGATGGTCTCCGGCACGGTCAAGAAAGGCCTGCAGGCGGCGCGCGCCGCCATCGAGTCGGGCCAGCCGCTGTCGAACGCGTTCGAAGCCAATGGCTTGACCACGCCGATCTCCCTGCGCATGCTGCGCGTGGGCGAGCGCACCGGCGAGATGGGGCCGATGCTGACCCAGTCGGCTGCGTTCTATGACGGCGAGATCGGGCGCTGGATCGACCGCTTCACGCGCACCTTCGAGCCGCTCCTGATGGCCGGTATCGGGCTGGTGGTGGGCGCGATCGTGGTGCTGTTATATATGCCGATCTTCGATCTGGCCGGAGACATGTCGTGAACGCTGAAGTCGAACTGCCGATGCTGCAACCGCTGGAACCGATGGACCCGGCGCTGCTGGCGCGCGCCCGCGCGCTGTCCGCCAACTCACGGCGCGGCCTGGTGGCCGAGCTGGAAGCGATCACCGGGCGCGAAGCACGTGAACTGGTGCGCGCGCTGGCGGCGCCGTTCGACCTGGCGGTGATGGAGACCGGCGACATGCTGGCCCTGGTGCCGGCGTTCGACCTGCTGCCGCTGGCCCAGGCCCTGTCGCGCCACTGCGCGCTGCTGCGCCATGCCGACGGCAGCCTGAGCGGCGTGGTGGCCGATCCGTTCGACCTCGACCTGCAAACCTGGCTCGAATCTCAGGCGCGCGCCAGCGCCAGCCGCCCGCTGGCGCTGTGCCTGGCGCTGCAGTCCGACATCCAGGCATATCTCTCCAAGCAGGAAGAGTCGGCGCGCGCCGTCGATTCGCTGGTGGGCGGCGCCGGCGACGTCCGGCGCGACGGCAAGACCGCAGCCGTGCTGTCGTTCGCCTCGGTGTCGGAAAGCGGCAGCCCGGCGGTCAAGGTGGTCAACTCGACCCTGTACGACGCGCTCAAGGCCGGGGCCTCGGACATTCACCTGGAAAGCACCGCCGGCGGCCTGGCCGTCAAGTACCGCATCGACGGCGTGCTCGATCACGCCACCACCGTGGGCGGGATCGAACTGGCGGAACACATCATCTCGCGCATCAAGGTGCTGGCCGAACTCGATATCGCCGAACGCCGGGTGCCGCAGGACGGCAGCTTCCGGGTCGAGGCGGGCGGACGCGAGATCGACCTGCGCGTCTCGATCATGCCCAGCATTCACGGCGAGGACGCCGTGATCCGGATTCTGGACAAGCGCGCCATGATCGAGGCTTATGGCTCGTTGACGCTGGAAGCGCTGGGGTTCGACGCGCCTTCCTTGGTAACGCTGCGCCAGCTGGCCCAGGAGGCGTACGGCATGCTGCTGGTGACCGGCCCCACGGGTTCGGGCAAGACCACCACGCTGTATGCGGCGCTGACCGAGATCCACAACGGGCGCGAGAAGATCATCACCATCGAAGACCCGGTGGAATACCAGCTGCCCGGCATCCTGCAGATCCCGGTCAACGAAAAGAAGGGCCTGACCTTCGCCAAGGGCCTGCGCTCGATCCTGCGCCACGACCCCGATAAAATCATGGTGGGCGAGATCCGCGACCGCGAAACCGCCGAAATCGCGGTGCAGTCGGCGCTGACCGGCCACCTGGTCTTGACCACCGTCCACGCCAACAACGTGTTCGACGTGTTCGGGCGCTTCACCCACATGGGGATCGACCCGTACGCCTTCGTGTCGGCACTGAACGGCATCTGGGCCCAGCGCCTGATCCGCACCAACTGCACGCGCTGCGCCGAGCGCTACACGCCCACGCCGCAAGAACTGGCGTCGGTGCACCTCGACCCGGCCGAGGCGCAGGAGTACGTGTTCATGCGCGGCGCCGGCTGCGGCGATTGCCGCGGCACCGGCTATCGTGGCCGCCGTTCGATCGCCGAGATCCTCACCTTGAACGACGAGATCCGCGAACTGATCGTCGACAAGCAGCCGATCCGCCGCATCAAGGCCGCCGCCCACGCCAACGGCACCCGCAGCCTGCGCCTGGCCGCGCTCGACCTGGTGCGGCGCGGCGCCACCACCCTCGACGAAATCAAGCGGGTGACCTTGCATGCGTAGGATGAATGTGAAACGTCTCGGCCAGTCGCTGCGCATCGGCGTCGCCCCCAGCGGCCTGGCGCTGGTCAAGGTCGGCCGCCTGTTCGGCAGCGCACCATTGGCGCTGGCCGAACAGCCGCTCGACCTGTTCGCGCCCGACGCGCTGGCGCCGGGTCTGCGCATGCTGTTCTCGGATATTCCATTGGCCGGCTGGCCGGTGACGGTGGTGCTGGCCGACGAGCTGCTGCGCCTGTGGCAGGTGACGCCGCCGCCGGGCGCCACCCGTCCGGCCGACCTCGAAGCGGCGGCCGCGCTGCGCTTCCAGCACCTGTTCGGCGCCAGCCCGGCGGATTGGCGCATCAGCGCCGACTGGGATGCGGATCGTCCGTTCCTGGCCGCCGCTGCGCCGCGCGTGCTGCTCGATCAACTGACGGCGGCGGCGAATGAGCACCGCTTCCACCTGGTCGAAGCGGCGCCGCAGTTCGTCGCGGCCCTGAACCAGTGGCGGCGTGAACGCCGGCCCGGCGCCTGGTTCGGCCAGGTCGCGGGCGGCGTGCTGACCCTGGCCGCCTACGAAGGCCGGGCGCTGGCCGCGGTGCGCACCGCCGTGATTCCGGCCGGGGCCGACCGCGACTGGCTGGAAGCTCACGTCGGCCGCGAAGCCTTGCGCGTTGGCGTGGCGCGGCCGGAACGTCTGCAGCTGTGCGGCGCCGCGCCGGCCGCCTGGGCCAGCAGCCCGGGGCGCCTGAACTTCGCCTGCAGCCTGCTCGAGACGCTTGATGATGGCTGGTCGGAACTGGCGCGCCTGGCGCGCACCGGGAGCGCGGCGTGAGGCGCACCCGCATCGACTTCGCGCCACCGAGCCTGCGCCGCACGCTGTTCCGCACGCCGCCGCACCTGGTGTTCGTGGTGCCGGCCATCGTGACGCTGCTGGGGGCGGCGCTGGTACAGGCCGACCGTTATGCCGAACAGAAGACGGAACTGGAAGCGCTGAACGTTGCGCTGGCGGCGCGCAGCCAGGCGCCGGTGGCGGTGGGGGAAGAAAAGGCGGCGGCGCCGAAGATCGCGGTCACCCCGGCCCAGGCCGGCGCCGTGAACGCCGCCGTGATGCAACTGAACCTGCCGTGGCGCGATCTGGCCGAAGCGGTGGCCGCCGCCACGCCGGCCTCAGTGGCATTGCTGGCGCTGGAGCCGGACGCCAAACGGCGCCAGCTGCGCATCACCGCCGAAGCGAAGAGCAGCGACGACATGCTGGCCTACGTCAGCCGGATGCAGGCCGAGGAAGGCTTCAGCAGCGTGGTCTTGACGCGCCACGAAGTGATGGAGCAGGATCCGAACCGCCCGCTGCGGTTCCAGATCAGCGCCGAATGGAGCGCACCATGAAGCGGACGATGACCCCGGCCGGCCTGCTGCTGCGCGCGCGCCTGCGGCTGGCCCGCATCAATCCGATCGTGGCGCTGGCCGTGGCGCTGGTGGCAGCCGGCATCGGCGCCCAGCTGGCGCTGCTGCCGGCGCGCGAGCGGCTCGACCAGGAATACGAACAGGCGCGGCGCCTGGCGCGCATGCCGGTCCCGGTGGCGGCGCCGGTCGCTGCGCCACCACCCAGCAGCGACCAGAACCTGCAGCATTTCTATGCCACGCTGGGCGACCGGCGCGGCGTCGAGCGCCAGCTGAAGGACGTGTTCGCGCTGGCCGCCAAGCACGGCCTGACGCTGTCACAGGGCGAGTACCGCAGCGCCAGCGACCGCAATGCCAAGCTGACCACCTACCAGGTCAACCTGCCGGTGAAGGGCAGCTACAGCGCCATCCTCGGCTTCGCCCTCGACGTGCTGCGCGCCATGCCGCATGCCTCGCTGGACGACGTCGCGTTCCGGCGCGACGCCATTGGCGACGCCGGCGTGGAAGCGCGCCTGCGCCTGACGTTCTACCTGGCGTCAGCATCTGGCACGCCGGGAGCGCCGCGATGAAGCCGCGCCATATCGCCATGGGCGCGGCGCTGCTGCTGGCCGCCGGGCTGGTGGTCTTCGGCGACAACGCGCCAGAAGATGCCGTGGCCGAGCCGGTCGAGCGCGCAGCTCAGGCCCCGGCGCCGGCACGTACCGCTCCCACTGCGACGGCGTCGGGATCGGCATCGAGCGCAGCAAGCGACACCGCAGTCCTGCGCCTGCTGCCGCGCGACATCCTGATCGGCGACGACGACCGTTTCGGCGCAGGCGAGAATGCCTTGTTCGCGCGCCAGGACTGGACCCCGCCGCCACCGCCGCCGTCGAACGAACCGCCGCCGCCACCGCCGCCCCCGACCGCGCCGCCGCTGCCATTCACCTTCATCGGCAAGTCGCTGCAGGACGGCACCTGGGAGGTGTACCTGGCGCGCGGCGATAGAACCTACCTGGTGCGCGACCAGACCACGATCGACGGCACCTACCGGGTCGATGCGATCCGCCCGCCGGTCCTGACCCTGACCTACCTGCCCCTGTCGCAGGTCCAGCAGATCAATATTGGAGTATTCGAGTGATGGTTCGTTCCCGGATTCATGGGTTGGCGTTGGCGTTGTTGCCGCTCCTTTTGGCCGGCTGCGCCGCGCAGCGCGCCTACCAGGACGGCAATGCGCTGGTGGCGCAGGACCAGGTCGCGGCCGGCCTGGTCAAGTACCAGGAGGCGGTGGCCGCCGAGCCGGGCAACCCCTTGTACCGTGCCGCCTACCTGCGCGCGCGCGACAACGCCGCCACGCGCCTGATCGGCAACGCCGACCGCCTGCTGGGCAGCGGCCAGCCGGATCTGGCGGCCGAGGATTACCGCAGCGTGCTGGCGATCGACCCGGGCAACGACCGCGCGCGCGCCGGCCTGCGCCAGGTCGAAGCCGACCGGCGCCAGGCCGGCATGCTGGCCGATGCCCGCGCCGCCTTCGACAAGGACGACCTGGACGGCGCGCGCCAGAAGCTGTCGGCGCTGCTGACCGAGCGCCCGGCGCACGAGGCGGCGCGCCAGCTGATGCTGCAGGTCGACGAAAAGGCGGCAGCGCGTCCCGGCGCCGAAGGCACGCTGGCGGCGGCCTACCGCAAGCCGATCAGCCTCGAATTTCGCGACGCGCCACTGAAGCAGGTATTCGAGATCATCGCCCGCCATTCGGGCCTGAACTTCGTGTTCGACAAGGACGTCAAGGCCGACGGCCGCACCTCGATCTTCCTGAAGAACAGCACGGTGGAAGCGGCGGTGTATTACCTGCTCATGACCAACGGGCTGGAACGCCAGGTCATGGACGGCAACACGATCCTGATCTACCCGAACGTGGCGGCCAAGCTGCGCGAGTACCAGGAGATGACGGTCAAGACCTTCTTCCTGGCCAATGCAGAAGCCAAGAGCATCGCCAACACCTTCAAGACCATCCTCAAGGCGCGCGACGTGGTGGTCGACGAAAAGCTGAACCTGGTGATTCTGCGCGACAATCCGGAAGCGATCCGCATCGCCACCCAGCTGGTGGCGCTGCAGGACGTGCCGGAGCCGGAAGTCATGCTCGACGTCGAGGTGCTCGAGATCAAGCGCAACAGCGTGATGGACCTGGGCATCGCCTGGCCGACCGCGCTGTCTTTCTCGCCGTTGCAAACCTTCAGCGGTTCGCGCCTCACCATCGACGACCTGCGCACCTTCAACAGCAGCAACATCACGGTCGGCCCGATCGGCGCCACCGTGGCCGCCAACAAGACCGATGGCGACACCAACACTCTGGCCAACCCGCGCATCCGCGTGCGCAACAAGGAAAAGGCGAAAGTCGTCATCGGCGACAAGATCCCGAACATCTCGGCCACCGTGTCGTCCGGGATCGGCGGCTTCGCCTCGGAAAACGTCAACTACATCGACGTCGGCCTGACCCTGAACGTGGAGCCGACCATTTACCTGAACAACGAGGTGGCGATCCGCATCTCGCTCGAGGTGAGCAACCTGGGCGAGTCGGTCACCACCACCAACGGCAGCGTGGCGTATCGCATCGGCACCCGTTCGGCGACCACGCTGCTGCAGCTGAAGGATGGCGAGAACCAGGTGCTGGCTGGCCTGATCAGCAGCGAAGACCGCAGCAGCGGCAGCAAGGTACCGGGCGTGGGCGACCTGCCGGTGGTGGGACGCCTGTTCGGCAACACGCGCGACCAGCTGGATCGCACCGAGATCGTGCTGTCGATCACGCCGCGCATCGTGCGCGCGGTACAGCGCCCGCCGGCCAGTGCCTCGGAGTTCGGCGCCGGCACCGAGGCCAGCTTCCGCCGCCGTCCGGACAATGCGGTGCGGGTGATCGTGCCGACCGCGCGCACGGTGGAGCCGGGGCAGCCGGTGACGGTCACGGTGGGCAGCGCGCCAGTCTTGCCGGCGCCAGTGCAGGCGAGCGGCGCCGCGGTCTCGGTGCCGCCATCGGCGCTGCCGGTGACGCCGCAACTCGGTTCGCCGCAATCGGGTCCACCGCCGTCGGCGCCGCTGACTCCCGTGCCAGCCCCGACGCCAGCGCCCGAGCCGGCGACCCAGGAAATCGAGATCCAGCCGGTGGCCTATCCGCCCGGCGTCACGCCGCCGTTGCCGACGCGATGAAAGCACGCGGCTTCACCCTGATCGAACTGCTGGTCACGCTGGCGATCCTGGCGCTGCTGGGCACCCTGGTGCTGCCGGTGGCCGAAGTCACGGTGCAGCGCCGCGACGAGCAGGAGTTGCGCCGTGCTCTGCGCGAGATTCGCAATGGCCTGGATGCCTATAAAAAGGCGGGCGACGAGGGCAGGGTGGCCAAGGCGGCCGGCGCCAACGGCTATCCGGCGCGTCTCGAATTGCTGGTGGAAGGCGCGCCCGACCTGCGTAGTCCGAAAGCGGCCAAGATCTACTTCCTGCGCCGCCTGCCGCGCGACCCGTTCAATCCCGATGCCGAACTGACGGACGCCGAAACCTGGGGCAAGCGCAGCTACGCCAGCGAGCCGGACGAACCGCGCGAAGGCGACGACGTGTACGACGTGTTTTCGCGATCCGAACGGGTGGGCCTGAACGGCATCCCCTACAACAAATGGTGAACCTGATGAAAAAGCGTGGCTTCACGCTGATCGAGCTGCTGGTGGTGCTGGGCATCGTCGCGCTGCTGCTGACGCTGGCCGTGCCAAGGTTCTTCCCGAGCGTGGACAGCGCCAAGGAGACCATCCTGATGGACAACCTGCGCAGCACGCGCGCCGTGATCGACCAGTACCGCTCCGACACCGGCCGTTATCCGGATTCGCTCGAACAGCTGGTCGAGAAAAAATACCTGCGCGAGATTCCGCTCGATCCGATCGCCGAAAGCCGCGAGACCTGGATTCTCGAGGCGCCGCAGGAAGGCGAGCAGGGCGCCGTGGCCAACGTGCGCAGCGGCGCGCCCGGCAACGACCGGCGCGGCCGGCCGTTCCTGGAGTGGTAGCCAGGCCGTCCCGTCAGGCCGGCTTTACCTACCTCGGCCTGATCATCTTCGTGGCCATCGTCGGCCTGGTCGGCGCGGCCACGCTGAAGGTCGGTTCGCTCCTGCAGCGCGCGGCGGCCGAAGAGGAATTGCTGGAAATCGGCGCCGCCTACAGCGCGGCGCTGGACAGCTACGCCGCCGCCACGCCGCGCGGCGCCACGCCGTATCCGCCGTCGATCAAGGAACTGCTCAAGGACCCGCGCTTTCCCGGCGTGCGGCGCCACCTGCGCAAGGTATTCGTCGATCCGCTCACCGGCAAGGCCGAGTGGGGCATCGAGTACCTGGGCGGCGGGGCAGTCGGCATCGTCGCCATTCACAGTCTGTCGGAGGCGCAGCCGCTGAAGATCGCAAATTTCGACAGCCGGTTCCGTGGCCTGGACGGCAAGGAAAAGATCTCGCAATGGCGCTTTACGGCCAGCGAGCGCAGTCTGGCGCCGGCCGGTCCGGCGCAGCCGCAGTCGCAGCCGGGTACGCCAGGCAGCACGCCGCCGGCAGCGCCGCAGGCCACGCCCACGCCGCCACCGCCGGCCGAGGAAGCGCCGCCACCGGCCGAGCCGGAAACGCCGCCACCGGAAGAACCACCCGCGCCGGAACCCGAACCCGAGCCGGAGAAGGACGCGGAGAAGGAAGCGGAGCCGGCGCCTGAAACGCCGACCGTCCCGCTGCTGTCCCCAGTGCGCTGATTACACCGCGCGGCGGCGGAAGTCGCGCGGCCGGAAGCCCAGCAGCGCCAGCACCGCGAAATAGGCGATGGCGGCCGCCGCGATGATGCCGAACAGGGCGCCGATGCGCAGCGCCGGCGTCGCTTTCATCGCCGCCCAGTCGAACTGCACCTGGCCGAACCAGCACACCGCGCCCAGCGCCGCCACGCCCAGCGCCAGCTTGACGAAGAACGCCAGCCAGCCCGGCTGCGGCACATAGATGCCGCGCCGGCGCAGGCCGATGTACAGGCAGGTGGCGTTGATGCAGGCGCCCAGGCCGATCGACAGCGCCAGCCCGGCCACGCCCAGCAGCGGCACGAAAATCAGGTTCATCAACTGCGTCGCGACCAGCACCAGCACCGCGATGCGCACCGGCGTCTTGACGTCCTGGCGCGCATAGAAGGCCGGCGCCAGGATCTTGACCAGGATGATGCCCAGCAGGCCGGCGCTGTAGGCCATCAGGGGCATCGACGAATTGACCAGGGCCGCATCGTCGAATTTGCCGTAGTGGAACAGGGTGGCGATCATCGGCACCGCCAGCGTCGCCATGCCCACCGCCGCCGGCAGCGCCAGCAGGAAGGTCAGGCGCAGGCCCCAGTTCAGCAGAGCGGCATATTCCTCGGTATTGCCTTCGGCGTTCGCCTTCGACAGGCTGGGCAGCAGGATGGTGCCGAGCGCCACGCCCAGCATCGCGGTCGGAAATTCCATCAGGCGGTCGGCGTACTGCAGCGCCGAGACGGCGCCGGCGGCCAGGCTGGCGGCGATGCCGGTGTTGATCAACAGGCTGATCTGGGCTGCCGATACGGCGAACACGGCCGGTCCCATCTTCTTGAGCATGCGCCGCACGCCGGCGTCGCGCAGGCCGGACAGCGGATTCATCGAAATCCGCGGCAGCATGCCGATCTTCACCAGGGAAGGGATCTGGATCGCCACCTGCAGGATGCCGCCGACGCAGACCGCGATCGCCATCGCATAGATCGGCTGTTCCAGATAATTGACCAGCACCAGCGAAGCGAAGATGAACGACAGGTTCAGCAGCACCGGGGTGAAGGCCGGAATCTTGAACTGGCGCCAGGTATTCAGGATGCCGCCGGCCAGCGCCACGAAGGACATGCAGGCGATGTAGGGGAACATCATGCGCGTCATGACCACCGAGGCGTCGTAGGCGCCGGGCGTTTCGCGCAGGTCGCCGGCGATGGCGATGATCAGGAGCGGGGCGGCGATGATGCCGACGACGCTCGTGAGCACGGTGGCCCACACCAGCGAGGTGGCGACATGGTCGACCAGGGTCTTGGTGGCCTTGTCGCCGTGCTGGGTTTTATATTCGGACAATATCGGCACAAAAGCCTGGGCGAACGCGCCTTCCGCGAACAGCCGGCGCAGCAGGTTGGGCAGGCGGAACGCGACGATGAAGGCGTCGGTGTAGGCCGAGGCGCCGAAGGCGCGCGCGAACAGGCTTTCGCGCAGCAGGCCGGTGACGCGCGACAGCATGGTCATGCTGGAGATGGCAGCGAGGGTTCTGAGCAGGTTCATGGCGCGAGATTATACTTGTGCAACACAGCAAATACGCGTGCAACGCTGGTATAAACCCGACAATATCTGAATTATGAATTGCCCTGCATTGAAAGCTTCGCTATAATCGTGGGCTGTACTGAATTCTGTTAGCAGACACTAATCGTTGGGCAGGCCATTGGGCAGGCTCCGCTGAGCAGGCCCGCAAAGCCCGTTCGACAGTCGCTAATGTTTGCAAACGCAACTTGACCCCGATTTAGGAAATTCCATGGCAAATACCGCACAAGCGCGCAAACGCGCTCGTCAAGCAGTTAAGCAAAACGCACACAACTCGTCGCAGCGCTCGACCCTGCGTACCGCAATCAAGGCCGTCCGCAAAGCCATCCAGGCTGGCGACAAAGCTGCTGCGACCACCATCTTCCAGCAATCCGTGTCGAAAATCGACAGCATCGCTGACAAGAAGATCATCCACAAGAACAAGGCAGCACGTCACAAGAGCCGCCTGGCTGCAGCCCTGAAGGCACTGTCGGCCTAATAGCCGTTTGCGACGCGGCCCTATGGGTCGCGACGGCAAAGTTCTGTGCAGTTGGAAAGACCCGCCCGACCTCGGTCCTGGCGGGTTTTTTTGCTTGGCGCGACGCTTTTCATGCCCCCAAGGTTGTCGAACGCTTAAAAACTGGTATCGCGCCCAAACCTCGGGCATAATATGGCGCGTCTTATGTCTTATAGAAGACTTGCGGCGCGCAACCGCGGATCACCCAAGGGGCTCATCACTCCTTTGCAATCTGTCCATCCCGGCGTCGGGAGGGGTAGAATGTCCGGCATCAGCGCGGTGCGCCAAGGCGGAGCGCCAGGGTCTTGGCCCAATGGCCAATTGTCAGTTTTATACTCGCGACAGCGTTCGCGACTACCGAGGAAAATGTGCATGAGCAGTGATCAGACCATCATCTACACCCTGACCGACGAGGCGCCGCTGCTGGCGACCCACGCCTTCCTGCCTGTGGTCAGCACCTTCACCAAGCCGGCCGGCATCAATGTCGAAGCCAGCGATATCTCGGTCGCAGCCCGTATCCTGGCTGCTTTCCCAGAGAACCTGACCCCGGAGCAGCGCGTTGCCGACTCGCTGGCCGACCTGGGCCAGAAGACGCTCACGCCGCAAGCGAACATCATCAAGCTGCCGAACATCAGCGCCTCGGTCACCCAGCTGATCACCGCGATCAAGGAACTGCAGGAGAAGGGCTATAACATCCCTGACTACCCGGCCGATCCGAAGACCGACGAAGAGAAATCGATCAAGGCCAAGTATGGCAAGTGCATCGGCTCGGCGGTGAATCCGGTCCTGCGCGAAGGTAACTCGGACCGCCGCGCACCGCGCGCCGTCAAGGAATACGCACGCAAGAACCCGCACTCGATGCAGCCGTGGTCGCAGGCATCGCGCACCCACGTGTCGCACATGACCGGCGGCGACTTCTACCACGGCGAAAAGTCGATGACCCTCGATGCCGCCCGTGAAGTGAAGATGGAACTGGTCACCAAGAGCGGCCAGACCATCGTCCTGAAGCCGAAGGTCGCGCTGCAGGCCGGCGAGATCATCGATTCGATGTTCATGAGCCGCAAGGCCCTGCTGTCGTTCTACGAAGCGCAGATCGAAGACGCGCACCAGACCGGCATGCTGTTCTCGCTGCACGTCAAGGCGACCATGATGAAGGTCTCGCACCCGATCGTGTTCGGTCACTGCGTGCGCATGTTCTACAAAGAAGCGTTTGAAAAACACGGCGCCCTGTTCGACAGCCTCGGCATCAATGTCAACAACGGCATGGCCGACCTGTACAACAAGATCGCCGACCTGCCGTCGTCGCAGCGCGAAGAAATCATCCGCGACCTGCACGCCTGCCAGGAACACCGCCCTGAACTGGCGATGGTCGATTCGGCCAAGGGCATCACCAACTTCCATTCGCCGAACGACGTCATCGTCGACGCTTCGATGCCGGCCATGATCCGCGCCGGCGGCAAGATGTACGGCGCCGACGGCCGCCTGAAGGAAGTCAAGGCAGTCATCCCCGAGAGCACCTTCGCCCGCATCTACCAGGAGATCATCAACTTCTGCAAATGGCATGGCGCCTTCGATCCGAAGACCATGGGCACGGTGCCGAACGTCGGCCTGATGGCCCAGCAGGCCGAAGAATACGGCTCGCACGACAAGACCTTCGAGATCACCGAAGACGGCGTCGCCAACATCACCGACATCGCCACTGGCGAAGTGCTGATGAGCCAAAACGTCGAACTAGGGGACATCTGGCGCATGTGCCAGGTCAAGGACGCCCCGATCCGCGACTGGGTCAAGCTGGCCGTGACGCGCGCGCGCAACTCGGGCATGCCGGCCGTCTTCTGGCTCGACCCGTACCGTCCGCACGAGAATGAACTGATCAAGAAGGTCAAGACCTACCTGAAGGATCACGACACGAACGGCCTGGACGTCCAGATCATGTCGCAGGTGCGCGCCATGCGTTACACCCTGGAGCGCGTCAAGCGTGGCCTGGACACCATCTCGGTGACCGGCAACATCCTGCGCGACTACCTGACCGACCTGTTCCCGATCATGGAACTGGGCACCAGCGCCAAGATGCTGTCGATCGTGCCGCTGATGGCCGGTGGCGGCATGTACGAAACCGGCGCCGGCGGTTCGGCACCGAAGCACGTGCAGCAGCTGGTCGAAGAGAACCACCTGCGCTGGGATTCGCTGGGCGAGTTCCTGGCCCTGGCGGTGTCGCTGGAAGACCTCGGCATCAAGACCGGCAACAGCAAGGCCAAGGTGCTGGCCCAGACCCTGGACGCGGCCACCGGCAAGCTGCTGGACAACCGCAAGTCGCCATCGCCGAAAACCGGCGAGCTGGACAACCGCGGCAGCCAGTTCTACCTGTCGATGTACTGGGCGCAAGAGCTGGCTGCGCAAACCGACGACGCCGAACTGGCAGCCAAGTTCGCGCCGCTGGCCGAGTACCTGCTTGATAACGAAAGCAAGATCGTGCAGGAACTGCTGGACGTGCAGGGCAAGCCGGTCGACATCGGCGGCTACTACAAGGCCGACGACGCCAAGGTGAAAGCCGTGATGCGTCCGAGCGCGACCTTCAACGCCGCGCTGGACCTGGTGGCCTGAAGTTGATGCATGCGCGGCGCCCGCCGCGCATAAAAAGAAACCCGCCGGACCGTAAGGTCGGCGGGTTTTTTCATGGGCGTATCGTTGATATCCGTAGGGTGGACGGCTCCGCCGTCCACGCGTTCGACCGGCTTACACTTTGCCGCGCGTTCAACGCGAACGTGCGTTGAACGCGTGGACGGGGAACCCGTCCACGCTACATTTCTACCTCTGCATACTCCCCGGGCATCAGGGGATGCGTCGCCAGCGAAAACGGCCCGATACTGCTGCGCACCAGCCGCAGCGTCGGCAACCCGACCGCCGCCGTCATGCGCCGCACCTGGCGGTTCTTGCCTTCCTCGAGCGTGATCGCGATCCACGCGGTCGGCTTGTCCTGGCGCACCCGGATCGGCGGATTGCGCGGCCACAGCCAGTCGGGTTCGGCGATGCGTACCGCGCGGCAGGGTTTGGTGACAAAGTCGCCCAGGTCGAGCGGCGCCTGCAGGCGCGCCATCGCCTGTGCATCCGGCACGCCGTCGACCTGCACCAGGTAAGTCTTGGCTTCCTTGTGGTCGGGGTGGGCGATCTTGTGCTGCAGCTTGCCATCGTCGGTGAGCAGCATCAGGCCTTCGCTGTCGGCGTCGAGACGGCCGGCGGGGTAGATGCCGGGGATGTTCAGGTAATCGGCCAGCGTCTTGTGGTCTTCCTGGCGGCCCTCCTGCGGCGAGAACTGGCAAAGGACCTGGAACGGTTTATTGAAGAGAATCAGCGGCATCGAAAAGCGTGGAGAAAGACATGGAAGCGGATGGGAAAGTGTCAGCCACACTGCGTGGCACGAGAAAAGCGGCTGGTGCATAATGCAAGACACCATGCTCGGCCTTATCGAAGCACGTTCTTGCAGGCGCCATTGTAATCCAGGTCGCCGCCACAGCCTTGCCCCGGGAGGAGACGATGTACCAGCAGATCGCCGTTCCAAGCGACGGCCAGAAAATAACCGTCAACGCCGACTTCACCCTGAGCGTGCCGGATAATCCCATCATCCCCTATATCGAGGGCGACGGCACCGGCGTCGACATCACGCCGGTGATGATCAAGGTGGTCGACACGGCCGTGGCCAAGGCCTACGAAGGCCGGCGCAAGATCAGCTGGATGGAAATCTATGCCGGCGAGAAGGCCAACAGCGTGTACGGCGAAACGGTCTGGCTGCCGCCCGAAACGCTGGCTGCGCTAAAGGACTACGTGGTCTCGATCAAGGGGCCACTGACGACGCCTGTCGGCGGCGGCATCCGCTCGCTCAACGTGGCGCTGCGCCAGGAGCTCGACCTGTACGTCTGCCTGCGTCCGGTGCGTTATTTCACCGGCGTGCCGTCGCCGCTGCGCCAGCCGGAGAAGACCGATATGGTGATCTTCCGCGAGAACTCGGAAGACATCTACGCCGGCATCGAGTGGGCCGCCGGTTCGGACGAAGCGAAGAAGCTGATCGCCTTCCTCAAGGAGCAAATGGGCGTCGCCAACATCCGCTTCCCGGACACGTCGGGCCTGGGCGTCAAGCCGGTCTCGCGCGAAGGCACCGAGCGCCTGGTGCGCAAGGCGATCCAGTACGCGATCGACCACGACAAGCCTTCGGTGACGCTGGTCCACAAGGGCAACATCATGAAGTACACCGAGGGCGCGTTCCGCGACTGGGGCTACGCGCTGGCGCAGCGCGAGTTCGGCGCCGAACCGTTCGACGGCGGGCCGTGGTGCAAGGTGAAAAATCCGAAGAGCGGGCGCGACATCATGATCAAGGACTCGATCGCCGACGCCTTTCTGCAGCAGATTTTACTGCGTCCGGCGGAATACAGCGTGATCGCCACCCTCAACCTGAACGGCGACTACGTGTCCGACGCGTTGGCGGCCCAGGTCGGCGGCATCGGCATCGCGCCCGGCGCCAACATGTCCGATTCGGTGGCGATGTTCGAAGCCACCCACGGCACCGCGCCGAAGTACGCGGGCAAGGATTACGTCAATCCGGGCTCGCTGATCCTGTCGGCCGAGATGATGCTGCGCCACATGGGCTGGAGCGAGGCGGCCGAGCTGATCATCGCGGCGATGGGCAAGGCGATCGTCTCGAAGAAAGTCACCTACGACTTCGCGCGCCTGATGGAAGGCGCGACCCAGGTCTCGTGCTCGGGCTTTGGTGAAGTGCTGATCGAGAATATGTAGGCGCTGCTCAGGCTGGGACCGGTTCCGAAGCCGTCACCAGCTGCATCGCCGCCGCCCGCTTTTCCAGCAAGTGGTCGGCCAGCAGTTTCCCCAGGCGCTTGCCGTCGCGCGCGTCGAGCGCCGCGATCATCTGCTGGTGCTCGTCGACCGCCTGGTCCCACTTGGTCGGCACCACGTTCGAGCGCAGGCGCAGCGATTGCAGGCGCCGGTTCATGTTGAGATAGGTCCGCAGCAGCACCGCATTGCGCGCCGCCGTGGCAATCTTGTTGTGGATTGCCTGGTTGTTGCTGTAGTAGCCGGGCAGGTCGCCATTGTCCTTGCAGGCCAGCATCGCGTCATGGTGGGCCTTGATCTCGTCCACTTCGGCCGGGGTGATGCGTTCGCAGGCCAGTTCGCCGGCCATCGCTTCCAGGCCGCTGACGAATTCGAAGGTTTCCCAAATTTCTTCGGGCGACATCTTGTAGACCGAGGCGCCGCGATTCGGCGCGATATCGATCAGGCCTTCCGCGGCCAGCGCTTTCAATGCTTCGCGCAGCGGCGTGCGCGAAATGCCCATGGTTTCGCACAATTCGCGCTCATTCAGTTTGGCGCCCGGCGCGAATACCGATTCGACGATCAGCTTGCGCAAGTGCGCGACAACGCTGTCGTGCAGGTGCTGGCGCGCCAGGCGCGGCAACGCAGACGCACCCGCACCCGTGCCGGAAATCGAGTCCAGTTCGATTGCTGAATCTTGCATGCGTCCGTTCACCTTTTAATATCCCATCGCAATTTTAGCACCACGTATTTTAGGTTTGTAATAAACCGTCGAGCAGTATGGCAGCTTGTTGAATCAACCAGAATTTTATCTGATTATTTTGAACATTCAAAAAACATAGAAATTACTGAAATAGCTGAATGTTTCGAAATTGTCGTAAATCTGTCGTTTTGAATGTGTCTACCCGTCGTTTTAGTCATTAACGTCTTAATTGCATTAGCGCATCGAGAAACATCTTGGTATCATGCCGACTGCATTTTGCATACAAAATACATTATCCAGATAGAAAGACATTATGTCCGACGATCAACAATCCCAATCGCGACGCCGCCTCATCAAGAGCCTGGTCTTCGTCCCGATGGGCGCCGCCGGCGCCGCTGCGCTGCATCAGAACCTGCCGACGGCCAACGCCGGCACGGCGATCGCCGCCGAAGGCAAGGCCGATCCGTACACCCCGAAATTCTTCAACGCCAAGGAATGGAAATTCCTGATCGCCGCCGTCGATCGCCTGATTCCGCATGACGAGCACGGCCCTGGGGCGGTCGAGCTGGGCGTGCCCGAGTTCCTCGACCGCCACATGCAGACCCCATACGCCGCCGGCGCCATCTGGTTCATGCAGGGCCCGTTCATGGAAGCGGCGCCCGAGTTCGGCTACCAGGGCAAGCTGGCCCTGAAAGACATCATCAAGGTCGGCATCAACGCCACCGACGAACACTGCGTCAGCGCGTTCTCGGGCAAGGCCTTCGCCGACCTCGACAACGCAATGAAGGACAAGGTCTTGAAGGACCTCGAAGCCGGCAAGATCAAGCTGAAGGACATCTCGTCCAAGCTGTTCTTCGCCGACTTCCTGTCGGAGGTGCGGGCCGGCTACTTTGCCGATCCTAGCCACGGCGGCAACAAGAACATGGGCGCGTGGAAGATGATCGGTTACCCCGGCATGCGCGCCGACTACCTGGAGTGGGTCAAGATTCGTGACCGCCCATATCCGCTGGGCCCGGTGGACCTGGCTGGACGGAGAGGATAAAGAGCATGGCAATCATCAAAGAAAAAACAGACGCCGTCATCGTCGGCATGGGCTGGGTCGGTGCGATCCTGGCCAAGGAACTCATCGACGCCGGCCTGAACGTGGTGGTGCTGGAACGCGGCCCGGACCGCGACACCCAGCCCGACTTCGCCTACCCGCGCGTGGTCGATGAGCTCGAAGGTTCGGTGCACCGCAAGTACCTGCAATCGCTGGCGCAAGAGACCGTGACCATCCGCCATAGCCCGAACGACGTGGCGGTGCCGTATCGCCGCATGGGCTCGTTCAAGCCGGGCACCGGCGTCGGCGGCGCCGGCAGCCACTGGTCGGGCTGCCACTTCCGCGCACTGCCGGAAGATTTCAAAATCCGCAGCCTGATGGAACAGAAGTACGGCAAGAAGATCCTGCCGGACGGCATGTCGATCCAGGATTTCCCGGTCACCTATGAAGACCTTGAACCGCACTTCGACCACTTCGAATACGTGTGCGGCACCTCGGGCAAGGCCGGCGTCATCGACGGCAAGTTCGTCGGCGGCGGCAATCCGTTCGAAGGCTCGCGCACGCGCGAATTCCCGCTCGGACCGAACCCGGACTACCTGGGCGCCGAACTGTTCTACAAGGCGGCAAAGGAGATGGGCTACCACGCCTATCCGATCCCGGCCTCGAACGCCTCCGGCACCTATACCAACCCTTACGGTTGCCAGATGGGTCCGTGCAACTTCTGCGGTTTCTGCTCCGACTACGGCTGCCTGAACTATTCGAAGGCCAGCCCGAACGCCAACATCCTGCCGGTGCTGCGCGGCCGCAAGGGCTTCGACCTGCGCACCCACGCCCAGGTGATGAAGGTGAACCTGACCGAAGACCGCAAGATGGCCACCGGCGTGACTTACCTCGACGCCCAGGGCCGCGAGACCGAACAGCCGGCGGACATCGTCATCCTGGCCGCGTTCTCGCTGTACAACGTGCACCTGATGCTGGTCTCCAACATCGGCCAGGCGTATGACCCGGTCACCCGTACCGGCACCATCGGCAAGAACTACTCGTACCAGAACCTGAACCGCGTCTCGCTGTTCTTCGACAAGACCGTGCACGCCAACCAGTTCATGGGCATCGGCGGCGGCGGCACCACGATGGACGACCTGAACGGCAACCGCAACGATCCGACCAAGTCCGGCTTCATCGGCGGCGGCATCGTCTGGGCCCGCCAGCCGGGCGGCGGTCCGGTGCGCGGCATCGCCACCGCACCGGGTGTGCCGGGCTGGGGCAGCGAATGGAAGAAGGGCGCCAAGGATGCGATGCGCCACTCGTTCTATTACGAAGTGCAGGGTTCGTGCATGTCGTACGACGACGCCTACCTGAGCCTGGACCCGAACTACAAGGATGCCTTCGGCCGTCCGCTCTTGCGCATGACCTTCGACTGGCACGACAACGAAATCGTCGCCTCGCAGTACCTGGTCGACAAGGCCGTGGACATGTGCAAGGTGCTGAACCCGCTGGCGACCAAGGGCGACGCCAAGAAGCCGGGCTCGCACTACAACATCAACCAGTACCAGAGTACCCATACCTGCGGCGGCGCGATCATGGGCTCGGATCCGAAGACCTCGGCCCTGAACCGCTACCTGCAGTCGTGGGACGTGTCCAACGTGTTTGCGCCGGGCGCCAACGCCTTCCCGCAGAACAATGGCTATAACCCGACCGGCATGGTCGGTGCGCTGGCCTACTGGTGCGCCAAGGCGATCAAGGAGCAGTACATCAAGAACCCGGGCCCACTGGTCCAGGCGTAACGAGGATACCAATACATGACACAGAAAAAACCAGTCAAGAAAGTCATCCTCGCGCTCGCCATCGTCGGTGGCGTGGTGTTCGCCGGCGCCTACGGCTATGCCGTGGCGCCGACCGAGACCCGCAAGATCGAACCGGGTCCACAGCTTGCGGCAATTGCATCCGGCAGCGTGCCGGATGCCGGCCTGATCGAGAAGGGACGCTACGTCGCCACCGCCTCGGACTGTATCGCCTGCCACACGGCGCCGGGCGGCAAGGACTTCGCCGGCGGCCGCGTGATCCAGTCGCCGATCGGCAACATGTACAGCACCAACATCACGCCCGACAAGGCGACCGGCATCGGCAACTACACGCTGGACGACTTCGACCGCGCGATCCGTCACGGCATCACGCCGGACGGCGGCACGCTGTACCCGGCGATGCCGTTCCCGTCCTACGCCAGGATGAGCGACGACGATCTGCGCGCGCTGTACGCCTACTTCATGCACAGCGTGAAGCCGGAAGCACAGGAAAACCGTGCCGCCGACATCACCTGGCCGCTGTCGATGCGCTGGCCGCTGGGCATCTGGCGCAAGACCTTCGTGCCGGTGCAGGGCCCGATGGATCTGACCAGGTATGCCGATCAGCGTATCGCGCGCGGCGCCTACCTGGTGCAGAGCCTGGGCCACTGCGGCACTTGCCACACCCCGCGTGCGGCGACGCTGAACGAACTGGCGCTGGACGATTCCGGTCCCGAGTTCCTGGCCGGCGGTCCGCTGATCGACGGCTGGCTGGCGGTCAACCTGCGCGGCGACAAGGTCGACGGCATGGGCAACTGGAGCGAGAAGGACATCGTCGACACCCTGAGGACCGGCCGCAACGCCCACTCGGGCGTGCTGGGCGAGCCGATGCAGGACGTGGTGGCGCACAGCACCCAGAACATGCTTGAGTCAGATCTGTCGGCCATGGCGGCCTACATCAAGACCCTGCCTGAAACCGGCGGCAAGAAGTCGAGCTTCGCCGCCAGCGAGACGACGGTGCAGAAGATCATGTCCGGCAACGACAGCGAGCGTGGCGTCCAGCTGTACCTGGACAACTGCTCGGCTTGCCACCGGGTCGACGGCAAGGCGTCCGGCAACGTGTTCCCGGCGCTGCCGGGCAACCCGACCGTGCTGCAGGAAGACGCGACGTCGTTGATTCGCGTGGTGCTGGCCGGCGCACGCCTGCCGAGCACCAAAACGGCGCCGTCGGACCTGGGCATGCCGGGCTTCGCATGGCGTTTGTCGGACGAAGAGACCGCGCAACTGACCACCTTCGTGCGTAACGCCTGGGGCAACAAGGCGTCGGCGGTTGAGGCCGGCGACGTGGCCAAGGTGCGCAAGGCGCTGAAGGACCACGAGATCCATACCGTGGACAAGGGCGACAGCAAGCACTGATCGCTTTTCGCGAAGTAGCCTGATTGGTGAAGCCGCCGGTCGTCGCAAGACGGTCGGCGGTTTTTTTATTATCGGGAGAGGGCGGGGCAGGGACGAAAAAAAACCCCGCTAGGCGCGGGGTTCTTCGCTTCCGGGAGGGGAATGCTTACATGCCCTGGATGTTGGAAGCTTGCTTGCCTTTCGGGCCCTGCGTGACTTCGAATTGGACTTTTTGACCTTCTTTGAGGGTCTTAAAACCGTTCATATTGATCGCGGAGAAGTGTGCGAACAGATCTTCGCCGCCGTCATCAGGAGTGATGAAGCCAAAACCTTTGGAATCGTTGAACCACTTAACAGTACCAGTTGCCATAAAAGAACCTTCAGATATAAACAAATCACACGAGCCGTAAAAGCAAGAAGCTTCTTGCCCCCTCCTCAGTCTCACTTCTTATCAACAAGTACATAAGTACAATGTCAATAACTGCATTGTTGGTGGAATAATCATTGAAGTCAAGGGGTTTTGCATGCCGTATGTCAAATATTACATCGCGTCATGCAACGTTGGTAATCGCCGGGCTTGATTTCTTCAATTGGAACGCCATCTGCGCAAATATCTGAAAACGCGTAAGATGGAAGCACTTGAAAACGAACTGATGTTTACGCTTGGCACCCATCCCGGACGTATTAGAATTAACCCATGGCAACGAAGCACGATACTGAACAACTGCTCGAGCGGCAGACCATCAAACCGCCTCCGCTGTATCAGGTGGCGCTACTGAACGATGACTACACGCCGATGGAGTTCGTGGTCGCCGTGATCCAGGAGTACTTCAACAAGGATCGCGAGACCGCTACTCAGATCATGCTGTCCGTGCACCAGCATGGGAAGGGGGTGTGTGGGGTGTTTTCCAAAGATATAGCGTGTACCAAAGTGGAGTTTGTCTTAACGCATGCGCGCAAGGCGGGTCATCCCCTGCAGTGCGTGATGGAGGAAGTATGATTGCGCAGGAACTTGAAGTATCCCTACACATGGCCTTTGTCGAAGCCCGACAGGCACGCCACGAGTTCATCACCGTGGAACACCTGCTGCTGGCGCTTCTGGATAATCCATCGGCCGCCGAAGTCCTGCGTGCGTGCGCGGTCAATATTGAAGACCTGCGCAAGACCCTGACTAATTTTATCGGTGATAACACCCCGACCGTGCCCGGCACGGGCGAAGTCGATACGCAACCGACGCTCGGCTTCCAGCGCGTGATCCAGCGCGCGATCATGCACGTGCAGTCGGCTTCCAACGGCAAGAAGGAAGTTACCGGCGCCAACGTGCTGGTGGCGATCTTCGGCGAGAAGGATTCGCACGCGGTGTACTACCTGCACCAGCAGGGCGTGACCCGTCTCGACGTGGTCAACTTCATTTCGCACGGTGTGCGCAAAGACCAGCAGATGGACACCACCAAGGCGTCCGAAGGCGTGGAAGAAGCGCAGGTCGAAGGCCAGGCCAAAGAATCGCCGCTGGATCAGTTCACCACCAACCTGAACAAGCAGGCCGCCGACGGCAAGATCGATCCGCTGATCGGCCGTGAAGAAGAAGTCGACCGCGTGATCCAGATCCTGTGCCGCCGCCGCAAGAACAATCCGCTGCTGGTGGGCGAAGCGGGCGTGGGTAAAACCGCGATCGCCGAAGGCCTGGCATGGCGCATCGTCCAGGAAGACGTGCCCGAGATCCTGCAGAACGCGGTCGTGTTCTCGCTCGACATGGGCGCGCTGCTGGCCGGCACCAAGTACCGCGGCGACTTCGAGCAGCGCCTGAAGGCTGTGCTCAAGCAGATCAAGGACACCCCGAACGGCATCCTGTTCATCGACGAGATCCACACCATCATCGGCGCCGGCTCGGCCTCGGGTGGCACCCTGGACGCGTCGAACCTGCTCAAACCAGCCCTGGCCAACGGTCAGCTGAAATGCATCGGCGCGACCACGTTCACGGAATTCCGCGGCGTGTTCGAAAAAGACCACGCTTTGAGCCGTCGCTTCCAGAAAGTCGACGTTAACGAGCCGTCGGTCGAGCAGACCATCCAGATCCTGCGTGGCCTGAAGTCGCGCTTCGAAGAGCACCATGGCGTCAAGTACTCGGCGTCGGCGCTGTCGACCGCGGCTGAGCTGGCGGCGCGCTTCATCAACGACCGCCATCTGCCCGATAAGGCGATCGACGTCATCGACGAAGCTGGCGCCGCCCAGCGCATCCTGCCGAAGTCGAAGCAGAAGAAGACCATCGGCAAGACCGAGATCGAGGACATCATCGCGAAAATCGCGCGGATTCCCCCGCAAACGGTCAACCAGGACGACCGCAGCAAGCTGCAGACCATCGACCGCGATCTGCGCAACGTGGTGTTCGGCCAGGATCCGGCGATCGACGCCTTGTCGGCCGCGATCAAGATGGCGCGCGCCGGCCTGGGCAAGACCGACAAGCCGATCGGCTCGTTCCTGTTCTCCGGTCCGACCGGGGTCGGCAAGACCGAAGTCGCCAAGCAGCTGGCCTTCATCCTGGGTATCGAGCTGGTGCGCTTCGACATGTCCGAGTACATGGAGCGTCATGCGGTGTCGCGCCTGATCGGTGCGCCGCCGGGCTACGTCGGTTTCGACCAGGGTGGTCTGCTGACCGAAGCCATCACCAAGAAGCCGCACACCGTGCTGCTGCTGGACGAGATTGAAAAAGCCCATCCGGACATTTTCAACATCCTGCTGCAGGTGATGGACCATGGCACGCTGACCGACAACAACGGCCGCAAGGCGGACTTCCGCAACGTGATCATCATCATGACCACCAATGCGGGCGCCGAAAGCCTGACCAAGCGCTCGGTGGGCTTCCTGGATTCGCGCGAAGCCGGCGACGAGATGGGCGACATCAAGCGCATGTTCACGCCGGAGTTCCGCAACCGCCTGGACGCGATCATCAGCTTCCGCGCGCTGGACGAAGACATCATCCTGCGCGTGGTCGACAAGTTCCTGATGCAGCTGGAAGAGCAGCTGCACGAGAAGAAGGTCGAAGCGATCTTCACCGAGAAACTGCGCAAGTTCCTCGGCCAGAAAGGCTTTGACCCGGCGATGGGTGCACGTCCGATGTCGCGCCTGATCCAGGACATGATCCGCAAGGCGCTGGCCGACGAACTGCTGTTCGGTCGCCTGACCAACGGTGGCCGCGTGACGGTCGACCTGAACGAGAAGGACGATGTGGTCCTCGAGTTCCCGGAAGGCGATCCGCTGCCACCGCCGGCGCCGGCCGAAACGGTCGAGATCGAGTAAATCCTGACACGCGGTTCGCCGCGTCGTCCACGAAACCCGCGCACGCAAGTGTCGCGGGTTTTTTATTGACGTTACTTGCCCAGCAGGCGCAGCGACTGGTCCCAGTCGTGCTCCCAGTCCACCAAAAAGTCGTGCGTCTTGAAAGCGCGCTTGAGCGGCCCGAGCGGCACGCGGTAGACGTCATTCAGACCCAGCGCCAGGGTCACCGGATTCCACACCGCATTGCGCTTTGATTTGCGCGCGCTGGCCTTGACCCGCGCGCCATCGTCGCCAAAGATCCCGATCGCCCCGTCGAGCGCCTTGCCGAGGTCCATTCTGGCATGCGCCGCGAACGCTGCCAGTACCTGCTCCCTGGTGATGCCGAGCCGCGATTCGGCGGCGGCGGGCTTGGGCGCGGGCGGCGCGTTGTCGGCGCCCGGCCGCTCCCCGCGCGCCAGTGCCGCGGCCAGCTGTTTCAGGTCCTTCTGCTGAAAGCGCAGGGCGTCGAGCGGCCGCCGGAAACCCGGCTCGGGCAGCCGTGCGACGATCTTGTAGGCGTCCTTGGTGAGAGTGATCAGGACGTCGTCGCTGCCGGCTGCAAGGCGCGCGATGTCGTCCCTGAAAAAGATCGGCGCGGCGTACCCGCCATTGGCGTCGCCAAACAGTTCCGGAAAAGCCGGGTCGTAATCGAGCCAGACATACGGCGTCAAGCCATGCTCGAGCAGGCGCGCCAGTCGCCATGCGGATCCGGTCTGCTGTTCCAGCCAGGCGCAGGCTTCGAGGGTGGTGGCGCGAAAGGGCAATTCAGGCGAGGTCATAACGCTGTGGGTGGCATGAAAGGGCCCTTATTTTAGTCGACGCCGGGAAACCACAACGCTGAAGCGCTGCAAGTCACATTCACGATGCCGTCATATAACATTTCTATACTGCATGCATTCCTGTCCCACCCACGACACTGCCATGCAGCTCGCCAGACTCAATACCTCCACCAAACTCATCGGCGCTTTCGGCATCATTGCGCTGGTCATGGCCCTGATGACCGCCGTCGCCCTGTGGCGAATGCACGCGGCCGACAGCATCACCGCCGACCTGGTGGGCGACAAGCTGGCCAAGCAACAGCTCACGTCCGACCTGCTCGGCATCGAACGCCTGAACGGCTCGCGCACGATGTCGATCGCGCGCAGCGACAGCCTGGAGCTGGGCGACTATTTCCTGGCGCAGCTGGCCGAAGGGAAGAAGGGCGCCGCCGCCATCGAAGCGACGCTGGGCAAGCTGCCGGCCAACGACAAGGAGCGTGCGCTGTTGCAGGCGGCTGCAAAGAACAAGAGCGCGCTGGCAGCGGTACAGGAAGAACTGTTCCGCGCCAAGGACTTGGGCCAGACCCAACTGGTCGAAAGCACCCTGATCGGCAAATGGGAGCCTGCCTACAAAGCCCATATCGGCGCGCTGGAAGGCTTGCTGGTCTTCGAGACGGCGCAAGCCCATCGGCTGGCTGACGAATCGGCGCTGGCATCGACCTTCAGCAAGACGCTGCTGCTGGTGCTGGGCGCCGCCGCACTGGCCGTCGGCGCGGCCCTGGCCTGGCTGCTGACGCGCAACTTGGTGCTGCCGCTCCAGCAAGCGGCCGAACTGGCCGAGCAGGTCGCGCACGGCGACCTGCGCCCTGTCATCGAGCACCGCCGCAGCGACGAGATCGGCCGCCTGTTCGACGCCCTGAATGGCATGACCGACGGCGTGTCGTCCACCGTGTCGCAAGTGATGCACGGCGCCCAGGCGATCGACTCGGCGTCTGGCGAGATCGCCGAAGGCAACCAGGATCTGTCGGAACGCACCGAACGCCAGGCCGATGCGCTGCGCCAGACGGTGGCGGCGATGGGCGACCTGAGCGAAGCGATCGCCAGCAACAACCTGAATGCGCGCCAGGCCAATGCGCTGGCGCAGACCGCGTCCGGCGTCGCCACCCAGGGCGCGCAGGCGGTCGAACAGCTGGTGGCGCGCATGGGGTCGATCAAGGCCTCGGCCGCACGCATCGTCGACATCACCGGCATGATCGACAGCATCGCCTTCCAGACCAATATCCTGGCACTAAATGCGGCAGTGGAAGCGGCGCGCGCCGGCAGCGAGGGGCGCGGCTTCGCGGTGGTCGCAAGCGAGGTGCGCAACCTGGCCCAGCACTCGGCCGGCGCGGCCAAGGAAATCAAGAAGCTGATCAATGAGTCGGCCGGCGAAATCGAGGCCGGCACCGGCATGGCCGAATCGGCCGGCTCGACCATGCGCGCGATGCTGCAGCACGTGCATGAGGTGGCCGGCATTCTGGGCCAAATTCATACCGCCAGCGCCGGGCAGGCCGACGGCGTCACCCAGGTCAGCCGTGCGATCGCCGAGATCGACCTGTCGACCCAGCAGAATGCGGCGATGGTGGAAGAAGCGGCGGCCGCGGCGGCGTCGATGCGGCAGCAGGCGGCGGAGTTGTCGGCGCTGGTGGCGACGTTCAAGTTGCGGGCCGATCAGGGTGCGCCGCAAGCGACGTCGTTCGACGTAGACGGATTTGAGGAAGACGCCGTGCCAGACGCGCCGCGGTTGTTGAAAGCCGCGTAGGGTGGACGGGTTCCCCGTCCACCCTACGAGCGTCAGAGCATCTTAAATCGCGGCCAATGCCCGGCGCAAATCCTCGCGCTGGTCTTCCAGATGCTCGATCCCGACCGACAGCCGGATCAGCCCATCGCCGATCCCGAGTTCGGCCCGTCGCTCGGGCGGGATGCTGGCATGGGTCATCAGGGCCGGATGCTCGATCAGGCTTTCGACGCCGCCCAGGCTCTCGGCCAGCGTGAACACCTGGCACGCTTCCAGGAAGCGCCGCGCGCCATCGAGGTCGGTATCGAGGTCGATCGAGACGATGCCGCCGTAGCCGTGCATCTGGTTGCGCGCCAGCGCGTGCTGGGGATGCGACTCCAGGCCCGGGTAGTACACCTTGCGCACCTGCGGCTGCTGTTCCAGCCATTCGGCCAGCAGCAGCGCGTTGCCGCTGCTGCGTTCCACGCGCAGGGCCAGGGTCTTGATCCCGCGTAGCACGAGGAAGCTGTCGAACGGTCCCTGGATCGCGCCTACAGCGTTCTGGATGAAGCCGAGCTTTTCGGCCAGTCCGGTCTGGGCGTCGCCGGCGCCGACCACGGCCACGCCGCCGATCACGTCCGAGTGGCCGTTCATGTACTTGGTGGTGGAGTGCACCACGATGTCGATGCCGTGGGCCAAAGGGCGCTGCACGATCGGGCTGGCGAAGGTGTTGTCGCACACGCTGAGGATGCCGCGCGCGTGGCACAGGGCGCCGATGGCGGCCAGGTCGGCCAATTTGAGCATCGGATTGGTCGGCGTTTCGACCCACACCATGCGCGTGTGCGGCGTGATCGCCGTCGCCAGCGCGTCCGGATCGGACATGTCGACGTAGCTGAAGGTGAGGCCGGCGCTGTCGCGCCGCACGCGCTCGAACAGGCGGTAGGTGCCGCCGTACATGTCGTCGCCGGCAATCACGTGCGAGCCGCTCGGCAGCAGTTCGAGCACCGCCGCGATCGCGGCCAGGCCGGAGGCGAAGGCGAATGCTGCGCGGCCGCCCTCGATGTCGGCCACGCAGCGCTCCAGCGCCCAGCGCGTCGGGTTGTGCGAGCGGCCATAGTCCAGGCCCTTGTGCACGCCGGGGCTGTCCTGGCGGAAGGTGGAGGTGGCGAAAATCGGCGGCATCACGGCGCCGGTGGCCGGCTCCGGCGCCTGGCCGCCGTGGATCACGCGCGTTTCCATGTGACGCTTGAATTCGACCTCTTTGGCGACCGAGTGCGGATGGGAATTGGAGTGGGTGTGTGGCTGGTAATCGGGTTTGGTCACGACAGCGTCCTTCGCAGATGATTGAGCAGATCGTAGCGTGTGATCAGGCCATAGAAATGGGGACCGTCGGCGATGACGGCGGTCAGGCCGCGGTCGAGGATTTCGCGCAACTGGCCCATGCTGGCCGACGGGTGCAGGGTCTGCAGCTGGGAAGTCATGGTACTCGAGACCGGCGCACCGAAGCGCTCGGCTTCCTGGGTCACATGCAGCAGCAGGTCGGATTCGTCGATCAGCCCCGCCAGCCGGCCCTCGGCGTCGATCACGGGAAGCTGCTGCAGGTCGCTGTTGCGCATGCGATTAAATGCCGTGAGCAGGGTGTCGCCCGGCGCCAGGCTGACCACCTCGCCGGCATCGTAGCGGCGCCCGATCAGGTCGCGCAGGTCGCCGGTTTTCGGGCGCGTGATCAATCCCTGGTCGACCATCCAGCCGTCGCTGTAAACCTTGCTCAGGTAGCGGGTGCCGGTGTCGCACACGAAGGTGACCACGCGCTTGGGGCGGGTCTGTTCGCGGCAATAGCGCAGCGCCGCCGCCAGCAGGGTGCCGGTGGACGAGCCGCCCAGGATGCCCTCTTGCTGCAGCAACAGGCGCGCGGTGCTGAAGCTTTCTTCGTCGGGAATGGTGTAGGCCTTCTTCACGCGCGACAGGTCGGCAATCGCCGGAATGAAGTCTTCGCCGATGCCTTCCACCGCCCACGAGCCGGCATGCTTCGACACGTGGCCGGTGTTCACGTATTCGGCCAGGATCGAGCCTTGCGGATCGGCCAGCACGAATTCGAGCTGCGGCTGGACCTTCCTGAAGTAGCGCGACAACCCGGTAATGGTGCCGGACGAGCCGACGCCGACCACGATGGCGTCGACCTTGTGGTTGGCCTGGTCCCAGATCTCGGGGCCGGTGCTGGTTTCGTGGGCGCGCGGGTTGGCCGGATTGTTGAACTGGTCGGCGAACCAGGCGCCGGGGATCTCCTTCGCCAGGCGCGCCGCGTAGTCCTGGTAGTACTCGGGATGGCCCTTGCCGACGTCGGAGCGGGTCAGGTGGATCTCGGCGCCAAGCGCCTTCAAGTGCAGCACTTTCTCGGCCGCCATTTTGTCCGGCACCACCAGCACCACCCGGTAGCCCTTGATGCGCGCCACCAGCGCCAGTCCCAGGCCGGTGTTGCCGGCGGTGGCCTCGACCACGGTGCCGCCCGGCTGCAGATGGCCGTCGTGCTCGGCCTGCTCGATCATGGTCTTGCCGATGCGGTCCTTGATCGAGCCGCCGGGGTTCTGCGATTCGAGCTTCAGGAACAGCTGGCAGGGTCCGGTGTCGATGCGGGTGACTTCCACCAGCGGTGTATCGCCGATCAGTGAAAACAGTGCAGCTTGCGACGCATGTTGCATAGTGCCTCCATGGGACCGGACCGCGGCGGCGCAGGTGGTGCGGAGCAGGGCCGGCGTGCTACGACGAGCTGGCGCCGGGGGTAGACGGCGTCAGGCCATAATAAAAGAACATGATACGAGTTTTTGGAGGGCGCCGCTTTTGAGGTACTTAAAGTTCTGTTAAGGCGAATTTTGGCGGCAGCCACCGCCTGACAGCCGTGGCCGCCTGATGCTCAAGCTTCCGACTTCAAACGCCGCCACAAGGTCGTGCGACTGATCCCGAGATGGCGCGCCGCCAGGTCGCGTTGGCCGCCGAAACGCGCCAGCACCTCGGCCACCGATTCGCGCGCAGGGGGGGCAGAGGGGAGGGCGATACCTGGCACGGGCGCCGCAGTGCGCCGTCCCAACTCCGGCGCCAGCGACAGCACGAATGCCGGCGTCAGCGCCTGCAACGGCTCCGCCGCCAGGAACAGGGCGAGGCGCTCCATCAGGTTGCGCAGTTCACGCACATTGCCTGGCCAAGAATATGCTTCAAACAAGGGCGCACACATCGCCATTTCCGCGTGCAGGTTCGGATGCGGCCGCGCATCGAGCGCCGCCAGCGCGCCTTTCAGCGACCATTCGGCCAGCGCCACGATATCGTCGACACGCTCACGCAATGGCGGCAGCGCCAGCCGCAGCACGGCCAGGCGATAGAACAGGTCGGCCCGGAAACGTCCCTCGCGCACGCGCGTTTCCAGGTCGCAGTGGGTGGCGCTGATCACGCGCACGTCAATCGGCACCGGCCGCGTGCCGCCGACCCGCATCACTTCGCGTTCTTCGAGCACCCGCAGCAGGCGCGTCTGCAGGGCGAGCGGCATTTCGCCGATCTCGTCCAGGAACAGGGTGCCGCCGTTGGCCGCCTCGAACAGGCCGGCGTGGCCGCCGCGGCGGGCGCCGGTGAAGGCGCCTTCCTCGTGTCCGAACAGTTCGGATTCCAGCAATGATTCGGCAATCGCGCCGCAATTGACCGCCACGAACGGGCGGTTGGCGCCGCGGCGCGGACTTTCGCGGTGGATCGCCTGCGCCACCAGCTCCTTGCCGCTGCCGGTCTCGCCTTCGATCAACACCGTGCTGGGCGAGCGTGCATACAAGACCACGCCCTGGCGCAGGCGTTCCATCGCCGCCGATTCGCCGCGCAGGTCGTTCAGGCCGCGCCGCGCACGCCGGCTGTCGGCGCCGGGCGCCGGGCGCCGGCCGCGGCCGGCTTCCAGCCGCGTCAGGCGCGCCAGTTCCAGTGCGTCGTCGAAGGCCTGGCGGATCGAGGCCGCCGAGTACAGGAACACCCCGGTCAGCCCGGCTTCCTCGGCCAGGTCCGTAATCAAGCCGGCGCCGACGATCACCTCGATGCCGGCTGTTTTCAATTCTTTCACGGCGGCGCGCGCATCCTCGCGCGTGACGTAGGTGCGCTGGGCCAGTTCGATACCGAAGTTGGCGGCGAACTCGCCGAGCTGCGGCAGCGGCGCCTGGTAGCTGATCACGCCGATCCGCCCGGATACCCGGCGCGCGCGCGACAACGCCTGCAGCACGTCGAAACCGCTGGCCTTGGCCGCCACCACTGGCACCGACACCCGGCCCTTGAGCCAGGCCGCGTTGGAACCGGCCGCGATCACCACATCGCAATGTTCATTGGCCAGCCGTTCACGGATGTGACGCGCGGCATCATCGAAACCTAATTGAACGGGTTCGATCGAAGCCAGATGGTCGTACTCGAGCGTGATGTCGCGGAACAGCTCGGACAGGCGCGACACCGACACGGTCCAGATGACGGGTTTGTCGGACTCAGGAGCTGGATGGGCAGGATTCATGTTTCAAGTGTAGTGCATTTTGCACCCGATGTTTCAGCTTGAAACGCCGCCTCGGGCTGGCACGAACGGTCGATTCATTTATATGCCGTAAGAATCCGGTAAGGGCGCGCACTTAGGATGGACTCAGCCTCAGTGGCAATGCTTGGCGTCAAGACGCATGTAAACACAGGCAACACATATAGAAAATCAGGAGACAAGATGGATCAAGATGTTGTTCAACGGGTCAAGAGCGACCCGAATTACCAGAAGCTCAAATCGACCCGCTCCAGGTTCGGCTGGACGCTGACCTGGGCCATGATGATCGTGTACTACGGCTTTACCTTGCTGGTCGCGTTCAACAAGGAATTCATGGGCACCCGCTTCGGCGACGGCGTCATGACCTGGGGCATTCCCCTGGGCCTGTTCGTGATCATCTTCACCGTGGTCATCACCGGTATCTACGTGCGCCGCGCCAACAAGGAATACGACGAACTGACCGACGCGATCCGCGCCAAGGTGGGCGCATGATGACCGCCGTCCTGACCAAGCGCAACGCGATTGCGCCGATCCTGCTCGCCGCTGCCGCAGCGACTACCAACCTGGCCCATGCCGCGCCTGACCTCGGCCAGGCCACCCAGCAAGCCACCAACTGGACCGCGATCATCATGTTCGCGGTGTTCGTGGTCGGCACCCTGTTCATCACCAAGTGGGCCGCCGCCAAGACCCGTTCGGCGTCCGACTTCTACACCGCCGGCGGCGGCATCACCGGCTTCCAGAACGGCCTGGCGATCGCCGGCGACTTCATGTCGGCGGCATCGTTCCTCGGCATTTCGGCCGCCGTGTTCCTCGACGGCTTCGACGGCCTGATCTACGCGATCGGCTTCCTGGTCGGCTGGCCGGTGATCACCTTCCTGATGGCCGAGCGCCTGCGCAATCTGGGCCGCTTCACCTTCGCCGACGTGGCTTCGTACCGCTTCGCCCAGAAGCCGATCCGCGTGTTCGCGGCCTCCGGCACCCTGGTCGTGGTGCTGTTCTACCTGATCGCGCAGATGGTCGGCGCCGGCCAGCTGATCAAGCTGCTGTTCGGCCTGGAATACTGGATCGCGGTGGTGATCGTCGGCATCCTGATGATGGTCTACGTACTGTTCGGCGGTATGACCGCCACCACCTGGGTCCAGATCATCAAGGCCGTGCTGCTGCTGTCGGGCGCCTCGTTCATGGCGTTCTCGGTGCTGGCGCAATATGGCTTCAGCCCGGAAAAACTGTTCCGCACCGCCACCGAAGTGCACGCCAAGGGCGATGCCATCATGGGCCCGGGCAGCTTCATCAAGGATCCGATCTCGGCCATTTCGTTCGGCATGGCGCTGATGTTCGGTACCGCCGGCCTGCCGCACATCCTGATGCGCTTCTTCACCGTCCCGAGCGCCAAGGAAGCGCGCAAGTCGGTGCTGTGGGCAACCACCTGGATCGGCTACTTCTACATCCTCACCTTCATCATCGGCTTCGGCGCGATCGTGCTGGTCGGCACCAACCCGGCCTTCAAGGATGCTGCCGGCGCACTGCTGGGCGGTAACAACATGGCGGCGGTGCACCTGGCCAAAGCCGTGGGTGGCGACGTGTTCCTGGGCTTCATCTCGGCAGTGGCGTTCGCGACCATCCTGGCCGTGGTGGCCGGCCTGACCCTGTCCGGCGCCTCGGCCGTGTCGCACGATCTGTACGCCACCGTGATCAAGAAGGGCCAGGCCACCAGCGCCAACGAACTGAACGTGTCGAAGATCACCACCATCGCGCTCGGCTTCATCGCCGTGCTTCTGGGCATCGCGTTCGAAAAGCAGAACGTGGCCTTCATGGTGTCGCTGGCCTTCGCGATCGCGGCCTCGGCCAACTTCCCGGTGCTGTTCATGTCGGTGCTGTGGAAGAACTGCACCACCCGCGGCGCCACCGTGGGCGGCTTCCTGGGCCTGGCCACCGCCGTGATCCTGACGGTGCTGTCGAAGTCGGTGTGGGTCGACGTGCTGGGCCACGGCGCGGCGATCTTCCCGTACGCCTCGCCGGCGATCTTCTCGATGGCGGTCGGCTTCATCGGCATCTGGCTGTTCTCGGTCACCGACAACGGTCCGCGCGCCCAGATCGACAAGGCCGGCTTCGAGGCGCAGGAAGTGCGCGCCGAGACCGGTATCGGTGCGGCATCGGCTTCCGGCCACTAAGCGCACCGTGCTGCACCCGAAACCCCGCTGCGGCGGGGTTTTTTATGGCGCTGTCACCGTTTGGTGTTGAAAAGGCCGATCGCCGCTCGCAGCAGCTCATCCGGGGTGGTGACGCGATCGCCATCCAGAGCCCAGCGCCAGCCGAGATAATTCGGCAGGTAGCGCGAGGCCACGCCATTAAAACGTGCCAGCCACTGCCGGAAGC
>Ga0265798_10001734_pt1 | contig 33225 bp, 30 predicted proteins | sample P3T30metagenome_FD_192430 | JGI IMG/M metagenome (GOLD analysis project Ga0265798, IMG submission 192430) | Plant litter microbial communities from East Loma Ridge, Irvine, California - P3 T30 | ecosystem: Environmental > Terrestrial > Plant litter > Unclassified | place: USA: California... | reverse complement strand
TACATTCAACGAGTCCGTATCGACACCGAGTTGACTAAACGCCCGTGCCATATCTTCAAACTGCCCCGATGCCGGCCCTCTCCATGCAAAATGAATCATGCCGTAGATCCGACCGTCTGGCGTTTCGGATGTGAACACGGCAATCGGACAATCTGCCGGACGGACCGCCAAGACAATTTCAGGGTTGAACGTATACACGAAGTCGCCCGATTTTTCTAAGCGCACCGGTTGCATGCCGTTATATTCACCGTGATCTTCATCGGCATTAACGACCGTCAACGGTGTCGAGTAATCACGTTCTGGATTCAGCACGCGCGCCTGCGCAGGGTCAACGCCGATACTTTCGAAATAACGATTCATGTTTGCTCGGGCATCAGCTAACCGTCCCTCGTCATCCATATCAGTCGGCCCGTACGGTACTTTCCCATCTGGCAAGACGACGGTGCTCATATTGCCACCCAGTATGAAACGTGCGGCTTTGTTCTTGCTGTTAAGGCGTTCAACTTCTTCGCTGCTCATGCCGTCTTTGTCGATTTTTTCGCGCGGCCTTCCTGCGCTGTGCACCGACATCATCACGTCAAAAGGACGAAAGGCATCGTTCATATAAAACGATGCCTTGTTGAGTTCGTCGATGCGGTCGTATCGTCGTTCAAATGCGTGTGCTTTTGAGGTTTCCATACGAGAGCATGCTCCTAGTTGATGTATTCGTGCAGTTTCTTGGAGTCTTTGTGCTTGCGAAGTTTCGCGAGCGCTTTGGCTTCGATTTGGCGGATACGTTCGCGCGTGACGGCGAATTCCTGCCCCACCTCTTCAAGCGTGTGGCTCTTGCCGTTTTCCAGGCCGAAACGCATCTTGATGATTTTCTGTTCGCGGTCGGACAGTGTTGAAAGGATCGCTTGGACTTGTTCACGCAGAAGTTGTTCAGCCGCGGATTGTTCCGGCGTCTTTCCGTCTTCGTCTTCGATGAAGTCGCGGAGAACGGAGTCTTCGTCGTCACCGTCACGGCCGACGCCGGCGTCGAGCGACGTAATGTCCTGTTTGATCTTCATGACATATTCGACTTTTTCCGGTTCCATTTCAAGCTCTTTGCCGAGCTCTTCGATAGTCGGTTCGCGGTTCAGTTCCTGCGTCATGCGGCGCTGGGTGCGGAGCAGCTTGTTGATGGTTTCCACCATGTGCACAGGAATACGGATCGTGCGGGCCTGGTCGGCAATCGCACGGGTAATTGCTTGGCGGATCCACCACGTCGCGTAGGTTGAGAATTTGAACCCTTTGTCCGGGTCAAACTTTTCGACGGCGCGGAGCAGGCCGGTGTTACCTTCCTGGATCAGGTCGAGGAAATCAAGACCGCGGCCGCTGTAGCGCTTGGCGATCGAGACGACCAGACGCATGTTCGCTTCAGCCATCTTGTCTTTGGCTTTCTTTTCACCGGCAACAACGCGTTGCGCGAGTGCCAATTCTTCTTCGGAGTTAAGCAGTGGAATCTTACCGATTTCTCGCAGGTACAAGCGAACGCTGTCGTCGCTGGCGTCGTCGAAATACTGGTCAGTGCTGAGCAGGTCTTCGCTGTCGTCGACTTCCTCTTCTTCGAGTTCTTCAAGGGCCGGGCCTTCGATGTCTACGGGAAGGGCGCCTGTATCAGCGGGTGCGTCAGGGCTCAATTCATCGTTCAATGCTTCTTCAATAATAGGATCGTCTGTTTTCTTGCTTCTAGGCACGAGGGGTCTCCTTTATGAGTTCGTTTAAGTGCTGTCTGATCTGGTTCGCACGTTCGTCATCACCGTCTTGTTCGGCAACACGAAGCTGCAGCATCAGTTCGTTTTTTTGTTTTTGCTTGTGTTCGGTTATCAGTTGGCGGACCAAGCGGGCGGTTTCAAAGGAACGGTCTTTGTCGTCCCAATCGCCATAGCGAGCGTCGGCCTTTAATACTACTATTTTCACATACGTATCGTATTTTTGCAAGTCCTGCGGGACTTCCGCCAAGAGGTCACGGCTGTTTTTGAAGAACTCCAGCAGCGCTTTCTGTTCGTCGTTGGCGAACATGTCCGGCGTCACGGGAGCCAATAATTCCCGTACGTTCGGATCAATGGCCGCAACCGCCAAAACGTTTTCTTGATGAGCCGTCGCGTCAGCTTTTACCGGTTCGGTCGTGTGCATGACTTTTTTCAGTTCTTTCTCTTCCGGTTCTTCGGTGCTTGCCAGTTTGTCCTTCAGGGCATCCATGGATGAATCAGTAAATGCAGAGACTTTTTGCAGGTAGTGTTCCTGCTCAACCGGGTCGTTCAGCGTGCGGATGACTTTGAGCGCCGCGGTGGTAAAGTTTCGTTTGCCGCGGGCGGTCGTAAGGTCTTCGCGCTTGGAATACTGGGACAGGATCCAGTCGACGACCGGCTGGGCGGTATCAATGGCCTTCTGCCACAGCGCAGCATCTTTTTGAATGAGTTCGTCCGGGTCTTTGGCGCCGTCGGACAAGCTGATGATCGTCAGGTCGACACCGACGGATTGTGCGATCGGAATTGCCCGTTCAGTCGCGGCCAAACCGGCCTTGTCACCGTCAAACGCCAGGCGCGCATTCGGACTCAAGCGCACCAGCGCCTTTAAGTGGCTTTCGGTCATGGCGGTACCGGCCGTCGCAACGACCTGGGTGATGCCTACTTGATGGCTGCTCACCACGTCAAGGTTCCCTTCAACGATAACGCTGTAATCGACAGAGCGTATCGCCTCTTTCGCCTGTGACAGCCCAAAGACGTGGCGGCCTTTGTTGTACAACAGCGTTTCCGGCGTATTGAGATACTTCGGCGCATTCGGGTCGTCCCCAATGATGCGCGCGGTAAAACCGATCACTCTTCCCGACCCGTCCATCAGCGGCACCATCATGCGGCCTCGGAACAAATCGCTGGCGTAGCGATTCAAAAGCCCGGCGTCTTCTGCTTCCTTCTGAGTGAATTTGCGGCCTTTCAAAAAACGCACGAGTGCGTCGCCGGTATCAGGCGCATAGCCGATACGAAACGATTGGACAATTTCTTTGCTCAGCTTTCGTTTGCCAAAGACGTATTCCAATGCGTGCTGGTTCTTGAGCAAGCTCTGCTGATAATACTGGGTTGCGAGTTCCAGAATTTCATACAGACGGTTTTTGCGCTTTGCCATTTCCTGCGCGCCTTTTGAATCGTACTGCGCCAAGTCGACGCCGGCACGACGCGCCAAAAGTTCGAGCGCCTGGCGGAAATCAACGCCTTCGACTTCCATGACGAAACTGAAGACGTCGCCACCTTTGTTCGATGAAAAATCGTGCCAGATATTTTTGTCCGGACTGACGTAAAAGCTCGGGGTACGCTCCCCGGTGAAAGGACTGAGGCCCTTGAAATTACGCCCGGCTCTTTTGAGCTGAACGTACTCCCCTACGACGTCCTCGATATTGAGGCGAGAACGGACTTCTTCTTTCATGTCCTGCATAGCCTTATTATAGCACCCTTTACCTCTGTTATTGTTTGTGCTTAAATTGTCGTAGCATGTATCCTAACCAACCTCCGCAGTACGACCCGCAGGACCCTTCTCGGATTCCGCCGCAAACGCCTCCGCAACCCGTGCAAAACGGAGCATTTCAAGACCCATACCAGCAGCCGCAGGCATACCCGCAACCTGCACAGCAGCAACCGCAGTACCAACAACCCGTACAGCCGCAAGCGCCGCAACAACCAGCGTATCAGCCTATTTGGCAACAACAGGCACCCGTTCAGCAGCCGCAACAACAATGGCAGCCCGAACAGCCCGTCATGCCCGTCGACTACCTGAACCAAATTGCCCCGCAGTCGCAAAAAAAGCCATTTTTCAGTTTGAGTTTGCCGAAGATCTTACTCTTCGGTGGTATCCTCATGGTACTGGTGCTTATTCTGGTGGGGATCGTCAACGTATTCGGCGGCGGCACGAAGAATAACCTTGAACACCTTTCGGCCCGACTTACCGCGACCGCGACCGTCGCTGAAACGGCACAGCCAAACTTGAAAAGCAGCCAACTGCGGAGCTTAAACAGTACTTTGCGTATTTACTTTACCAATACCAACCGTGACATTACCGGGCCGCTCAGCGCGTCAGGTATCAATGCGGAAAAACTGAATAAAAGCATTGTCTCGCAGGAATCTACAACCGAATTAGCCGGAAGGCTCGACGATGCCCGGCTCAATGCGGTCTTCGACCGAACGTACGCCCGTGAAATGACCTACCAGCTAGGAAACACGCTGACGCTCATGAATCAGATATATAGCTCTACGAACAACCAGCAAACAAAGACGTTTCTCGAAGCGTCATACAAAGACTTGTCGCAAATTCAGAAATCATTCGCCAGCTATAACGAATAGCCGCAGTACAGCCGGCTATTTTTTACCGGCAACCAAATCGTAACTTAAACGAGCGAGATCTTTGACTTCTTCATCGCTCAGCTGACCAGTACAGATGATGCTGTTCCAGTGCTTTTTATTCAGGTGATATCCAGGCACGACCGTTTCGTACTTTTCACGCAGTGTTTCAGCCAGTATGGGATCGCACTTCAAACTAACGCGTAATGGATTGCTGCTCTCTTCGACGATGGCGTACATCTTGCCTCCACCCGTCTCTTTGTGTCCGACTTTGTAGACCGCGGTACCTTCACCGAACGGATAATCGAGCCAAGTGTTAGAAAAACTCAAGAGATAGTCTTCAATGTCTTTGTGCGTTATCATATTTTCATCTTTCCCAGGTAATACTTCAATTCCACAATGCTGCCGCGGATATCCTCTAATGCTCGGTGCGCTTCGGGTTTGGCAAATTTCTTGCCGTATTTGCCTTCGAAGACAACCTTGAATGCGCTGACGTCGAGCATGCGGTAGTTCAGCCGCTTGTCGAGGGCTTTCCATTCGCTCACGATGAAACGGCGATCCTGGTGAATCGAGTTGCCCGCAAGGAGTGCCGGTACTTCTTTGTCGAAATGCCGTTCGATCAAGGCAAGTATTTCTTGTTCTACTTTTTCGACCGGCTTGCCGGCAACATCGTTCTGCTGCACCAACGCGTCACGCACCTGCGGAAATTTCTCCCAGAATTCTTTCGCCGGGCCGTCATACATGCGAGATTTGATTTGATGGTCCGTCACTTTGACGGCCGCTTCGTAGGTTTCAAGTTCTTTGAACTCCCAATCGGTGACGATTGCAGCGACTTCCATAATACGGTCCGCTTCAGGATCTAGTCCGGTCATTTCCAAGTCGACCCAAAGGATTTTTTTACTGGTCTTATTGCTCATTCGGTTTATTATACCTTGTTTGAGGCGGATTCTTTAGGGGTGAAGGTCAGGCTGAGCGAATTGATGCAGTAGCGTTGGTCGGTCGGAACACCCAATCCTTCGCCTTCAAAGACATGGCCGAGGTGTCCGCCACAGGTTGCGCACGTCACTTCGACGCGACGCATGCCGAGCGTGGTGTCTTCGTGGAATACTACCGCTCCAGGCTTGGCGTCATAGAAACTCGGCCAACCGCAATGGGCATCGAACTTCTTATTGCTGTCGAACAGGACCGTGCCGCACGCTGCGCAGGCATACTCGCCCTCCGCAAACGTTTGGTCGTATTCACCGCTGAACGGGGCTTCAGTCGCTTTATTGAACAGTACGTCGTACTGCTCGTCGGTAAGTTTTTGCTTGTAGTCTGCTGGCGTTGTCATACTACTAGTATACCCCGCTCTCAGAACGGGGTATACGGCGATGCTTATTCGGTTAAAAATTATTGTTTCTTTTTGTCGAGTTTGTCGAGTTTCGCGATGTGTACCAGCCAGTAGATGACGAAAGCGGTCGCGAGCAACGTAATCAGCGAACTTAAGATGGCACCCCACCCGAGCGCAATTTGATCCCTGGTTTCAGTGGCAGGGTAAATGATCCATTTCAATTCGGTCAGCTTTACTCCCTGAGTAATCAACGCCACGATCGGGTTGATAAACTGGTCGACGATCGTTTTGACCGTCGCACCGGCCGCAGTACCGATTGCGAGACCGACAGCCAAGCCGACGACGCCCTGCTCGCGAACGAATGTCACGAACCCGCCGACGGATTTTGCGCCGGCCGATCCGACTTTCGTCGCGCCCTCTTTGGTCAATTCCAGTACTTTTGCTTCTTTCAGCTTTGAATCTTTTGCGTTGCTTATCGCCTGTTTGGCCTCAGCCTTGTTGGCTGCGACTTTTTTCGCGACGGTTTTCTTGGTTGCCATGATCGTTTCGTTCACCCCGCGTCGTTAGTTATTCTTTCAATAATAATGCATTTTAGGAAAAAAGGAGGAAGCAAGGGCTGCCGGGCGAAGCGCACGATGGCGCTTCGCCCGGCTGGGAGCTCAGATGGCCCGTAAAACGAACGGGCGCGGTGCGCTCTCACCGATGTGCTCGATCGGCGGTCTCCATGAAGTGATGTGCGCCTTCATGTCGTCCCTGTCACCCTTCCACAGGTGATAACAACTGCTGCGGAAGGCCTTCATGGGCATGTTGTCCAGCCCGAGCTTACGGCGGATCTCCTGCATGGTACCGTCAACGGTACCCAGCATGCGGATACGAGCCAAGACGTTCTCGCGTCGCTTGCGCTTGAGCATCTCCTGTTCGGCATCCGTCGGCGTCTGCGTGGCAACGCTCGTTTCAGCACTCATTGCTTCCTCCAGGTTTGTAGTACGGAATTTCCGACATACTCGCAATAAAGCAAAAGGGGCCAGGCAAAACCTGACACCTCCGCTTTACGCTTGCTCAATATTGTACCCCCGCTATAAAGGATTGGCAACTACATCTGCATCGGCACTTCTATACCAAGAACACTCAAGCCGTGTTCAAAAATATGGCTCACCTTGCGCAGTACGCCAAGGCGCGCACTTTTTTGTTCACCTGTCACATCGCCAGTCGCGACCGGTGTGACTTCATAGTATCTGTTCAGTTCGCGGGCCAGCTCGTACAAATAAGCCGCGATCCGGTGCGGTTCAATATCCTTGGCAGCCAGTCTGATTTCAGCTGGGTACTCCAACAGTTTTGCCAGAAGCGCTTTTTCCGCTTCGTAGTCATAATTTTCAACAAATGCCTCACCGCCTTCGTTTTCACGCAAAATTTTGTTCACGCGAACGGCTGCATATTGCACGTACGGCCCACTGAAACCGCTCAGTGCAAAGATCGTGTTCCAGTCAAACAAAATGTTTGTTCGGCGGTCGGATACGAAATCGCTGAACTTGATCGCCCCGAGTGCGATCTTCTTAATATCTTCCTCGGAGACATCGCGGCCCTCCACTACTTTTCGCGCATGCGCTTCTGCTTCATCAAGGAGCGCTTCCATCAGCACGACACCTTTGCGGCTGCTCATCTTTTCACGCGTGCCGTCTTCGTTCAACTGGTCGATAACGCCGAACCACAAGTGAACAAGTTCGGTATTTATCCCGAGTTTTTTCGCCATCGCGAACAATTGAGAGAAATAAAATTGTTGTTCCGCCCCGACGGCATAAATCACTTTGTCAGGGTGCCATTCCTGTTCTCGATACAAAATAGTCGCGAGGTCGCTGGTCGCGTACAATGCCGCGCCGTTACTCTTTTGTACCAGCAGCGGTACGTCGAAGCCTGAATCGTCGAGCGGGACGATGATCGAACCGTCTTCATTCTGCACGGCGATGCCGCTGCCCATCAGTTTCTGGACGGCTTCTTTGCCTCGCGGTGCGAAAAATGCCTCGCCAAGTTCGTAATCGGTTGAAATATGCAGTCGCTCCATCACAGTGTGAATGTGTTCGAGTGAAATTTTATTGAAACGTTGGCTGTACGCTTTGGCGGTTTCGTCACCGGCTTCAAATTTGATCAGCCATTGCTGTACTTCGTCGGCCAAGGCGGTCTCGTCGCGTTCTTTCTCTTCCTTCAAGTACTTTTTCGTTTCAATATAGACGCGCCCAAGCTCATAAACACCGTCTTTTTCCAAAGCTTCATCGCTGCTGAACTTCAAGAAACCGGCAATCCAAATGCCAAGCGGCGCACCGTAGTCCCCCAGGTGATTGTCAGTAATAACGTTCCAGCCGGTCACGTCCATCAGGCGTTTTGTAGCCCAACCTTGATTACCCGGACGCAGGTGCCCGACACTGTACGGTTTTGCCATATTCGGGCTCGGATATTCCACGACTACTGTCTTACCGGCACCGTCATCGTTGCCACCATAATTGTCGTTCCAAGCGTCATTCAAAGATACGGCCAATGATTTTGCCGCTACTTTGATATTAATGAAGCCAGGGCCGGCGATTGAAACGTCGCTGTAGTCACCCGTTTCTTTCAGTTTTGCCGCGATCGCTTCAGCGACTTCGCGCGGGTTTTTGCCAAGGCGGCCGGCAAGCTGCAACGCAACGTTGGTTGCGTAGTCACCGAACTGCGGGTCAGGACGAGTCGTTTTGACTGTCACGTCGATATCGAACAATTCTTTTATGATTTCAGAGATTTTTGCTTCCATTACGCCCTATTATAACAGAGGTACAAAAAAATACCTCCGTCGTCTCTTGCGGAGGTATTTTCTGTTTTTTTGTGTTCGGTTAACGTTCCGCAGCTGCTTTGATAAGCCCCACGAACAAAGGATGTGCACGATACGGACGGCTTTTGAATTCCGGGTGCGCTTGTGTGGCAACCATGTAGGGGTGATCTTTCGCTTCGACGAATTCAACCAGCTTACCATCCGGAGATACTCCACTGATGGCCAGTCCACCCTTTTCAATCTCCGTTTTGAACGCTTGGTTCACTTCGTAGCGATGACGGTGGCGTTCCGTGACATCGGTCGTGCCATAGGCGTCTGCAATTTTCGAACCGGCCGTTAGTTTCGCTGGGTAGTCGCCCAATCGGAGTGTCCCACCGGTGGATTCCTTGCCGGCTTGTCCCTCCATGATGTAGACGACGTCATGCTGAGTTTCGGCGTCGAACTCAGTACTGTTGGCATCATCCAGCCCTGCTTTGCGTGCCGCGGCAATCACTGCGATCTGCAGGCCCAGGCATATGCCCAGATACGGTTTCGCCTCATTCAACGCGTACGTTGCAGCTTTGATTTTACCTTCAACCCCACGACTGCCGAACCCACCTGGAACAAGCAATCCGTCCATCGCTTCGAAATCACTTACTTCTGCCTCTTCAGCATTGATCCAAACCACTTCCAAGCCTACTTTTTCCTGCCATGCAGCAGCTTTCAGTGCCTCCAGAACAGAAATGTACGTATCTTCGTTGTCCATATATTTCGCAACTAGCCCGATATGGACGGTTTTGTCATAGGTCGCCTCTTGGGCGTCAGCCAAAGCACGCCACTTTGTCAGGTTTGCCTTTTTCGTGTTGCCGGTGAACCGTTCCAATACCGTGCTAATCCCGCTGGCATTAATGGTAAGTGGGATCTCATAGACGGTGTTCGCATTAGAAAGAAGGATGACTGCATCTTTGCGTACGCCGCTGAAAGCAGCGATTTTGTCGGCGATGGCGCTCGGTGCCGGGTCATCAGTACGGACAACGACGCAATCGGGTACGATGCCGAAACCGCGCAGATCGTTCAACGCGTTCTGGGCCGGCTTTGATTTGAATTCCTTGCTGGTTCCAATAAACGGGACGTAGACGACATGCACGTACAAACAGTTTTCGCGCCCGACGCGGCCGGCAAATTCACGGATCGCTTCCACGTAACTCAAACCTTCATAGTCCCCGACCGTTCCGCCGATTTCAACAATATGAATGTCAGAGCCGTCCGCAGCGAGTTCGATCGCATCCTGAATGGCGCCTGTCAGGTGCGGAACCAATTGAATGGTCTGGCCGTGGAATTTGCCGGCACGTTCGTCGTCAATCAATTGGCGCAATAATTTCCCAGAAAGCGTCGCGTTTTTCTGCGTCAGTTCCAAATCCAAAAAGCGCTCGTAATGTCCAAGGTCCAAATCCGTCTCGGCGCCGTCTTTCGTGACGTAACATTCGCCGTGTTCTTTGGGATTCAAAAGACCCGCATCCACATTAAGATACGGGTCACATTTTTGTATTGAAACCTTTACGCCTTTCGCTTGCAAGATCGCGCCGATGCTTGCTGCGGTAATACCCTTACCGACTCCTGAAAGAACACCCCCAGTTACAAAGATATACTTTTTCCCCATGTTTGTTTTCACCTCCATGGGATTTTATTGTACCATCACATTATCGCGACACGCTAGTAGTGGCGTGTTGTAAAATTATCTTTACGCTAGATGTAGTGCTTATCCTAAAATTTGATCGATGCTCGAACCTTGTGCGTACGTTTTGAGCGGTGTTTGGTTCTTCTTCCATGCTTCTTGTACCGGCGTCACGATTTCCCAAGAGCGGAGAATTTCCGGGCTGGTCGTAAACAGGTGCTTGTTGCCGGCTATCGCCTCCAGGAAGATGCGTTCGTAGGCATCCGGAATGCGAGACTGTTCGTCCATCGGCTTGCCTTCTTCAAACACTTGTTTTGAACCGTCTTTGTAACGAATAATGATCGCGCTGCGTTTTTGGTCGAGGCTCTTCCCTGTCGTCAAACGGAGCGGCACGCCGTGCCACTGCGGGTCATTGCTGACAAGCGGCATGCTGACGAACGTTTCCGTCGTGCTGCCAGGGTTTTCCGCTTCTTCGCGGTAGCCGTCGTACTGTGCGCGGACAGTATCGGCAGGTACGGCTGGTTCGATGCGCTCCAGTGCTTTGTAGCGGCGTTCAGCCAAATGGTCTGTATCAAACGGTTCGTGCATGTCCATAAGCACCAATGCGAGCAACTGCATCAAATGGCCTTGGACAAAGTCACGCAAGGCGCCTGTTTCTTCGTAGAAAATACCGCGGCCTTCGATGCCAATCTTTTCGGATGCGATGATATCGACTGCTTCAATCGAACCGTTCCCCCATGTACGTGCGGCATCGTCGGCAGTACGGACGCGCACGACTTCCTGCGCGATCTCTTTGGCTGCGTAGTGATCAATACGATACATCTGTGATTCCTCGAAGTAGGCGCCGGTTCGCTCGACGAAGCTTTTGGCCGATGCAAGATCGATGCCAAACGGTTTTTCGAACAGAATTTTGACGTTCTTTCCGTTCATGCCTGCTTTGCCGAGGTAATCGACAATATCGGCGACGGTTGTTGGTGGGACGGATAGGTACACGAGCGCCTGTTCGTCTTCTTGGAGCGCAACATGCTCTTTCAGGCGTACGTAATCGTCAGCATTGTCGAGACTCATGGTGAAGACCGAAGTCATGCTTACTAACGAGTCAGAACCGGTTGATTCGGTGACGAGCTGCCGTACGTCCACGTCACGGCGCGAAACGCCCAGAATAGAGAGTTCTTGTACGTCCCCGCGCTCCACTATGCCGTTCAATACAGGTAAAAGTTTGCGGCGGCTGAGGTCGCCTGTTATGCCAAAAATAATAAGTTTCGTCTTCATATCTCTTTATTATACGCTATCAATGCTTTATTTTGTATAGTATCCGGTAAATGAAAAAGACCCTAGGCGGGTCTTTTTTCGTGGTATTCGGGCTGTTACTGGCAACCTTCGCACATAGTCAGGTCTGCTGGGTCGAGCGGAGCTGCCACCATGCCGCGAGATACAGCGTCTTCGTTTGCTTGAGCTTGGGCGTTGGCCATCGCTGCGTCGATTGCGGCGAGTTTCTGGTCCAAAGTCATTGTGTCGTCGATAATTGCTGATGCGTTCATATTGAATTCCCCTATTGAATTTTGCGCTGCGGCGACGTATTTTGCGTTGCCGTGCGCTCCCCTTATGTTATTGTGCCCGTTGTTTGTGGTGCCGCTTATGGTTTATTATACGCTACCTATAGCGTGGTGTCACCGTCAAAATACTTTCGTCCACCCCTGGACTTTGTTGTATTAATGTCACCTATGCGTGCAGCGAAGGTCGGGCTGGCAGCGAATTTTTCGGGTATCGTCCCGCCGAATCGGCTAGCATAAATGACCCGCGCTTGCTGCTCCCGTTCCCCCGTTAACAGCTCTGCTTTCGACTGTACGTAGACGCCGCGGACGCGCGGAATTTCATCCGACGACCAGACGACGATACTCACCCGCGGATCGCGTTCGATATTGCGCGAATGCTGCGTATCGAGCGGCGACAGCCAATAAACGTGCGTCGCGTCGAAAGCGAAGTGCAAGGGAGTGCTCCACGGCGAGCCGTCCTCATTGATCGTTGCGATGCTGCCTACCGGTGCGTCGCCTACCAACAATGTGAACTCTTCACTCATGGAACTCCCCTCCTGTTACAAAAAACTGTTACTTGGTTGCGTTGACTTCGTAGCTCGTGTTGGTGCTTTCGAAGAAGTTTACCAGTTCGAGCGTGTCATTGGCCGCTGCCATCCATTTCGCCGGGTTCGAAACGTTGTATTCAGGTTCGAATCCGAGTTCTTCCAAACGACGGTCGGTCATGTATTTGACGTACTGGTTGACGTAGTCGGCGTTCAAGCCGAGAATGCCGTTCGGCAGCATGTCTTCGTTGTATGCCACTTCCAGTTCGACGGCCTGCAGGATGAGCGCACGAATTTCGTTCGCGAATTCTTCCGTCTGTAGTTCTGGGTTTTCATCCAGAATCGTCAGCAGCAGGTTGATGCCGAAGGTAAGGTGCAGGTTTTCGTCACGAGTAATCCAGTCAAGCAGTGATCCTACGTTGCGGAGCAGGTTACGCTGGCGGAAGCTCATGCCAACCATGAAGCCGCTGTAGAACCAGATGCCTTCAAGCACGATGTTGTACGCGACCAGGCTGCGGACGAAATCCTTTTTGCCTTCCAGCGTCGTGATGTCCAAGTCTTTTGAAAGCATGACTTCAAGGTGCTTGTTTTGGAAGTCGGCCTTGTCAGCCAACGACTTTTTGCCGAAACCGGCTGAGTAAATTTCTTCGCGGTCGAATGGGAACGTTTCGATAATGTATTCGAATGTCATGAAGTGGTTTGCTTCTTCCCACATCTGCTTTGAAAGGTAGAGCTGCGCTTCAGCCGCGTTGACGTACGGGTAGATACCGAATGCCAATGACTTGTTGATAAGCAGTTCGTTCGGGTTGAGGTAACTGATTACCGTCTTCAGTGCGTGCTGTTCCTCTTCGCTCAGTTTTTCAAAGTCCGACAGGTCTTGCACGAGTTGGACTTCGTTCGGGAACCAGGTGTTCGAGACCGCTTGGTTGTACAGGTCGTATGCCCATTGGTAACGGATCGGTTTCAGCTGCAGCCCGTCGCGGAGCCCAGAGCCAAGGATACCTTTTGATTGATCGTTGTCTGCCATAGTTATTCTCCTTTTGTCTTATTTCGCTGCGCGAGCAAAGCCGAAGCCTACTTTTCGCGAGTCGTTCTGTTGAATCTTTTCGGACTTGTTCGATTTGACGGTCGTCTGTTCTGATTGGTGACGCGGTTTTACGTGCAGGTAGTACGTGGTCTTGAGGCCGCGTTTCCATGCTTCCATGTAGATCTTCTCGTATTCGTCTATGTCGCGAGTTTCGAGGTACATGTTTCGTGAAATCGCTTGATCAACCCATTTCTGAGCACGTGCCGCGACTTCGATGAAGGCGTACGGGCTCAATTGGAAGCTGGTCTTGTAGATCGCTTTGAGTTCGTCAGGGATCAGCTCGATGTTCTGAATGTCACCCTGGTTGATAAGCAGGTCGTCTTTGACCTGTTCCCAGATACCAAGTCGCTTCAGGTCGAGAACAAGATTAGTGTTCACTTCGAGGAACTTGCCGTTCAGCGTCGAGCGGCTAAAGATTTGCGAGAACTGCGGGTCGAGCCCAGGGGTCGTGCCGGCAATGTGCGCGATGTTGGCCGTCGGTGCGATAGCCATAAGGGTCGCATTGCGCATGCCCTTCTTCACCTTTGTGCGGAGCGAGTCCCAGTCCAGGCGGGTCTTGCGGTTGACGTTCACTTTGACCTTGCGGTCAGCAGCCAGTTGGTCGACAGTGTCGATTGGCAAGATTCCCTTGCTCCAACCGCTCCCCTTGAAGGTAGGGTAGGCACCGAGTTTCTTTGCGAGATCGGCAGATTCGTCGATCGCGTGGTAGCTAATGAATTCCGCCAACTGGTCGATCAGCTCGTACGCTTCTTCTGATTCGTAGCTGTAACCGAGCTTTTCGGTCACGTCGGTGAAGCCCATGAACCCGAGGCCGAGCGCACGGTTCTGATTGTTCGAGTGCATTGCTTCCGGTACCGGCGTGTTCGTGATGTCGCACAAGTTGTCGAGCTGACGAACGGCACTGCGGGTCGCCTTGTTCAAACGGTCCCAGTCCCATGTCCTGTCTTCTTTCAGGAATGCAGACAGGTTCAGACTGACGAGGTTACAAACGGCCGTGTTGTCTTTGTCTTGTGGCAACGTAATTTCAGTACAAAGGTTTGAGAGGTGGATTGTCGAGGTGTTGTTGTTCAGGGCACGAACGTTGATCGTGTCCTTCCAGGTAAGCCATGGGTGGCTTGTCGCCTGCAGCTGGATCAGGATGGCACGGAACTGTTCACGGGCAGAGATCTTTTTGAAGTTGCGCAGTTTGCCGGCTTCCGCCAATTTGACGTATTCCTTGTACTTGGCAGAGAATTCCGCACCGTACAATTCTGGCAGTTCAGGCACTTCTGCCGGGTCAAACAGGTACCAGTCCTGCTCTTTTTCAACGCGCTTCATGAATTCGTCGCTTATGAACACCGCGGTGTTCGCGAAACGAGTTCGGAGATACGGGTCACCCGAGTTAGCCTTGAGGTCTAGGAACTGAGGGAAGTTCAGGTGCCAGTTTTCCATGTAGATGGCCGCCGCGCCGGCTTTCTTGCCTTTGCGTGACACTGCGAACAATGCAGTGTCGATCATCTTCATGAACGGAATTGGGCCGGTCGATTCGGTGTTGGTCGTGCGTACAGGAGACCCCGCTGCTCGGAGCTTGTTCAAGCTGATTCCGATTCCCCCCGTACCTTTCGCGATCCACATTACGTCGCGGACACCCTTGGCGATCGATTCCATGTCGTCCTGCACTTCAATCAGGAAACAGTTCGAAAGCTGTGGGAACGAGCCGCCTGCGTTCACGCGGGTCGAGCCGCCAGGAACGTAATCGAGGTTGCTCATGTGGTGATAGAAGTCGAGTGCCGCAGCAGTCGGGTCTTCAGCGTTAAAGCTGAGCCCCATTGCGATACGCATGTGGGTAAACTGTGGAACTTCTACCGGTGCGCCGCTTTGCTTGCGCAGCGCGTAACGGTTTTTGTTCGTCACGACGCCCAAGTATTTGCTCAGGCCGTCTTTTGAAGGGTCAAGTGCTTTTGCGAGCTTCTTGATGTCGAAGATCTTGCTGGTCATGCGGTCATCAAGCAATCCGTTTGCAACGTTCTCTTTTAAGTATTCGACGAATTTCACTTCGTGCAGCTTCTTAAGCTCTTCAGCGTTTTTGTATTCGCCCAGAATATTCTTGTAGATGTTCTTCAAGAGCAGGCGCGTCGCGATGATGTCAAAATCAGGATCATCTTTCACGTTCTGCAGTGCCATGTGCATGACCGCTTCGTCCAATTGTTCGGACGTAATGCCGTCGAATAAGGTCAATTGAAGCTCTGATGCAACTTGTACTACCTTGCTGATTTGGTCTGGGAGTCCCTCACTCGCTTCAACCAATGCAAGGTTAATCTTGTTCGCGTCGAATGGTTCGCGGGTGCCATCGCGTTTTACCACTGTGATTGCGCTCATAAAAATTCCCCTATACTACTTCGTAATTTAACTTTTTTTGAATTGTTTTTTGGTGACATGCCTCGCGGCAACACAACCACCTCCCGAGTGCCTCATGAAGATTCGAAATCATCATATTTGAGGTAGCAAGAAGAACGCCGGAGTAGCGGCCAAACGTTCAGAAACTTGCTAAATGTGTATTTTGATGTCAGTACTACACATGTAGTGCTTACGTACGACTATAAGCCCCTACATATGGTTTTTCAAGGCTTTTGAGTGCTTTTTATTGGGTTTTTTTGACTACATGTGACATATCCTCGATTTTACCCCTTTCAGCTACCTATAGCGCTTATACTTAATTTACAACGCTATATGTAGTGTTTTTGTATGTAAAGTAATTATGGTTGCATTCTGTAGCACGCACGGCAATACTGTAGGCATGGAATCACGACTTGATATTGGAACCGACCAACTTGTTATCTCATTAACGAATGATGAATGTCTTGCCGTTGCACGCGGCGACATGATTAGCGACAGGAACAATCCTTTCGACCCGATGGCCAAAATCGAAGTTGCACCGTACGATGAACTCGACCCTACTTACGAAGCATATGATTTCACTAAAAATCCCGGCGGCCTTATGGAAACACTCGCCAAAGTGGCCTGCAGAGCAATCATCTTGAATAACAATGACGTCCGAGTATTCGTACCGAACGAATTAGTCAGTACCAATTTGTATTCAGCGGAGATCATTGCAACTGAGCGCATCGATGCGGATAAAGACGTAAAGCCTGCAGGCGGCATACGCATGGAGTTTTCGGGCTGGCAATACTAAAAACACAGTATGGATGTAGCTCAGTTAAAAACAGAATGACATCACGCCATTCTGTTTTTTCTCAAAAGCTGGTCCGTTGTTTACCGCTCGATCTTATCAAGCTCCAATTCCCGCGCCTTCACAAACGCCTTCATGCGCAATTCCAATACGGCGTTCAACTTCAATGGCCGTCCGACGTAGCGTGACGTTTCAATGTATTCGTTCCATAATTTCAATCGGTCCAAGTTCGTCATTACATATGCTCCTGTTTCATTCAGATAATAAAAAACAACTAAAACGAAGTGTTTAGCTGCAACGGATTTTATTGTATGAAGCTTACCGGTGGCACTTACAGACCGTTTATCTGTTCGTACGCGACGGGAAACTGAAGTTTAAAATGACGGTCAGGGACGCTTTGCCGGTAAGGCCAGTGTGTATGATGTCTACGTGTAATTATACTCTCCGTGCTCGAATGCGTAAAACATGTTTTAAGTGAAAGTTTTAGTGCTATTGTTTAGTAATGAAAACACGAACAATCTTCAAGCCGATATTGGTCGTTCCTATCGTGGCATTACTCGTTATTGCCGTCGCTGGAGTATGCGCTTACCTGCTTATCCCTCGTTCCGTGTCTGCAGAAATTCCAAGTACAACGCCAACCTTCGAATTCGAAAGTTCAAAAGCATCGGGATGGTTTGCCGGAAACAGCATCGACGGCGAAACGACCAACGCCGATGCTGCGCCCACAAGCAAGAAGCTTCCCACCACAATGAGGATCATGGCTCAAGGAACCGTCGAAAAACCGACCGGGAATTGCTTCGTTATGTATTCTTACTGGGCAAATAACGCCAAAGACGTGAACCAGACCCTAAATGAACTCTCAGCTTCAAGTGACCCCTCAACACAAGGCACGTTTACCCTTCAGCCTCATGGTACGACAAAACAACAAATGAACAGCTCGAACGGCACCGTTACGTTCGACCTTCACCGTTACGACATTACCGGCCCCGATACTTCAGGGATGTCGACCGGGAAAGAAATTGCAGTGTTTAAAAGCGGTACTGGTTACATTGACGTGCAGGGATATTGCAAAACAGTCGACGAACTCGACGTGACGCTGCCGTTATTCGATGCCGTTAGTTTCAAGGAATAAAATGTAACGTCGTGATACGGTAGTAATAATGGTAAAAAAGACAGACGTAACTACGCGCAAAACAACCTTTTCAATATTGATCGGGTGCGGACTTATTTTGCTCGCACCGGTTTTGTTTTGTTTGATCGCGTTTTCAAAAACAGCACAGTACATACTATGTTCTACTGCTGGTGATGGTTGTGGCTATAACGGCATGGGCATAATCGGATACGCCTTATATGCGGCTATCGCCACTGCCGTCATCGGATTCATTTGCTTGCTATATGGCATGTATTCTCAGTACAAAGATAAATGATGCATTCTGTATAAAAAGAAAAAACAGATCGAAATGATCTGTTGCTTCTCATGGCGGAGAAGATGAGATTCGAACTCACGGTACGGTTGCCCGCACACACGCTTTCCAAGCGTGCGCCTTCAACCACTCGGCCACCTCTCCATACATATATAGTAGCAAAAAACAGACGCTTTCCTAAGGGGTTGTTTTTTCCACGCCACAATTGCAGTTGTGTCACAAGCAGTTCCCTTACATAATGGAGGGGATGGATAAACTTATGACCGAACCTGTCATCGTTCTGAAAGATCTTCGCAAGAGGTTCGGTATTGGTGATGCGGAGCACTACGCAATCGACGGGATCGACCTCACGATCCACAAGGGCGAGTTCATAGCAATCATGGGCCCGAGCGGCTGCGGCAAGACTACCCTTTTGAACGTATTAGGGTTGCTCGATACGAAAATCGAAGGTGACTACGAATTGGAAGGCCACCCGGTTGGCAGCCTCAGCGCTCGCCGCCAAGCTTCCATTCGAAGCAATCAAATCGGCTTCATCTTCCAAAGCTTCAACCTGGTCTCACGTTTGAACGTGGTCGAAAACGTTGCGCTGCCACTCGTCTACAAAGGCGTATCGAATTTGAACCGTCTGAAACAAGCCAGTGCTATTTTGAACACCTTTCATTTGGGTGAACGCGAATATTACATGCCGCACCAACTTTCTGGCGGCCAGACCCAACGCGTCGCCATTGCCCGCGCGCTCGTAAACAACCCTTCAATTATTCTTGCCGACGAACCAACCGGAAACCTTGACTCGCACGCCAGCCACATTATCATGGAAGAATTGTCCGACTTGCACCAACGCGGCAATACTATCATCATGGTCACTCACAACCCTCGGCTCACCACCTACGCCAGCCGCGTCATTACGATGCTCGACGGCAAGATTGATACCGATACTGCCATTCAGGAAGAAGCGAAAGAATCAGCACCGAAAATTCCACTGGGGCAACCAGCCAAAGTATCAAAACAGGACAGGCAAAGTAAAAAACGGCGCAAAAACAAGCGCGGGAAAGGAACGAGAGGATAATGCGCCTTCTGCTTCTGACGAACCACATTCAAAACGCGCGCCAATCACTGAAGAGCAACCGTATGCGGAGCGTGCTGACAATGGTTGGTATTGCTATTGGAGTGGCCAGCATCACCACGATCCTCACGCTCGGCGGCGGTGCGAGCAGTATCGTCTCCAAACAAGTTGATGCGCTCGGGGGCAATATTGCGGTCGTCCGGCCCGGTGCGGCATCAGATTCATCATTGCAAGATTTGACGAAGCTTTCAGCATCACAACATTTTGCCGCCAGCACCCTGACAGAAACCGATGCGAAAACAGTTGCAAACGTCGCTAACGTTACCGCGGTCGCGCCGATGATGATCCTGACAGGCGCAGTCAAAGCTGACAGCACGGCACCGAATACAACGTCGATCATTGCAACCACGCCGGCGCTTGAAGATATCATTAACTTGCAAATACAGGACGGTCAATTCCTCGACCCGGCGCTCAGTGAAAATACCGTCGTCATCGGGCCACAACTTTCCGTTGATATCTTCGGTACTGAATCGTCCATCGGCAAGATGCTGACTATCAAAGGGAAGGAATTTACAGTCATCGGCGTATTGAAACGGCAAAACGATCCGATCAACTACAATAACGTCGACTTCGATAATTCCGTCATTATTAACGAAAACTCTGGTCGCACCCTCAACCAGGGCGCGCTGCAGGTACAGCAAATCAATGTAAAAAGTGACAGCGTGGCGCATTTGAACCAGGTCATCATCGACATTAATAAAACTCTGCTGAAGAATCACCAAGGCGAAGCTGACTTTACCGTCCTGTCAGGCGATAAAATTTCACAGCCGACGAGCAATTTATTTACGGCCATCGCAGCCACGACGACCAGCATCGCAGCCATCTCCCTTCTCGTGGGCGGCATCGGCATCATGAACATCATGCTGGTCAGCGTCGCGGAACGCACCCGTGAGATCGGCATTCGAAAAGCGCTCGGTGCCAGCAATGGCGACATCGTGGCGCAGTTCCTCATTGAATCCTTAGCACTCAGCGTCGGCGGCGGCATCGGCGGCTATATTATCGGATACGTACTGGCATTCGGTATCAGCTCCTTCTTGCCGTTTTTCCCTATCTTTACCTGGGAGATCGCAGCGGTTGCAGTCATCGTATCCGTATTCATCGGCACCCTGTTCGGCATGTATCCTGCGCTCAGGGCTGCGAAAAAAGACCCTATCAACGCCTTGCGCCAATACGATTGATCATTCGTGCACAACAAAAAAGAAGCGCTCATTCGGCGCTTCTTTTTTTTGTTCAGTGCTACTAGAGCTCTTTCTTCAATTTTTCAATCAGGTCAACAGGTGTCGGGTCGACGCCGTTCAATATCGCCAAGTAAATACTGACGAAATCGGCCAGGATTGACCCCCACAGCATTTGTGCGATCAAGGAATAGCCCTGCAGTTCGATCACGTTCGCTTTCGGTCGTTTCCCGCTGAGCAGGCGGTCGGAAATTTCAAAACGTTTCAAGATTTGCGGATGTTCAAAATTGCTGATCAAGTCAAAAATGACAAACGGTTTTTCTACAGGGTGTGACGTCCATCCCATGAATTCGTTGTGGTTGAATTCTGAATATTCGTTCCAAAACGACACGTTCTTGGCGTTTTCGTTCCAGCTGATCTTCCATTTGTAGGCAACCGGAGCCGTTACTGCGCCGCCGTAAAAGACGGGCGTCTTGCCGACAGCCAAGTCCGCCAATTGCTTTGCCGCATTCTGCTCGGTCGGAACGGCCGACAGCCAGCGGCTGCTTTCTTGGCCGAGCCACTCAGAGAGCGCTTCGACTTCCTGCAACTTGCCGCGAACGATGCCGAACGTTTCAAGCAGCGACAGCAACGCGCGCAGGTTGTAGATGACTGCCATGCGCGGCTGTAAGCCCCCGGGCAAGTTCACGTACGCAATGTCTTCATTGGCAGCGATGCCGACTAACGATCCGCCCGAAGCGATCACGCCGATTTGCGCGCCTCGCGCTTTTGCCTGATGCAAGGCGCTGACGGTCTCTTCGGTGTTGCCGGAATAACTGCTCGCAATCACGAGCGTATTTTTATTCACGTAACCCGGAAGGTCGTAACTGCGCACGATTTCGAACGGAATTGAAATGTCGTTCTTCAACCATGCTTTCACGAGCAGTGCGGCCAAAGCCGAACCGCCCATGCCCGTTACGACGACGGATGCAATAGTTCGTCCGTCGTGTTCCGCATTCAGTACCGACGCGTCAAACGTCGCCTGTTTATATTGATCGGCCGCGACCTGCAAAGCTCCTTGCGGATCCTTCTGCGCGAGCACGTTTTGATTATCTAGTGTATCACTCATAGTATTGCCCTACCCTTTTGCACTATGATACAGTATCTTCTAAAGAAGCATAAGCATTTAACGGATAAAATAGAGGTGGGCATGGATATTACTCCGCAAAACGAACAGCAACCGATCAGTGATGACCAAGAATTGGCAAAAGCGCTTGCCGGCGTCCTTCCTGACGTTCCGGAACCAACCCTTCCGACGACTTCCAGTGACCCAGCGTTGCAATTCCAAGTAACTCCTGTCGCCCCTGCTCCGATCGCATCGGCAGACGATGCGGCAGTCGCGTCTGCAGTTGCCGACTTGCCACAACCGGTCGAATCGCCCGAGCCGACAGTATCCGTAACTCCAAACCTTCCTTCAAGCGCTTCATCTGACCTTGATGGCATCAAGAACGATGCGCTGCAAGAACTCCGTCCGCTTATCGACCGCGTCGATCTTCCGGCAGAAGAAAAATTTGATACCTACCTGATGCTTATCCGCAGTACCGACGACAGCACGCTCATTGCGCCCGCTTTCGCTTCCGCTCAAAACATCAGCGATGAAACTCGCCGTGCCGAAGCGTTGCTCGATATCATCAAAGAAATCGACTACCTCTCACGCGGCGGCCAACAGCAAACCGCTTAGCATAAGAACTGTTTCGTTCGCGGCACAAGGTACGGTACAATGAATATAATGTCCGTACGATTCGCCACATCAAAAGAAATTGCTTCCTGGGATTCGCATATTCTCGCAAACCCGGACGGTGGTAACGTTTTTTCCAGCTTTCCGTATGCAGAACAAAAAGAAACCGGCGGCTACACGCACCGGTTTCTTTTCGTGAACGATCTTGCAGTGACCGTGCTCGAAAAAAGCACGCCGCCACTCGGGAAATTATGGTATCTTCCAAAAGGCCCGAACGTCACCAACTCAAAAGCGTTATTCGATACGTTGAAACTCTTAAAACCGTTCGCAAAAAAACGCGGCGTCTTTGTCGTTCGCATCGAAACGGAACTGCCGCGCAGCCAGCAGCCCACGCTTTCGCGTCACGGTTTGCAAAAAGCTGCGCCTATCATCCCCAACCCGTCGACCATTACGCTCGACATCGCGCCCGAACTTGACGACGTCCTCATGAGTCTTCCGCAGAAAGGCCGCCACGCCATCCGACGCGCCACTCGTGACGGCGTCACCGCTGAACAAGTCCCCGCAACGGAAGAAAATTGCCAACTCATGTACGAACTGCTAAGCGAAACCGCAGAAGGACAATTCGGCATACGAAACTACGCGTATTACAAAACATTCTGGCAACGGTTTGAAAAAGCCGGGTACGGCCAACTCTTTTTCGCCTACTTCGAAGGCAAAGTAGTCGCCGGTGCGTACGCAATGACCTACGGTACAAAAAGCACCTACAAAGACGGTGCTTCGATCAGAAAACGCACCGCTTACGGTGCCAGTCACCTTCTGCAGTGGACTGTTATCGAATGGGCGAAAGAAAAAGGTGCGCTCATTCACGACTTCTGCGGGTCCCCGCCGAGTGACGAAATCGGCAACCACGATCACCCGCATTACGGCATCGGGCAATTCAAGACTGCCTTCAATAAAACCGTCACGGACTACATTGGCTGTCACGATCTCGTCGTCAGCCCATTCCGCTACGAACTGTGGACGAAACTCGGTGAACGCGCGTACCGACATTTCTACTTCAAACGCACCAAAGATTACTACTACTAAGCCGAAAGGAGATTGTATGCCGCTCATCAACAGTACCGTGCTCATGTCTGATGCCCGTCATTTCAGCGCACTGAAAGCAATTAATCCGTATTACGGCGATAAGAACGTCGATTTGCACCAAGCCGACATGGAACACCGCTTTATCACCCAGGCATTATCATTAGCTGGAATTACCATTGCCGCCGTCCCGTCCCCCATAGACAGCCAAGACGGCGTCTATACAGCCAACTGGGCATTGGTACGCGGCGACGTCGCTATTCTCGCGCGCCTTCCCGACGTTCGTAAAGCCGAAGAAGCTTACGCCAAACAAGTACTCGAACAACTCGGAAAAAAAGTGATCGAGGTACCGAAAAACATGCGATTCAGCGGTCAAGGTGACGCATTAGCGTGCGGTGACTTCCTGTTTTGCGGCCAAGGGTACCGAAGCGACGTGAAAGCGCAGGCATTCGCAGCAAAAAAACTCGGGTTCGAGCGTATTCAACTGCAAACCGTCCCCGAGCTCGATAAAAATGGCGAGCCCGTCATCAACGCGGTATCCGGTTGGCCGGACAGTTTTTTCTATGACATAGACCTTGCCCTTTCCATCATCAAAGCGCCGGTCGCTAAAAAATCAAAAGGATTGATCGCCTACTGCCCCGAAGCGTTCACACCGGAAAGCCAAAAAATACTGGCGAGCTTCGACCGCGTCGACAAAATTGAAGTCTCACTCGAAGAAGCGACCGAGGCATTCGCTTGCAACCTGGTATCAACCGGTGAAACGGTAATAATGAGCGCGCACGCACCAAAATTAAAAGCCGAACTGGAAGCGCGCGGCATGAAAGTATTAACTCCTGAAGTACATGAACTTGCCAAAGGTGGCGGATATATCCGTTGCACCACGCTCTCACTAGAGTAATGGGGTTTTTGAAGAAAAGCCGGCCTTATTTGGCCGGTTTTTCTTTTTTCAATTCCTGCAGTGCCGCCCTGGCTACTTCCGCTTCATTCCAAGGGTACGTGCCGTCAGCCCGTTCGATTGTCAGTTCATGACCTTTTCCAAGCAGCACGACCACATCGTCTTTCGATGTCGCCTGCGTCATGGCAAACCCGATTGCTTCTTCTCGATTATTAATAAGGAAGAGAGATTCACCCACTTTCTTACCCGCACCTTTTGCTCCCACGGCAATTTCTTCAAGAATAGTCATCCCGTCAATATCACGGTCATCTTCTTCCGTCAAAATGACAATGTCTGAATTCTGTCCCGCAATACGGCCTTGCACTGGCCGTTTCGCTTCGTCACGACGTCCGGCAGATCCGAACACCGAGATCAACTTGCCTTTCGTTAACGGGCGAATGCTTTCGAAAAATCGCTCAAACGCGTCAGGTGTACTGGCGAAATCGACAACGACACGGAACGGCTGCCCCTCATCAATAACATTCATACGTCCCGTGACGCCCTCAAGCGCTGCGATGCCACGTTCAATTTCAGCTTTTGAGAGCCCTAATTTCCTGCCGACCGCAATCGCCGCCAAACTATTGCTCACATTGAACTCACCCGGCACGTTGACCCGGATATCGTACGATTCGTTCTCGATTGTTGCGACGTACGTCGAATGGTCAGGCGCAAGCTTTACATTACTGGCAACCAGTTCCCCGGTTCCTATTCCGTATGTTGTGCCATTTTCAACGGTATGAGCAAACTTTTTACCGTTAGGATCTTGTGCATTCGCAACTCCGAAACGCATACCGTGCTTATTTGCTAGTTTAAACAAACGGCGCTTTGCCTCGACATACTTTTCGAAAGTTCCATGGTAATCCAAATGCTCGTGCGTAATGTTCGTCATCACCGCCACCTCATATGGAATACCCCAGACACGATGCTGCGCCAATGAATGGCTCGAGGTTTCCACGACCACCCACTCAACACCGGCATCCGCATACGTCTTCAGCTTTTTCTGCAATATGCCCGCCTGGGCTGTCGTGATGTGTTCAGACTGCGGAATGATCGCATCGCCTATACCGTTGGCAACCGTCGTGAGCAAGGCGGTCTTTATCCCCGCTTCGTGCAATAACCGATGAATCATAAACGATGTCGTCGTCTTGCCGTTCGTTCCGGTAACGCCGATGATTCGCATCTTCTTAGCCGGGAAACCGTATTTTACGTTTGCCAGAACCGCTTCGGCTAAATGACCGTACGGTTCGATTGATCGGAAAACCCCGGTAGGGATAACCTTTTTTACAAGAGTGCGTATTGATGTCATGTCATCATTATACCTAAGCCTAGCGGATTGATCGTTTTCTTGCAGTGATCAAAACGATTAAAAGAGTAGTTGCAGCGACAGCCACCACACACGCACCGATAGCGTACCATAAGGAATCCTTTTTCATCCCCTTCAGTACTTCAAGGGGTTTTACAACAGAATCGTATGTTGCCCCCACCCACCTGTCATTGCTTGATATCGCCTCAAGTACAGAAGCGTCCGGCAGACTGTCTGCACCTACCGCATCCGAACGGTCACTACCCATCTTTGTTCCGTCAGATACGATGTTTTTTCCATAGAACGTCTTATCGTGTGGCGCACCCGTGTCTTCCACACCTCCGATAGTGACGAATTGGTACAAATCAACAGCGGCATGACTAATATTCAACGTCAATACATGGAGCGTATGGAATCCGTCGCCAACGTTTGGCGGAACGACAACGTTTCCGTTCACAGCACCCTCATCGTCCGCATAAAGCGTGGCAAGGAGGAGCGGTTCGGAATGCACCTCGACCTTTACTTCAGCGCCGGGCTGGACGCTCCCCTTCTTCAATGCAATTTGATACGCACGGTCACTCGTCACGGTTGCGAAAGATGTTGAAAACGAGCGTGCCGTATTTGTCGTCAAAGCATGCGGAACGGCTGGCGTTTGAATCAGTTGGTTTGGCGCCGGCATTGTTTCCGTCAAAAGATTCGGATGCTGCACGGATATTTCGTTCGCGACCAATGCATGTCCGATCGGTGTCGGATGAAATGTCTCCGAGCCAACCACTTTCAGGACGGGTATTTGAGCAATTAGCGCTACGTCATCACCAATACGGACACCATTCATTGCAAACGGTTTGGACGATCCGCACAGCTTTTTATTGCCATAACTTTGATCGACATCAGCATACATCACTCCGGCTCTTGCCGCTGCCGTCTTAATGATGCCGTTCAAATAAGCGAGGCTTTCACTCATGTATTTTCGTTCGTCGGCATTCAAAAGCGTGGCGGTGACTGCGTCACATGTCCCCTCCGGCTCGATCACTTGCGGGTATCCGACAATCAATATTCTCGCGTTTGCCGCTCTGTCTTTCAAGTTGCCGTAGAACGCTTCCAACGTACCCGAGAGCCTGAATATTTCGTCGTCTGATTTGCGTTTTCCTTCTTCTGTTGCCCATTCGCACGTCCCCGGCATCGCGCATGCACGCAGCTTACCCATAAGCCCCGCGTCGTTGCCCCCGACGCCTACAGTAATAAGCTCGGGGTCATACCGTTCGACAAAACTACTTTGTAGCGCTTGTCCGGCTTCAAAGTTCTCAACCGCTAGCTCTTGAGCAGCTTCGGCATCGGCTCTTGTCAGTCCACGGCCGGCGATTCCCAACCGGTTTCCTTGCCCCCAATACGCATCACTCCTCCCCGCAATATCGGACATTTGAGCACCGGCACATGCGACATTTTTCGCTTTGCTATTCGGCACATGCAACATGGAAGCAAGTAATACCGGGTAGGCCCTGTTGCTCACATGACACGCGAATCTGACATCACTTTCAATAGCGTACCGACTCGCGTCCGTTTCACCTTCACCGCTCGTGAAAGAATCACCCAACGATAGCATCGTCAACTGAGGCGATACTGTAGAACCGTTTGCCAAGAAGGTCACTCTTTTTGGGCTTTCAACCCAACTCTCAATGATCACTTCGAGTTGACGACCGTCACCGAAGAATCTGGGACGTTTCGCCAAACTAAAATTAACGAAAGTATTCCCGATTCCAAAATCGGAGTACGGACAATGTATTTTTCCTGGCTGCAAGGTCAAATTTCCCGATAGGGATTGGCCGCACGAGTCGTCAACATCGTAAACGCGGAACCCTGCATTCCAGCCGGCAGCGGCAACGCTCTTACCGTCATCAGACACCGCAAGTTCATAACTAGGATCCATTCCATACCCGTACTTGGAGCCCTCGGTGGTTATTTGTTTTGTTTCAAATGTTTCCGTATCGACGATTGCCAATCCGGCATCCCGCACCTCCATCGCCACCCATCTCCCGTTGCTCGACATCGAGAACGCAGGCGTCGCGACAAACTTGCCGCTCGTCGCATGAACCATGTACTCAGGGTTTGAAGTATCAAATGCATACACCGGGCCGCCATCGGTATTTTTAAGCTGTACGCGTTTGGATACGTTTTTGAATATCGTGACGCTGACTCCAAACTGGCTGCTCTGCTGCGTCGTCACCAAAGCGTCCTGTTCGGGCGCATACCGGCACATTCGTGAGGCACAGATACCCGTTAACATGTGAACTTCACCCGTATAGGGAAATTCCACGACAACTTGCGACGATCCTGTAAAGTTTACGTATCCGAACCGCAGTTTTGATCCTTCCATGCATACCGAACGGCTTACTCGCAGCTCTACGATCATTCTTTTTTCGACGTATGAAACGCAATTTGGTGCCGCATCGGTAACTGGCACGTTTTTGTAGACCGTAGGAGCCTGCGCGGTCCAAGCGTGATTTGTTGCGGCATGAATGCTCCCGCCGCACATGACACTGATGACACCCGCAAAAAATAACGCACAACAAATAATCCCCGCTTTCACGATCCCTCCTCTTTACACTTGCCTTTCCTTCACTCTAAGATTTCTCTCAGCAAGGAGCAACGCTAACCATGAAACAGTTCATCATGTTATAATTTAACAGATGAGAATTCTTGGAATTGAGAGCAGTTGCGATGAAACGGCGGCAGCCATCGTAGAAGATGGCCACCGTTTGCTTTCCAATGTCGTTCATTCGCAAATCGATATTCACGCGGTATACGGGGGTGTTGTTCCGGAAGTCGCCGCTCGGAGCCATATCGAAGTTATCAACCCGGTGATCAATCAAGCGCTTGAAGACGCGCACCTCGAATGGGACGATATAGACGCCATTGCCGTGACCTACGCTCCCGGGCTAATCGGATCCCTGTTGGTTGGCACCCTTGCTGCCCGTACGCTTGCGACGTTGAAAAATAAACCGCTTTACCCTATCCACCACGTTGAAGGGCACGTCTACGCAAATTTCGTAACTGACCAATCAAACGGTATTGCCCTGGAGCTCCCTTCAAAACAGCCTTCATTCCCAATGCTTGCGCTTATCGTCAGCGGCGGCCATTCGCAACTGGTTCTCTTCAGAGACCATGGTGACTTCGAACTGCTCGGACAAACGCAAGATGACGCCGTCGGTGAAGCTTTTGATAAAGTTGCAAAAATACTTGGTCTCCCCTACCCTGGCGGCCCGTCTATCACCAGTGCGGCACTGAACGGTGACCCCAACAAATACGTATTGCCGAAAGCCAAGCTGCAAGGTGTTTATGATTTTAGCTTCTCGGGCCTTAAAACGGCCGTCCTGCGTGCCGTACAGCGCGAAGTAGGCGTCGACACTACTTTTCCTTCCCGTGAGCTTGCAGGACTTCTGAATGAGCAACAAAAGGCAGATTTTGCCGCCAGCTTCCAACGCATTGCTATTGAAACGCTCGTCGACAAGGCGGAACGCGCATTTAAAGACTATTCCCCTGCTTCTGTCGTCATTGCCGGCGGCGTCGCAGCGAACCAAGAATTGCGTCGACAGCTCTCCGCTCGCCTACCGTTGCCTATCGAATACGCTCCTATGAGCCTTTGCACGGACAACGCGGCAATGATCGGCACGCTCGGATATTATTATGCTCAGAAAAATACCCCAACAGCACCCTCTGACCTCGAGGTTATTCCTAGTCTTTCTATGACAAAAACTGCCTGGGCACATCGAAACCACTAATCTTAAAAAGTGCTCGCGTATTGACAATTTAGTGTAAATATGCTAATATTAGAATATAAGCTTCCTAAAACAAAAAAGGCACTAAAAAATGAGCATGCATATTGAAGTTCATAGTCCATCAGAGCAAAGTAGCCCTGTCAGCGTTCGTACAATCGAACCGATTCGACTATCATACGACGAAACAATGGACGCATCTTATCGCTACCGGGAAGAAGCTCAAGATGCGCATCTCTCAGGCATGGAAAGAATCGCCAAACTGGATACTGCTGATTTTCTCGCGAAGCAAGGCTTGGCACTTCGTATCAAACAGTACAAAGGCGAATAGTTATCGTCGAAGCCGTTGCAACACGGCTTTTGCTTTAGGTAGTCCCTTCGTCCAAACGCCGTAGAACGGTGACAAAGGCTTGTCATACGTACCGGCAAATGTCGTTTCGTGTTCAGCCCATCCTTGTTTGAATACGGACACTCCCCCAACGACAAGTCCGCCAAAGTCGTATTGGGACAATCCCCACTCCTTCACCTTTCGGATCACATGCCACTTCAAGGCATAATTCGCACGCAAGCGTTGCCCTTCTTCGTTCATACCGCCATACAGCTCGTACGCAGTCGTTTCGCTAATCGCCATCCACAAAAATGCTATCGGCACGCCGTTTTGGTACGCCGCAAAAACAGGTGAAAAATCATTCATCTGGTTGTAGACATCGTAGTAGTACTGATCAGCGTGCAGATTGAATTTCGCACGATCGGCCGTCTGGTGATATATTTCCATGCATTCTTTTAACGCTTCACGTGAACGCACTTGTTTGATTTCAATGCCTTCAGCCGCTGATTTCCGAATATATTGGCGGGTTTTCTTCGCCATATCAGCCAACAGTTCGCTTTCAGATTTAGAAATATCTAATAAGATCGTCTCTGGTGAAAGGATGCGATTAGCAGATTTTACCCATCCGTATGGCTTTTCGAATGTCAAAGCGTTCGGTTCTACAGAAACCGCAACCGATCCGTGATCACGCCTCGCCAGCGTCGCAATAGCTTCGAGAAAATCATCTTGGAACTGGTTTTCAACGATAGGGCCACGCGGCACGTACGCCAAAGAACGGAAGGGGACGGGGAGTTTGCGGATCAAGACTTGCGCGGCACCGACGATCTTGTCGTCCTGGTCAGGATCAATTGCAAAAATACGCTCCGGAAACCATCCGTGACCGCCTTTTACCTGCCCCCAGCCCCATAGTTGCAACGGATGCCCCCCGTGCTCCAATACGTACTCGTCCCACTGTTCTGCATCTGCACATCGTTGAATTTCAATCATATCCTTCTATTATACTACGAGTCGTATTAACGGGGGTGTGGTATAATAATATCAAGTTAATTCACGTGAATTTAATCTCAAAGTGAAAGAGTTTCACGTGAATATTTGAAACAAGTAGGAGATTCTGTGAAGTTAGCCAAAGCGTACGAGCCGAACGAGTACGAACCGAATATTTACGCCCTTTGGGAAAAAGGCGGCGCCTTCAAACCATCCGGAAAAGGAGAGCCCTTCAGTACCGTCATGCCGCCGCCAAACGCGAACGGCAACCTGCACATCGGCCACGCGCTCGATATGGGACTGAAAGACATCATGGTGCGCTACAAGCGTATGAACGGCTTTGACTCTATCTACATTCCAGGCGCCGACCACGCAGGCTTCGAGACATGGGTCGTTTACGACAAAGAACTTGCCAAACAGGGGAAGAGCCGATTCGATTACACACGCGAAGAACTGTACAGCCAAGTATGGGACTTCGTCGACAAGCAACGCGGCAACATGGAGCTGCAGTTGCGGGCTATCGGCGTCAGCGCCGATTGGGACAACCTTGTCTTTACGCTCGATAACAAAGTCATCAAGACCGTTTATGCGACATTTAAGAAATTGTGGGACGACGGCCTTGTTTACAGGGGTGAACGTATCGTCAATTACAGTACGAAGTTCCAGACAAGCTACGCCGACATTGAAGTCGACCACAAGCAGGAAAAGGGGACGCTCTGGCACATCGGATACCCATTGACCAATGGAGAAGGGGAGATCGTCATCGCGACGACCCGTCCGGAAACTATGTTCGGTGACACGGCCGTTGCCGTAAGCGCAGAAGATGACCGTTACAAACATCTAATCGGTTCGACCGTCACGTTGCCACTGACAGGACGCGAGATACCCATTATCGCCGATGAGTACGTCGATGCCGCTTTCGGTACCGGCGCCGTAAAAATCACTCCGGCCCACGACCCGAACGACTTTGAAGTAGGGAAGCGTCATGACCTTGAACGCATTCAAGTTATCGGGTTTGACGGCACGATGATCGACGTTCCAAACGACTTCCTCGGCCTCGATGTCGATGCCGCGCGAAAAGCAGTACTCAAAGTGTTAAAAGAACACGATCTCATCCGCAAAGAAGAAACCATCGAGCACGTCGTCGGTTATGATTACAAAAGCGGCCTGCCCATTCAGCCGCTCATTAAAGACCAGTGGTTCTTAGATATGAAACCGCTTGCGAAGCGAGCTCTCGAGGCGCTCGAAAACGAAGAACTCAACTTCTTTCCAGCCAGCCGACAGCAGCTTCTCAAACAGTACCTTGCAAACATTCGCGATTGGAACCTTTCGCGACAAATCCCTTGGGGCATCCCTATTCCTGCTTTCCAGAACGTCGACGACGAAAACGACTGGATATTTGACGATCACGTCGATCAGCCGACCATAGAAGCAGACGGCAAAACGTACAAACGCGAAGAAGATACTTTCGACACCTGGTTCTCGAGTGGACAATGGCCGTTCATTACTACCGATGCGCTCGACGGGGGAGACCTGTCGCGCTTCTACCCAACCAGCCTAATGGAAACCGGTACCGACCTGCTCGATCGCTGGATCGCCCGCATGCTCATGCTCGGCCTCTACGTCACCGGTGAAGTGCCGTTCAAAGACGTCTATTTCCACGGCATGGTCCTCGACGAGCACAGCCAAAAGATGAGCAAATCAAAAGGCAACGTCATCAACCCGATGGACTCCATCGCTGAATACGGCTCCGACGCGCTTCGTCTCGGCCTCATTGCCAGCCGTAGTCCCGGGCAAAATCAGGCATTCGGAAGCGACCGTATCGTCGCCGGCCGCAACTTCTGCAACAAACTGTGGAACATTGCACGCTTTATTGAAAACAAGCTCGGTGACGACTACGCCTATGCAGAACCTGTCGCACAGTCACTGGCCGACCACTGGATCATCAACGAACTCAAAACAGCCAAAGAGACGATCGACCGTACCCTCGAAGGGTACCGATTCGCCGAAGCCAGCGAAGCAATGTACCACGCCATCTGGGACAGCGTCGCTGACTGGTACGTTGAAGCGTCAAAAGACCAAGACAACCCGGATCTGCTCGCATGGGTGCTCGATACCAGCCTTAAGCTCGCACATCCGTTCGCACCGTTCGTCACCGAAACGATTTGGCAGACGCTTCCGTGGCACGACAGCCTGCTTATCACCGAGAACTGGCCGGTCATTCTGCCGTTCGACGACATCGCAGCCGGGGAGTTCGGCCGTGTGCAACAACTCGTTACAGAGGCACGTTTCGTGACGAACGAACTACCTGGCAATGAAAAATACGCATTGCTGTACGAAGATGACAGCTTAATTGAAGACAACAAAAATCTCATTAAGCGTCTTGCCAAACTAAAGGACGTGACGGCCGTTGAACAGCCGAAAGGCCTGCGCTTAGCGGTCAGCGGACGCGGCGCTTGGCTCGACGTCTCAGCCGAAACGCTGGCAGAGCACCAGATCAACCTTGAAGAACGTTTAGCTGCGACCCACCGCGACATCCAAGCCTTGCAAGGCCGCCTCAGCAACGAGAACTACGTCGCCAAAGCTCCTGCCAAACTGGTCGAAGAGACCAAGAAGCAATTGGAAGAAAAAGAAGCCGTCGTCATACGGCTTCAACATGAACTCGAAGTGTTGCGCTAAGCTTCAGGTTATACCGAAGGCCACGATGAACCGCCGTCACCGCTGTGATCGGCGGTTTTCTTTGATTGCACGTAACGGCGGTCATCATCACGCGGCTGCGTTTTCGGCATGCTGCGTACCGACATTCCCTTGGCATTGAACGAGACGCGTTCAACGTGCAAGTGTTCGCTCGACTTCGAAACCGCATCGGCGGCACCGACGCTGGCCATATGAGCAGGCGCCGTCACGGCGAC